>Ga0316204_10000143_pt1 | contig 297084 bp, 261 predicted proteins | sample 6monrhotite_MG_2_FD_205661 | JGI IMG/M metagenome (GOLD analysis project Ga0316204, IMG submission 205661) | Microbial mat bacterial communities from mineral coupon in-situ incubated in ocean water Damariscotta River, Maine, United States -... | ecosystem: Environmental > Aquatic > Marine >... | reverse complement strand
CATTCATGAATGTTTGCGGCTTGATGATCACGATTTTTTCGCGGCCCAACCGACCCTCGTGGGTCAGCGATTGCCAGCGCTTTTTACCCTCGCCGATACCGGGCAAAAAATTATGGCGACGGACAATCTCGTCCACCGCCATAAATCCGATATTGTGCCGGTTGTTTTCATATTTGCTGCCTGGATTGCCAAGACCAACAAAAAGTCGCATGAAAACCCCCTTTTGGGCCGAACCGCGAGAAAAAAACGCTTATAAACCCGACAGGGAACAAAGTGTGCCCTGCCAGATTGTTTCGCTGTTATTCTTCGGTGCCGCCTTCAGCTTCAGCGCCTTCAGCCGCTTCGCCTTCTTCGCCTTCAGCTTCTTCACCGTCTTCAGGACCAGCAGACTTAAGGATGCTTGGTGCAACGATCGCCAGAATAGTGAAGTCACGGTCTGTGATGGTCGGTACAGCGCCCTTAGGAAGTGTGATTTCAGAAATCTTGATGGCGTCACCGATATCCAGGTTCGTTACATCCACTTCAATCGATTCAGGAATCGCATCCGCAGGAACATTCAGTTCGATATCGTGGCGGGTGTTGTTGATTACGCCGCCGCGCTTGAGGCCGACAGATTCTTCTTCACCCACAACGCTAATAGGTACGGACATGGTCACTGTTGATCCTTTGCCAAGGCGAAGGAAGTCAATGTGCATGGGCGTATCTGTTACTGGATGAAGTTGCAAATCACGCGGTAGAACCGTGCTTGTCTTGCCGCCTGCGGTAATCTCATATGTGTGAGACATAAAGCCGCCACGGTTCAACAGCCGTACAACTGCGTTCATTTTGATTTGAACTGCTTCAGGGTCTTTGTTATCGCCGTATATTACAGCGGGTACGAAGCCAGCACGACGTGTTGCGCGGCTGGCTCCCTTGCCAAGCCGTTCACGTACGTCTGCTTCGATGGTGATGACGTTAGCCATTCACTTTCTCCAAACTTGAACCGGTCAAATGGACCATCCATTTGCCGACCGTCGCTTCCTCCAGGGATGCAAGGACGGATTGCCCGAACGGGCGATCCCGAACGAGTCGGCGGGGTTTAGCCTGTATCCCGCCTAATTGCAAGGGTTTTGCATGGCGCAGCCTGTAAATCTTGGAGGCTGGTTCAGAGAGTTTGGTGCATCAACTCTTTCACATGAAATTCATTTGCGATTGGTCGTTCATCATTGGTTCAGTTACGAAACTGTATAGACCTAAATAGTATCGCTGTTTTAGTTGCTGTAACCTTGGAGGAGGCCCTCATGAAAGTTTTAAAACTGGTCGCGATCACCACAATGCTTGCTGGTATTGGCGTGCCGCAAATTGCAAACGCTGCTGATGTGGATGTGAAATTTTCGCCGCGCATTCAGGAAAGTCTAGCAAGAATAGACCAAATTGAAAAAAAACGAGAAGTTTACTTCCGGAAGTACCGACAAGAGGGCGCAAACCGCAGACCGAATGATGTTCGCAATGTGAGCCGTTTTGTTGGTACCGAATTCGGAACCGAGCGGTTGATCCCGGAAGTGGATGATTTTAACATTGTAGCACTTGCAAAAGCGATGGCATTGCACGACCTGAAACAGGCCAAGAGCCATGATGCTGCCAACAAAATTGTGGTTCAAATAGACGAATTTTTCGCCGCCAATTATTCTCTAGCCAAATTTAGTTCATTTAATACCCGTATGAAAGGGACTGTCAGTTTGGTAGACCCAACGGGCAAAACTATCGCTTCCAAAGATGTTGCTACAGTTATTCTTCCTCAGTTCAGCGGGTCTACGTCTTATACGGGCAGTGAATATGCTTTCTTGCGTCAATCAATGGATGTGCGCATGGCACCCATTCTGGCGACTTTTATCGAGAAAGGTATCGAAGGGCTTTATCCGGACGCGGATGTACCTGGGCCAATTTTCCTGCGCCAGCGATAAGCAGTGCCAACGCTTAACGGATAGTTAAATAAAATCTATGCCTGAAAGCGCTAGCCAGAAGGCTGGCGCTTTTTATGCATTATTCGTGGATCCGGTCGGTGACACCAAGCTTCCGATGTGAAGGCATAAGACGCAATCAAAAAAAGCCCGCCTGCTTGGCGGACTTTTTCCGTTGGAAATCAATTTCCGTTTAATCGTCCGCGGGAACGATTGCGGGGACTTCAGATAACCTGACGCGCAGTGGCTTCAGGTCCTGTGCTGTATACTCCCGGATAATTTCGCGGGCGTCGGCAGAGGCTTGCTCGGTTGTTAGCTCGCCGTCCACTAGCCCGGTCGCAATGCCAAGTATCTGCATATATATTTCCTCTGGCTCGCCTTGAATTGTCAGGCCAAAACCTGGCGTTTCAGTTTCAAGCCGCGTCCATTCTTCGCGAACGTTACGCCAGAAATCACTGGTTTTTTCCCAATATTCACTCGCTGTGGTGGCGTCGATATTGTCCGCGTGCGTATAAGTGTTAACGCCCACTTCGCGCACGAGTGCCTGTGCTGCCGCCCCGTCCAAAATCAACTTGGTATTGTCTTGCTCGTGCACCCAGCCGTTTGGTGTTATTGCGTGCCGGTTTACTGCCTCAATGGCATGATAGTCGGTCCGTTTGGTGGCATCACGGCGGGGTAGGGGGCGCCAGCTTGGCTCGGAAGCCCACTGTGCAAAACCGCTGCCATATTGCCACGTGCCAAGTCCGGCATAACGTGGTCCATCATCAACCTGATAGACAAGCTGTGCCCATTTGCCTTGTGTTTCCTGGGTAGTCAGATTGGTGTTTTCCCATCCGTTGCCGCCGACGAACCGAGTGATGCTGCGCGGTTGATATGCCCAATCCTGCCGCCAATGTTTAATCGGAATTTTCCGCTCACCGCCTACCAGCAATATATGCTGCAGGCTGATAAAGTCGCCTCGGTCTTCGATAACGCGGACTATTTCCTGAGCGTGGGTAACATACGCCTCTTTAGGCTGATACCCTTCTTTAAGTGCCACTGTTTCCCGAAAATCGAAAGTGACAGCATAGTCGCCGACCATGGCAAGGATTGCCTGGCGGTCACGTTCCAAATTAGTTGTTTGCTGATCAATTGCTGGGTCGGCAACCCTTATGCTCTGTGGAGACGAGGCACATGCCGCCAAGCACAACACACCCGCAATAACCGCAAGCTGATGTAAGTTTCGTTTCATTTCATAACTCCCATATATTTTATTAATAATAAGACTCACTTGCATTAGCAAAAACATACTGTTATGTCCGAATTAATGCAACTAAGAATGATTCGCAATATTAATTAAGGTATTTCTACTATGTATTTCAATCGACCTGTGCACGCGTTTAAATCAGGGGCATCAATGGCTACAATCATTATGGCGTTGAGTGGAGCAGTCACCCTACCTGTCATCGCCGACGAGGCAGAAGACTTTGTCATCAATGAAATTGAGGAAATCAGCGTTACAGCAACGCGCGGTCCTTCAGATGTATTTTCCTTCCCTGGAAGTATAAGTGTTGTGTCCCGCGATGAAATCGAAAGCCGAATTACGGCAAGCGTTGCAGAAATTTTTGCCTCTACGCCGGGTGTGCAATTTAGCGGTGGCCCGCGCCGCACAGGCGATATTCCAGCTTTGCGCGGTATCTCAGGCGAGGGTGTTCTGGTGTTGTTTGACGGTGTTAGGCAGAATTTTTTGTCGGGTCATGATGGCAGGTTTTTCATTGAACCAGACTTGCTGCGCGCTGCAGAAGTTGTTCGTGGGCCGGGCTCAGCCCTTTATGGATCCAGCGCGCTCGGCGGTGTGATTGCCTTTGAAACCGTTGATGCAGCCGATTTGCTTGATGAAGGCGCACAATACGGCTTCCGGCTAAAAAGTGGTTTTCAGGGTTTGAGTGATGAATGGATGGCCGGCGGTACACTGTTTGGTATAACCGATGACGGTAAAACTGGCGGCCTTGCCAATTTTACATGGCGAAACTCTGGTGATATCAATTTGGCTCGGGGCCAGGACCTGCAAGGCGATGACGAAATTGCCTCTGGTTTGGTGAAGATCAATTCCCAAATTACCGACGATTTTAAAATCGATGCATCCTGGTTGCGTTTTAACAATGATGCACTGGAGCCCAATAACGGTCAGGGTATTTCGACCGGTGACTTGGTGAACAAGGACATTGAAAGTGAAACCTGGCGTGCCCGCGCGAACTATAACCCGGAAAGTGATTTTATTGATCTGGCTGTGATTGGCTATGTGAACAATTCCCGTGTGGATGAGGCGGAGTTGGACACCACACGCGAAATTTCTCGCAAAGTTAAAACATACGGCGTTGTAGTTGATAACCGATCAAAGTTCGCTCTCGGCGGTGACAGTTCGGTCGTATTCACCTACGGCGGTGAGTATTACAAGGATGAGCAAGTTGGCCTGGACAATACGACGGCAGACGGAACTCGCGGCGGCGTTCCAGACGCAACTGCTGAGACATTTGGCGCTTTTATTCAGGCAGATATCGGCATTGAGACGGATGCGGGAACATTTAGAATTATCCCGGCCCTTAGGTATGATAATTTTCAGACCGCGTCAGACCAGAATGCAGGCTTAAATACAAATGACGGTGCGACATCGCCGAAAATTGGGCTTTCATACGCACCTACTGACTGGCTGCTTCTTTACGGAAACTATTCAGAAGCGTTTCGTGCACCGTCGTTCAATGAAATTTTCGCGGACAATATTCACTTCGTTATTCCGCTTGGCCCAACCGTGCAGGCACCTAACTTTTTTGTTCCAAATCTGGATTTGCAGCCGGAGCGTGCGAAGGCGTATGAATTTGGTGCTGGATTAACCTTTGAAAATCTCGTCGATGACGGTGACCGATTGGTGATCAAGGGTAGCTATTTTGAAAATGATGTCACTGACCTCATCGACCTAGAGGTGAATGTTGAGCTTTCCAATGCCTGTTTTATTCCTGGGTTTCCGGGGGTTTGCACATCTGGAACCAGTCGTAACGTCAACACTGCCCGCGCTCAGCTAGACGGCATCGAAATAGAGGGACAATACAGCAGCGATTATCTTTTCTTGTCTGCAGCCTATTCTACAATTGATGGACGCGATGACGATACTGGTGAGTTTGTCGGCGTGTTGGGTCCAAACCGTTTGCAATTGGTCACAGAAGTAAAAATGCCGGACAACGATGTACGCTTCGGCATGCGCGCTGAGTTCGCGGGGGCATTTGACAAAGTTAATGGCCTTGCCGAAGTTCGCGAAAGTTACGAGGTCATTGATACATATTTGGTTTGGCAGCCCAGTCAGGGCGCGCTTGACGGATGGCGGTTTGATGTCGGCTTGAACAATATATTCAATGCAAACGCAGTGAGAACCTTTGCTGGTGTACCTGGCTCAAACCGCAATCTCAGGGCCACTGTTTCCTGGACATCCAGTTTTTAAGCCCCGTATGAAAGGAGAACGCCAGTGTCATTGAAAAATACTGCGGATAGCTATGGGTTGCTTGCCAAAACTCTTCATTGGGTGATGGCATTAATTCTCATTTCCATGGTTGCTTTCGGGTTGTTTGTCAGCGATTTGCCGCGCGGCGAGGAAAAGTCGGTGCTTATTCGCTTGCATGCATCAACTGGATTGCTGGCGATGATGCTTTTGCTCGCCCGCTTCGGGTGGAAACTGGGCAATGCATCTCCGGTTTCGCTGAGCGATATCAAGTGGCAAGCCCGGCTTGCCGCTTTGGTACACTGGCTCTTCTACGGTGTTATCGCTTTTCAGGTTGTGTCCGGTTCCATGTCTTTAATGACGGTAGGTTGGGACCTGCCTTTTTTCGGGCTTTTTAATGTACCGACGCCTTACGCTCGCGACATGGACTTGCATCATTTCTGGGAAGAACTGCATGTAGCGGGCTGGTATGCTTTTGCAGCCGCGTTCGCGTTGCATGTTGCAGGCGTGGTGTATCACCAATTTGTCAGCAAAAAGAAAGCGCTAAAGCGTATGCTTTAGCGCGGCTGTTTAATCGAACAGGCTTGAAACGCTGGTTTCGTGTGCGATGCGGTTCATGGCTTCAGCCAGAAGCGGCGCTACCGTGACCGGGCGAATTTTCTTACTGGCACGAACACCATCGGTTGGGCGGATGGTGTCGGTTATCACAAGCTCGTCCATCACACCGTTGTTGATCCGGTCGTAAGCCGGGCCAGACAAAACACCGTGCGCCACATAAGCCGAAACTGACTTGGCACCAGAGTCCATTAGTGCTTGTGCGGCGTTGCACAGCGTGCCTGCGCTGTCGACAATATCATCGACCAAAATACAGTGAGTGCCGGCTACTTCACCAACAATATGCATTACTTCGGAAACACCAGCGCGTTCCCGGCGTTTGTCGATGATTGCGATGGGTGCATCTACGCGTTTCGCATAGGCACGTGCCCGCACCACGCCCCCAACGTCCGGCGATACAATGGTCATCTCACGGCCAGCATATTTTTCTTTCAGGTCGCGCACTAAAACCGGCATGGCATAAAGATTGTCGGTTGGGATATCGAAGAAGCCCTGAATTTGCCCGGCGTGCAGATCCATGGTTAACACCCGGTCAGCGCCAGCGGTGGTGATCAGGTTGGCAACCAGCTTGGCAGAAATGGGTGTGCGTGGGCCGGGCTTTCTGTCCTGACGAGCATAGCCAAAATAGGGAATAACGGCGGTAATCCTTCGGGCGGAGGCGCGCCTGAGCGCATCAATGCACACCAACAGTTCCATCATATGGTCGTTGGCGGGGAAGTTGGTTGGCTGAACCAGAAAAACGTCTTCGCCGCGCACATTTTCATGGATTTCAACGAATACCTCCTGATCGGAAAAACGTTTTACCGACGTTTTTGCGAGCGGAATATTAAGGTAAGCCCCGATAGCTTCTGCCAATTCCGGATTGGCGTTCCCCGTAAGAATCTTCATGCCCATAGTGGCCTCCACATGATGAAGATTGACCCTGATAAACGGACCTTTAGCAGCGCTGCCTTGCCCTGTAAAGCGGCCAGTAAAGAACCAGCGATCTTTCTGGTAAAATCGTGTTTTGCCTGCCGTTTTTGACGTTGATTTGACAGTTGATATGTAAAAACCTGCGAAGCAACCGATCAACTACGCGAATCGCTTGCCAAATGTGAACCAAAAGGCGTCAACAGTCAGGCATTGTGCAGGATGCTATTGAATTAGGCGCTGTGCCCACCTGCTACAAAATAAAACTGTCAGCGAGGACATGCCGTGAAGAAACTATTCAAAATTATTGGCAAGACGTTTATTGCCCTGCTCCTTGCGGCAGCGTCGTATCTATTCGTAGGCATTCTGTGGCCACTATCGAGCCCCACTTTAGGCATCCCGAGCGATAAAACACTAATCACCGGCGCTTCAGTTGTTGATGTAGAAAGCGGTGAGATCAAAACGGGTTTGAACATCCTCATTCAAGATGGCCAAGTCGTGGCCGTGGGCTCCTCACTAGATTCGAACGGTGCACAGGTTATCAATGCAGAAGGTAAGTTTGCTATCCCCGGTATGTTCGATATGCACACGCATGGTTTCAAACTTTCGCCTGAGTTGACCCATCCGCTTTATGTGGCCAGCGGTGTGACGGCAGTTCGTGATATGGGAGGGTGTCTGCATGAAAATGATAGCTGGGCCGCGTGTGCTGGTGACAAAAGAGAATGGAATCAGGCGGTGAACGCGGGAACGCTCATTGGGCCTCGTTATGATCAGGTAACCAGCCTTGCCATGAACGGGGGCAGGGCTATCCCAGCCGGTTTTGACGTTGATTTGGGTGGCGCGACACCGCAAGGGGCACGTGATCGGGTTTTGATTGATAGTGCCCGCGGTATTGATTTTCTTAAAACATATACATTTTTACCAGCCGATAGCTATACGGCGCTGGCTGAGGCGGCAGCCGAAGCAGATATGTATCTGGCAGGGCACTTACCTTTTGCAGTTAGCGGTATTAATGCTGTCGCTGCCGGTCAACGCAGTTTTGAACATGCGTTGTTGTTCGTTTTTGAATGTTTTCCCGGCTTCGATGCGCTTAGGGATAATCCCGACTTTTTTGCCAGTTACACTAATGAGTTGCGGATGAAAATGATTGCGGAGCACGACCCCGCACGTTGTAATGCTTTGTTTCAGGCGATGAAGGAGGCGGGCACAGCATTTGTGCCAACCCACACCACGCGAAAGTTGGATGCCCGTGCACTTGATCCTGATTACCGCAATGATGCGCGACTCAAGTATATTCCATCTCCGCTGCGTACTATGTGGTTGCAGGACGCGGACGGTATGGCACGCCGCGCGGGCGAAGGCGGCGGTGCCGAAAGTTACAAAGCCATCTTTGAGTTTGGCCTAAAACAAACCGGTTTGGCCCACCGTGCTGGGGTCACCGTTATGGCGGGTACAGACGCTCCTGACAGTTTCGCGTTCCCCGGTCTCGGTCTTGCCGACGAACTGCAACACCTGAAGCTGGCTGGTTTGTCAAACATTGATGTGTTGCGTGCTGCAACACTGGAGCCCGCGAAGTTTTTAGGACTTGACGGTAACGCAGGTGTGATAAAGGCCGGTGCACGGGCTGATATTGTTTTATTGAACCGAAATCCGCTCGACGATGTCAGTGCAACATCAGACATTGATGCGGTCATTCTATCAGGCGTTCATTATGACCGCGCTGCGCTGGAAGAAATGCTGGAAGGTGTAGAGGCCGCGGCCAATAGCTGGTCCATGTGGCCGAAGTTTGCCTGGCAGATTTTGCGAAGCCCGATCATGCGCAAACAGTTCGCTGATTAGGTCAGGGGTGGTTTACCGCGCGAGCATAATGCCGGAAAGCTGCCTTCCATAGTCTGCTTCGCCCCGGTGGGTGGTGCGGCGGTAGGAGTAATGATCGTCGCTGCCATAGGTGTCTGTACCGCAATTCACCACATTTGTAACGCCTGCAGCCTCTAGGCGGTTTGCCACAAGGGCAGGCAGGTTGAATTGCCGGTGGGATGCATCTTTTCCATCAGTGAAAAATTGGCCAAAGTCAGTGTTTTTTGCCAGAAACCGCGCTTCAAAGTCCGCGCCTACTTCGTAGCTTGCCTGTTGGATGGTTGGGCCGATGACAGCGGCAATATTGGCGCGCTTGGCACCGCATTCTTCCATTACCGCTACTGTATTCTCGATCACACCGCTGAGCGCCCCTTGCCAGCCCGCGTGCGCCGCGCCAACCACACCCGCCGCCATGTCTGCAAACAATACGGGCGTGCAATCCGCAGTTAAAATGCCGAGGATAATGCCGGGCTGTGTGGTCACCATGCCGTCTGCTTTGGGCCGGTCATCGCCCCAGTCAGACCGCACAGTGACAACTTTATTGCTATGAATTTGGTATAAGCTCACCAAAGGCGTGTCGCGGCGCCCCGCGATGAGGCTGGCGGCAATGCGGCGGTTTTCACGTATATTGTCAGGGTCATCATCTGAACCCGGCCCGCAGTTCAGGCCTTCGTATATGCCGGTTGAAACACCGCCTTCACGCGATAAAAAGCTGTGCGGTGTGCCTATCACCTCAGGGAATGTCAAATGGTGTACCATGCTGTTAGTTTGCCCTTTGGCCACCGATTTGAAAACACAAATCTTGCGCCAATCGTCAATTCACCTGACGTCTTACTGCGCTAAAAGCCTGTACTGTCAGGCTTTGTTTGGTTATCGTCCGTAAAGGTGGGGAGCGAGGCTAACAGAAATAAACACCCTGGAACGAATGCCGGGTGTGGATTTCGGCGGATTTGAATGATCAGAGACTTTACTCAGTTACTTGAAAATGAGTATGTGCGTCGTTTTTACGATACATGGCAAGAGCTTTGTATCGGCGATGATCTGCCTGCCCGTAAGGCGGTTAGGTTACAAGATTTTGCGCCCTTCGCCCCGGACTTGCTCATTTATCAAATGATTGCTCCGGGTCATCTGCACTGCCGCCTGATGGGCAGCCATGTATCTGACCGGGTTAAAATTTATAGCCCTGATGTCAATTGGCTTGATCTGGTCGCACCTGACATGCGGGAAGCTGGCAGCATATGGTGGGGTAATTTGTTTAGCACCCCTTGCGCGGGCGTCATGCAGTTTTCTACTGGCTTTATCAATGGCACCAGTCGGGCGAGCCAGGCATTGCTTTTGCCAGTAAGACAGGGGCCGGATGAAATCCAATTGATCGGGTTGTCGAACGCATCGGGTGTTTATGCCGCGGAAGAGGCACGCGACCAATTGATTATTTCTCACGATTGTTTTCAAACCAAATATATCGATGTTGGCTTTGGCCTGCCGGCTGGTGTGCCCGAGCGGGAAGACCATAAGGTTCTGAGTGACGAAATTTGGAACATAATCTTCGAAGAATAAACTGTATGAACGGAGGCTTGAATGGATCGCCGTACTTTGTTGAAGTTACTGTCGGCCACTGCGCTAGTGGGTTGTGCGCCCGAACAAAGCGGAGACACAGATAACTCCCTCAAGGTTGTTATTGCGGGTGCCGGCATCGTCGGAGCCTCCATCGCTTACCACCTGGCCAAAGCGGGGGCGCAGGTTACAGTTATCGACAAGGTTGGCCCGGCGTCTCATGCAAGCCGAGGCACTTTTGCCTGGATTAACGCCACCTACACCCGTCAACCACGCAGCTACCACACATTCGCCCAAACCAGCCTTTCAGGTTGGCATGGTCTGCAGGCCGAACTAGATTTGCCGGTGCATTGGGGCGGGTCGCTTGAATGGTTTGGTGATGCCGCGCGCGACGCAAAACTGGTTGATCAAATCGCCGAGCAGCTTGAATGGGGCGAAGACGCCCGCATGCTTGACCAAGCCCAGTTGGCCGCGTTGGAGCCTAACGTTGATTTCAGCGGCACAGACCAAGCCGCTTTCTCCGGCAATGACGGTGCGGTTGACCCGGTCGCGGCAACCAATGCCATGCTCGCTGCAGCGGTAAGGTTGGGCGCCGTGGTGAAGGCTCCGTGCGAACTTATAAGCACTTCAATGAAGGCAGGGCGGCTCACAGCAGTGGAAACTAGCTTGGGCTCCATAAAGGCTGACCGGCTGGTGCTTGCAACGGGCGCAAACCCTGATGCCGCCGAAAAATTTGCCGAAACCAGCTTGCCGCAGCGCACCACACCGGGGGTGATTGCCATCACCAAGCCCATGCCGCCGCTTATCAATGCCATCATTGCCGCACCCGGTGCGCATTTTCACCAGCGGGCTGATGGCCGTGTTGTGGCCGGAGAACAACAAGGCGTTCCTGAAGGCGAGGCCCATGCAGTCCGTCTAGCAGGCCGGCCCAATGATTACCCTGACCGCGCTATTGCGCTTGAGCATGCCGCGCGCATGTATGCGGTTGTGGGCGACTATGTCCCGGCGCTCGCGGACGCGGAAATTGACCATGTTTACATCGGATGGCGGCCCTTGCCACTTGACGGCCACCCGGTTATCGGTGCATCGCCAAACCGGCCCGATGTTTATTTGGCGGTGATGCATAGCGGTGTGACCATGGCACCTATCACTGGCCAACTCGCAGCCTACGAGCTGATGAGCGACGAGCAAGCGCCCAACCTTACGCCTTACCGCCCCGGCCGTAATTTTGAGTTGGTGAAGCGCTACTGAGGCATTAGAAACCGGGCGGCGCGGGCAGTTCGTGCGGCTGCAGCGCCAGCACCTTAAACAGCGTGCCCATCTGGTCGGTGGCGGTCAGCCGTTTCAGGTCGCTCAAAATGCTGGCCTGAAAGGCCTCGTCGCCTTGGCCCGCCAATACCTGCGCCCTTGCGCCTAAACCAATCGCCATCAGGAACATGCCCTGCATCGCCGGGCCCAAGGCGTTTAAGCCTTTTTCGGTGGCGGCAGTTTTTAACATCTCGAAATTCACATGGGCGGTCAAGTCGGCCTCGCCTGGTGCAGTGAACGGGTCGGTAAAGGCGTGGTTTTGCATTGCCTGAAACGTGTCGCCTGCCGCCGCTTTGCGGTAGCCATAGTCAACAACCAAGGCCGCACCGCCCCCGGTGTTTAATCGCTCGGCAATGTCGCCCACAACCGTCAGTGCGGCGGGGCATACTTCAGCAATGCTGCCTTCCGGCCCGGCCTTAATTGCATCATTTATTAAGCTGAACTGCGGCCCGCAAGGCCCGCCAACCAGCGCCAGTTCGCCGTCTATTGAGCCAACCATGCGCTCAACCCACTTGCCGCCGGATTTCTCATATTGGTGGATAGGCAGCGCATCGAAAAACTCGTTGGCGATGATGAGCGAGGGCACACCGTCATCGCTTGGCACGCTCGCCAGTGTGTCGTGCCACTGGGTTGTTGTTGCATGGGCGATTGGCATCCGCTCGGCCTGCTGCGCGCGCAACTGGGTGCTGGTCTCAACGAAATGCACAGTGATTGCCGCCTGAAAGTCTTCCACCGGTTCGGTCGCGCGCAAAATGTCTGCCATCAGGGTGCCGCGCCCAGCGCCAAGCTCAATCAGCTTAACCGCATCGGGCCTGCCCATTTTAATCCAGCGATCAGCCAGCCACAGACCGATCATTTCGCCGAACATCTGGCTCACTTCCGGTGCGGTGGTAAAGTCCCCCTCTGCGCCGAAAACCGCCTGTTTCTGGTAATAGCCATGCTCCGGGTGCATCAGGCACTCGGCCATATAAGCCGCCAGCGTTATCGGCCCGGTTGCTTCAATGCGTTTGATCAATTGCTGTTTGAGCGCGGTCATGAGCGGTTATTTTTTTGCGGTCTTGGCGCGCTTGGTCTTCACGCCCCGGCTGATAAGCCACGCGGCAAATATAAACATGGGGATGGTCAGCAGTTGCCCGCGCGAGAGGCCGACATCCATCAGGCCGATATGGGCGTCCGGCTCGCGCACAAATTCCACCAGAAATCGCGCAAGGCCGTAACCGGCAAAAAACACGCCCGCAATCACACCCGGCGCTTGTTTCGCCAGTTTGGTTTTATGATACAGGAACATCAGCACCGCGAATAAAATCAGCCCTTCGCCCAGCGCTTCATAAAGCTGGCTGGGGTGTCGCGGCTGGCCGGTGATATCACCGGGGAAAATCATACCCCACGACACATCGGTGGGGCGGCCCCACAGCTCGCCGTTGACGAAGTTGGTAAGGCGCACCAGTCCAATGCCCACCGGGCTTACCAGCGCGAACACATCCGCCAGGCGCATAAGGTCCAGCTTGTTTTTGCGCGCAAACCAAATGATGGTTAGCACAACGCCGATCAGCCCGCCGTGGAACGACATGCCGCCGTCCCACACCCGGAAGATGGCCAACGGTTCGGCCATGTAAGCGGTGAAATTGTAAAACAGGACATAGCCCAATCGCCCACCGACAATAATTGCCAGCATGGCATAGGTAATGAAATCATCAATATGCGCCGCGCTCATCGGTGCGCCGGGTTTTTTAATCAGACGGCGAATATACCACCAGACAAACAACAGCCCTGCGATATAGCCCAGCGAATACCAACGAATGGCAAGCGGCCCCAATTGCAGGGCAACCGGGTCAAAACGGGGCAGGTTGATTACGCTTGCGGACAAGAGTTCTAACACGAGAGGCGGCTCCTAAACTCACTGAAAACGATTTCGGGCCATCATAAGGGTTGGTCACTCAGTGTCCAGAGGCTGAGTTAACTGAGGGTTAGTTTGGGCTAAAATTTCAGGCGGGGGCTTTCGCCGTTGATGTGGTCCGGCATTCCGGTCGCTTCTTTGTGAAACAGAAGTGCCAGAACTTTGCTCCACATTGCTACGCCTTGCACGTCATCATTTTTGCGCAGCGTGTTAACATAATTGTTAACGAACGCAAGCGCCTGCTCGCCGCGTTCTTCCTTAACTAGTGTTTCGAGAAGAAGTATGTCGTCCGGTGAATATGCCATGCCAACTCATATGCACGACCCCCCGATCAATGCAATTTTTATCCTATATACACTATGGTTAATAAATAGTTAATTTTTTGGGTAGTATTGCCCGGCAATTGAATCTTAATGTCGGGCGGCGTAGAGTTGGTTCATGACAAATTATATAGCGCTTCTTCATGCCGTTAATGTTGGCGGCACTGGCAAATTGCCGATGACCGAGCTTAAAGCTTTGTGCGATGGCCTTGGGTTCGAGGGTACGCGCACCTATATCGCCAGCGGTAATGTTGTGTTCAAGTCAGACAAGTCTGCCGCAGAGGTAAAAGCCGCGCTGGAACAGGTGCTTGAAGGCCATATGGGTAAAGCGGTGGGGGTGCAGGTGCGCACCCAAAGCGAGATGCAGGCGGTGCTGGAAGCCAACCCCTTTCCGGGGCGCGAGGGCAGCCGCACGCTAACGTTGTTCCTGAACAGCCCGCCGCCTGCCGACACACCCACAACAGCCACCGGGCAGGGCAATGAAGAAATTATTTTAGGGGCTCGTGAGGTGTATATTTATTACCCCGACGGTATGGGGCGCACCAAGCTCAAGCTGCCGATCATCAAGACCGGCACCGCCCGCAACATCAACACCGTCGCCAAGCTGGCCGCCATGGCCGCTAACCTTTAAGCAACCCAAAAGGCATGCCCCAACTTGGGACATGCCTTTAGTGACTTGGTTTTGGGGGTGCAAGCCTGCTAGTTCACCTTGGTGAACAGCATGTTTTCTGCTGTCGGCCCGGATGCACGAAAGCCGGTTATTTCTGATGCCGCGCCGCGTTCAAACTGTGTTTTGGTTATGAACCACTGCGACGCAATAAACAAATCAGGCTGGTATGGTTTCAGGGTGATGTCGTTTTGGCGCACATGCTGTGCGACCAGTGCACCATCTTTGACGATCAGATGGTATGTGGTGCCCAGCTCCTCACTGTAATAATCGCCCGCGTATGCACTCAGGTTTGCAGCGTCTGCATCAAATGGTGCCAGCTTTACCTCTGGGGCAACGAAATGCCCGTGCTTGCCAAAATGGAACTTGAATGACTTCTCAGGCGCCGCGTCAGGTGCGGGAAACTCAACGGAGAAATAACCGCCGCCAACAATCAGGAAATTGCGACCCTGGGTGTAGGTCATTTCGGTCCATGCGGTTTGGCCGTAATCCTGAATATACAGCTTTTGCCCTTCGGCTTTTACGTTTAACATCTGGGCTGGGAACAGTTCGTAAGTGCCTTCAAAGCTTTTCAGTTCCGCGTCAGTGAATGTGATCTGCTCATGCTGATCATCGGTGAAATCAGGGTGATCGCCCAAGTATATATCAGCGATGGTATAGGCGATGTCTGCGGTGTCAAAGGATGCCAAATTGCTGAGGATGGATACAGAAAATTTCACCTCAGGAATGCGCAGGATAAAACTGCGGTAGGCGGCATTGCGACCGCCGTGGCTAACGGTGTTGAAACCCTTGTAAGGGCGCACTTCCTGACCCATCGCATAGATATTAACCGTGCCGTCGTTTAACACACCTTGTTCGCGCATGGCGGCAAAAATGGCGGGGCTTCCCACTGTTGCATCCTCAAAATTGCGCGCCCACAGGCTCATATCGTGGGCGGTGGTAACAAGGCCTGCGGAGCCAATTTGGTCTGTGTTCAAAAGACTTTTCTTAAAACCGTCTGCGGTTTTGTAATAAGAATAGGCGGCGTTTTTGATCACGGCCTCGTTGTTTTGCGGGAACTGGCTGTTTGTCATACCAAGCGGCGTGAAAATATGCCGTTGTGTATAATCAGCGAAACGTTGGCCTGAAACACGCTCCACCACTTCGGCCAGCAAGGCAAAACCCGAGTTATGATACTGGTACCGATCACCGGGGGCGAAGTTTAGCTCTTGCTGCTGCGCCAAAAGCTTGAAGGTCATGTCGTTGAGTATGGCATCATCTTCGCGCCATCCTGCCGCGCGAATAAGGTTAGATTCCCCGCGCAGGCCGTTGGTGTGGTTCATCATTCGGCGCAAGGTAACGGGTGTGCTGTAATCATGCAGTTCAGGAATGTGTTTGCGCACGTTGTCGTCCAGTGACAGTTTGCCTTCGGCCTCCAGCAGCAAAATAGAGAAGGCGGTGAATTGCTTGGACACAGACGCCACGCGGAAGGCTGTCTCAGAAGTGACCGGGATACCGTATTCCAGATTGGCAATGCCGACGCCTGTCTCTAACGCAACCTTGCCGTCCAAGGTGACAGCGATGGCCACGCCTGGCGTGTCTGGCTTGTTCCATGGTTCAAGTAAAGCCGTCACCTGTGATGCTTTGGTAGTGATTGTTGGCTGGCGGTCACCGCCCGCAGATGCTGTATGAGCAGAAAATAGTAGGGCGGCGGTTATGATGATGCGGTTAAGGGGCATGGGCTTGGTCCTTTGCAAATTGAAGATGACCTTCATGTATGCAAACAGGGGCTGGCATCGACCGAATGAAGAAAGTCGAACGCTTTTCTTAGCGAAGAAAACGACCGACTTTACGCAAGCGGAGACCACCCCCCCCCCTTAAACCTTGGACTTTGCGCGGAACTGTGTGGGGGTGATATGCGTGTGTTTTTTAAACGCCGTATTGAACGAAGATTTAGAATTGAAGCCTACACTGTACAGAATTTCCAGAATGGTCTTCTTGGGCGTGCTGGTTTGGGACAATAACAGCTTCGCCTTTTCGATGCGGTAGGCGTTGACGAAATCGAAGAAGTGCACGCCGATGTCATGATTGATCAGCACCGATAGTTCGCGAGGTTGCATGGAGAGTTGCTGCGCTAAACTGTTCAGCGTCAGCGCGTCACTCAGAAATGGCTCTGCCGTTTTCATATACTGTTTAATGGCAGCGATCTGGGCTTTTTTTTCTTGGCTCAGTTGTCTTGGGTCATCGGTTTCCTTTGTATTGTCAGCGACCAGTTTGCGGGTGCGCACCAGGGTGCCGTCAATGCCGCGAAACAATTCAGGCTGGTAAAGTGCCTTTAGCGCGGTCCATACCAGAACAGTTAAAACAGACACTGCGACTACTACCTGGAAGAGGGGGAACAGCTCTTCTGCGTCATTAAAGCGGGCCGTATTTTTAACCAATGCCAGCGTATGCGCCAACAGGGACACAGCTGTTAGCTGTGATAACCATGTGAAGGTTAAGGATTGATCGGCAGCGTAATATTCCATCGACAGATCGCGGAAGCGCCTAAGCACAATAATAATCGCCGCCATATAGGTGTAATACAGCACGTGCGAAGAAATTTCGATCAAGCCAAACGCTGAAAGATAGTCGGCATTAACAAAAGACTGCGCAAGTGCAGCGGGATCACCGTAGGCAAGCGGGAGCAAGGTGATGTTCATGATAACAAAAGGAATCGTCAGCAGAACGTGCCATGGCTTCAGGCGAAAATCTGAGTAACAGGCTGATACCATATACCCCAGAAACACCGGCATTTGCAGGGCTGACAGGTTGTTTTTAAAGGTGCTTGCAATAGAAAAAGGATTGATGATGGTGTAAGCAGACCAGTTGCTGAGATCAATGGCAGTGAGCACAAGAAACACAGCAAAGAACCGGTTGCTGGTGCGGGAGTTTGATTGCACCGTCCACAGAAATGCGGCCAGCAGCATACAAATGAAAACCGCAAGAATACTAATAATATTAAGAAATGCGCCTTGGGTCATGATGGTGTCGAGGCTCTCGATTTAGAATAGCTGGAGCGTGATGGCGTTGATGCCGAAAGTGACGCGTTCTTTGTGTCCCGCTTTTATGCCAATTTAATCCAGCACCAAAGGAAATTCTCTGCTTCCTGCCATGTTGCGCTATCGAGCGGCTTTTATGGCGGACCCATGGCCCCATGCGTTTTCCAGCGCGGCGTGCAGTTCGTCAATGCTCAGTTCGGTCAAGGTCATGGTGGTCCAGCCCATGGTGCCCCACCCTCCACTCACCGGGGCGAAGGCCGCCGGGTGGGTTAGGCATTTCAACGTCTGTTCGTCGGGCAGCAGTTTCAGGTTGGCGGTGAGTCCGTCAGCGGCGAGGGTAGCATAAATCCGCCGCACCTTGAACGACATGCGTTCCATATGCGGGGAGGCAATGGTGCCCTCCAGCGACATAGCGATTTCGGTAAGGTCGGTTGCTGTTGCCATGTGGTTGCGTCCGTTTAGTTCGTTGGGCCGCGCTGATGCTGGAAAATCAGCCCAAAGGCGGCGGGTTGTCATGGCTTAGCATGGCCAAAACCTTTGTCCATAGCGTGGCACTTTCCCTGTCGCCGGTTTTCCGCAGGCTATTCACATAGGCGTCCACATGCGCAACTGCATGCTCACCGTGTTCCGCGGTGACAAGCTTAACTAAAAGTGTAACTTCGTCCGGTGTGATAGACATTGGCCAATAGCCTTTCGTGTCGGCTTGGCCCCCAATTTCCTGCGTAGCCACCCTAAACCAAAGATGGTTAATAATCCATAAAACATATTAAGCCGGGCAGGTGGTTTTTGCGTGCGGCAGTTCGTCCATTGCATTTTTGCGCCGGTTAGACCATATGATAGCCAGCAATTAAAGGAGCGCTTGAAATGCAGACCAGCAACAAATTTATGGACGACATGGCAAAATTGGCCACCGGCGCTGTTGGTGCAGCGCACAGTGTTAAAGGCGAGATGGAAGGCGTTTTCAAGGCGTGGCTCGACAAGCAGTTGGCGGGTCTGGATTTGGTCAGCCGGGAAGAGTTCGAGACCGTTCGCGAGATGGCCGAAAAAGCCCGGATGGAAAATGAAGACCTGCGCGCGGAAATTGAAACGCTTAAATCCAAATAATGCACCCCGCAGCTTGTTGCTGGTAAATTGGCGGCGTGTGCTTCCGCTTTTGATTAGTTAAATTCTGAAAAAGTCGAGTTTGACTCCATTTTTGGCCAGTTAAATTCCTTTTTTTGGGCGCAGGGCGCTGCGTAAATCTCTGTATGAACAAGCCAACTCAAGTGGCTGATAAAGCGCCGTAAATGCGCGCAGTTCAACCATCACTTTAAAAAGTTATCCACAGAAAAGTTGCGATCAATTCCCAAAAAACGTAATTCCTGCTTGCATGCCTCGGCGGGGTTTGGCACGCTACATTTAGTGTTTAGTCATTCGAAAGGATCCAGATTTCGTGTATCTGGCATATCAAGACTAAGACTTAAACCGGCAATTCGTCCGTCGGTTTTTAGTCCGGCGGGCCGTCTCAAAGGGGAACCGAGATGACCACATTAAGCACCGGACATTCAGAAATTCTGAACAATAATCCAGTAGACATGGCAGAAGAGCTTGCAGGCGCAAACGAGTGGACTGTCGAGCGCCACGGCGACGACGAATTAACTATGTTTATCAGTGGCCAATATACCGATTTGCAGTTTCGGGTGTTCTGGCGCGATGACTTTAAAACCCTGCAATTTGCCTGCATGTTTGACCTGAAGGTTCCCGAGGGCAAGCGCGGCGATATTTACGAATCCATCGGCCTTATTAATGAACGCATGTGGATTGGTCATTTTGAATTTTGGGCCGAAGAAGGCGCGCTTTTATACCGGCACGCCAGTTTGGCCAACGACCCATTGCTGGGCGCCATCGGCGAAGATCATATAATTACGATGATCGAAACTGCGCTGGGGGAATGCGAACGCTTTTACCCCGTGTTCCAGTTTGTTATGTGGGGCGGCCAGTCGCCGGGGCAGGCGATTGAAAGCGCCATGCTGGAGTGCGCCGGAAGCGCCTAAATCAGAAGTGCTTAGGCCTAGCGCCTAATATAGGCAAGCTGCCTGATTGCATGATTGCCGAACATTACGGGCGGGGCTATGCTCCGCCCTATTTTATCGCTCTAGCCTTTACCGGGACTTTTCATGACTGACCTTTCAGAGTTCACCCCAAACACCCCGCTGATGCTGGTGGGCTGCGGCAACATGGGCCAGGCGCTGGTGCGCGGTTGGCTTACGGCGGGGCTGAACCCGGCTGCGCTTGTCATCGTTGACCCCGCCGCCAACGCCGATGACCTGCCTGAGTTTGTTGGCGCGGTGTTTTTATCCGGCGCGGCGCAAATGCCCGCTGGGGTTTCTGCGCGGCTGCTGTTGTTGGCGGTTAAGCCGCAGGTGATGAATGATGTTTTGGCCGCCATGTCGCCAACGGTAGGCGTCCACACGGTTGTTGTCTCGGTTGCGGCGGGGGTGACGCTTGCGCAAATGCGGCGCGGATTGTCCGGACTGTCTGGGGGGTCTGCTGGCGGGGCGGGCGGCGGCCTTTTGGTGCGCGCCATGCCCAACACGCCCGCTGCCGTGGGCGCAGGGGTAACCGGGCTGGCGGCAGACGCCGGTGTTGGTGAGGCAGACAAAGCTCTCACGGATGCCGTGATGAAGGCCGCCGGCAAAACCGTATGGCTTGCGGGCGAAGAGTTGATGGATGCGGTCACCGCCACGTCCGGCTCCGGCCCGGCCTATGTGTTCCATATGGTGGAGGCGCTTACGGTGGCGGCAGTGAAAGCCGGGCTGCCCGAGGCAGAGGCTGAGGTGCTGGCCCGCCAAACCATCGTGGGCGCCGCGCGGCTGCTGGATGTGAACAATGATGTGAGTGCGGGCACCTTGCGCGAGCGCGTCACCAGCCCCGGCGGCACTACTGCTGCAGCACTAGAGGTGCTGATGAATACAGAAGACGGCTTAACCGACCTAATGACCCGCGCCGTCGCTGCCGCCAAAAAACGCGGGGCAGAACTGGCGGATTAGCCAAGCGGGATGTTCGGAAAGCTGAAGGGGGGCGAGGTTTAGTCCGCCTACGACCCAAGACAGCCGTGAACGCAATTCCTAAACTCCAGCGATATTCATAAGAAAATTTTCGCTTCGTCGGAGTATAAGTAGCTGAAAAAATTAAGGAATTTTCCAAGGCTATTTCAAGGAGCATACGGAGGACAGGAGCCAGAGAAAAAATCGTGATCAGAAGTTGCCTTGAAAGTAATTGTTATAACCTTACATTTAGTCTATTGGATGGAACGCTTCAACGCACTTTCGTCGTACACTTTCCGATACATGCGTAAACGCATTGGGGCTTGACCAGATACGCTTGCCGAAATTACCGCGAAATATCAAAGTTATTGGGGAATATCATGAAGAAAACCACTGCTCTGTTTTTTATACTTTTACTTTCTTCACCCGGCGTAAAGGCCAGCGAGCCAAAAGCATATGAAATTCCGAGAACACAAGTGGTGCCCATCAAAGACAGCGGGACTGACAGACAATATGAGCTTTATATCAAGCTCCCTGAAGACTATGCAAAGGATGCGGATACAAAGCATCCTGTGGTTTATACAACAGACGGCAAATGGCATATGGAGATGCTTTCCGGTACAGCCGAGTTCGTTCTGCCAAACGCTATCGTGGTGGCAATTTCCTGGCAGAAAGATTCCGCGAAGGAGTTTCAAGGGGACGAACGGCCACACCTCAGCCGGTTCCGGGACTACACGATCCTACCGCACCCGAACCCAGAGTTGCAGGCGAAATATGGTGTTGGACAAGCACGAAACCACCTGACCTTTATCCGCAATGACGTGATCAAATATGTGGAAGCCAATTATCAGACCGACCCGGCTGAACGTATCTATTTTGGCTTTTCTTTGGGTGGTGAGTTCGGTGCCTATATTCTTTTTGAAGAACCTGATTCCTTCAAACATTATGTGCTGGGGAGCCCTGCCTTTGACGCGGAGAGCCTCAAATTTTTAAAAGAGCTTGCCGTTTCAGAAAAAGCAATGAATGCGAACGTCTTTGTAAGTGTGGGTGAAAAGGAAACGGATGCAATCCCACTCATCCAAGAATTTATGCCTGCCCTGAACAAAGAAGCTGGTCTCAATGTGAAGGCACTGGAGGTCGTGGAAAATTCCGGTCATTCAGAAGCTTTCCCGGCAACAGCGGTACGCAGCTTCAAATGGCTTTCCGAACTAATGTCTGACGCGCAGCAAGGGGAATGACCATGAAAACAATTTCAGTAACTTTGGCGCTGACACTCATGGCTATCGCCGTAAGCCCAGTGAGCCAAGCTGACGATAAAGATACAGGCCCATACCTTGGGCAAATGCTGCCGGCAGACACACCACAAGCTTTTGCCCCTGGCATTGTTACAACCGACGGGTGGGAATACGGGCTCACCTTTATGCCTGATATGAAGGAAGCTTACTTCCTCCGTAACAATGCAAACACTGACAAGCATGAGCTTATGCGCCTTTGGTACAAAGATGAAGCATGGCACACGGAGGTTATGGCACCGCGCCTTGGCCAGCCCGTTATCTCTCCTGACGGCGAAACAATGCATTTAGGGCGGCGCCTCAGAAAGCGCACTGCAAACGGCGATTGGTCAGAAATAGAAATGCTGGCACCTCCCTTCAGCGAAGCCCGTATCATGCGCATGTCCTCATCAGCGAATGGAACGCTTTATTTTGATACCTATGATGAAGATAACGAATCCTTCCCCATACGATATTCAAGAATAGTTGACGGCAAGCGCGAAGCACCAAGAGAACTCGGCCCTGAGATCAACACCGGTGTACATGTAAACCATCCGTTCATCGCGCCCGATGAAAGTTACCTGATTTTTGACGCCAAACGCGAGGGTGGATACGGCAATTCTGATCTTTATATCAGCTTTCGAAAGCCCAACGGATCATGGGGTGGTGCCATTAACTTAGGCGACAAGATTAATACAGAAGCATGGGAAGCCGCAGCCGGTGTTACCCCTGACGGGAAGTATCTTTTTTTCAACCGAAATGTGGGCTCAGATAGCTACGAAAATGTAGATATCTTCTGGGTGGATGCAAAAGTGATTGATGAGCTTCGGCCTGAATGATCAAGCAGGCCTTCCTCGAGTGCGCGCGAACACAAATTCCTAGAAAAAGGATTAGAAGGGCTTTCGAATGCCTTTCGCATATCTGTTGAGTTTTAGGTCTTTTCGGCAAGATGCGCCCCGCAAATGATCCCGCTTCTTCGCTGAGGCCAAAGCCTCAAGCGAAATGTCTTGTTTTTCCTAGCCTTTACTCAACAGCTGGAATTGCTGACCCCGGTGTCCAGGGGGCGCCTGCTTCGCGCAGGGCAGCTTGGAACGCTGGTACGGTTTCATCCACCAGCGTGGTGATCCGGCTGGTCATCTGCGCCAAGCCCTCCAGCGCATAGCCAAACTGTTCCCGGTGTTGCTGGGTGGGCCCGTATGACCCTATTCCGGCAGAGGAAGCGAACTGCAGGCGGCTTGATACGGTTGCCGGTGCGGCCCCCATGCCCTGCCGTGATCGTAGGCCGCGAAGCTCGTTGGTAATGGCTTCCAGCTCGGTGCGGATGGCTTCGTAAGTTACCTCCAGCGCCGCAGTATTTGCCGGTGTGCGGTCTAGCGCTGCACGCATAAGGCCGAGATTTTCCCGCAGGCCATCAAGGCTGGCGTTCGCTGCAGAGGCCTGTTTCATCGCCGCACTCACCTGCTGTGTAAACTCAGCCGTTGCCGTGTGCCCTGCGCCCGGCAGTGCACCTTCGCGGATAGAAGCAAGCTCGATGCTGACAGGGTCAGCAAGCTGCGTGACTGCACCACCCACCCGCTGATACAGCGTTGCGGTATAGGTGCCGGGGGTTGCCATAAAGCCAGAGCCGCCGCCAGCAGCATTGGTGATCGCATTTTCAGGCGCGCGGGTCATGTCCCACGTTATGCGGTGGATGCCTTTTTTGACATCGCCCTGAACCCGGTTGACGAAATTGCCGCCTGCATCCTTGATTTCAAGGTAAACAGCAGGGCTGGCCTCTTCATTTTCGGCCTCGATTGCCTCCCAGCTTGGGTAGCTGGGATAGTTTTCATCCTTAATGGCTTCTTTTTCTGCTGCCTGTCGCCGCTCTTTCGTGGTTTGCAGGCTTTCTTTCAGATAGTAGGTGAGCGTGGCACCATGCGCTGGGTTTTCGGCGGAAAACTCGCTGTCGCCGATACTGTCTGAATGCAGGGTGCTTTGACGGAACCATTTGACCGGACGGCCCGGCCCGAACAGAAGGGCGTCCTGCTCAAGCGCGTCAGCGTCCAGCGAGCGCAGCGGGCTATAGTCATCCAGAATATAGATGCCGCGCCCGAAGGTGCCGGCAACCAGATCGCCTTCATCGCGCTGGATAATCACGTCGCGCGTTGAAATGGTTGGCATGCCGCCCTGCAGCTCCAGCCATTTGTCGCCGCCGTCAACGGTGAAGAACAGGCCAAACTCGGTGCCGAGGAACATGAGGTCTCTGTCCACGTGGTCCTGCACGATGCGCCACACCAGATGCTTTTCCGGCAGGCTGTCTGCCAGCGATGTCCATGACCGGCCAAGGTTGGTGGATTTGATCAGATAGGGTTTATAGTCCCCGTGTTTGTGGTTATCGAGCGCCACATACACGGTTTCCCGGTCAAACAGGTCAGCGCGGATGTCATTGACATAGGCGGTGGCCGGAATGCCCCGGATGTCATCAAGCTCAATTTCCTTCCAATTCTGGCCGCCGTCGGTGGTGACCTGAATGAGGCCGTCATCTGTGCCAGCCCACAGCACGTTTTCGTCCACCGGGCTTTCGGAGAAATTCGCGATGGTGTGGAAATTGGACATGGCCAATATGTCCCAGCCTGCTTCCACAGACCATGTGCGCCCCATCATGGGGTATTGCATACGGTCGCCGTCTTTGGTCAGGTCTGGTGAAATGGGTGTCCAGCTGTCGCCGCGATCATCCGAGCGCCACACCCGCTGGGAGGCATGGTAAATGCGCGCTGGGTCGTGGGCGGACACGTTAATGGGGGCGTCCCAGTTAAACCGTTCAGCCGGGTCGCCGGGGCGAGGCTGGGGTTTGATGAAGGTGACTTCGCCGGTTTTCCTGTCATGGCGGGCAAGGCTGCCTTGCTGCCACTGCGAATAAACAATGTCCGGGTTTCCGGGTTCGGTTGCTGGCTGGTGGCCGTCTGCAAACAGGGTCAGGAACCAGTCTTTATTCTTGATGCCTTCTTCCCGGTCAGTGCGCGAGGGGCCGCCCTGAGTGGAGTTGTCCTGCGTGCCGCCGTAAACAAAGTAGAACGGTTTGGCGTCGTCGGCTGCGATTTTGTAGAACTGCGAAACCGGCAAATTGTCAATAAAATGCCAGTTTTTCATCCGGTCGTGGGACATGTATATGCCGCCGTCAGAGCCGACCAGTACAAAGTCAGGGTCGGTGGGATGGAAGGCCATTGCATGGTCATCAACATGTTTTTTATCGTTGCCGAGCGGACCCCAGGTTTTGCCGCCGTCGTCGGATACGCGGCTGTTGTTGCTCATCAGATAGATGCGGTCAAACTGATGCTGGTCTGCGAACATTTCCTGATAATAGTGTGGGCCCGTACCGCCGCTAACCTCGTCAGACATTTTGGTCCAGCTTGCGCCGCGGTTTGATGACCGGTAAAGGCCGCCTCTGCGGTTATCAACCTCAATGGCTGCATAGACCACATCCGGGTGCATCGGTGAGATCGCCAGACCGATTTTGCCCATGTTGCCTTTTGGCAGGCCGGTTTCAAGCTCGGTCCAATTCTCACCGCCATCATCAGACGCGAAGATGCCTGCGCCGGGCCCTGTGCCCACATAGGCCGCGATGGTGCGCTGCCGCGACCATGTTGCGGCATAAAGCCTGTCAGGGTTGCGGGGGTCCATCACCAGGGAGGTAACGCCGGTCCATTCATCCGTTTCCAGAACGCGGTTCCAGGTCTCGCCGCCGTCTGTTGTTTTATAAAGCCCGCGCTCGCCGCCACTGTTCCACAGTGGTCCCTGCGAGGACACCCACACGGTGTCAGGGTCGGTTGGGTGGACCACGATGTCAGAGATATGTTCCGACTGTCCCAGCCCCATGTTTTTCCAGGTTTTGCCACCGTCATATGATTTGTAGACGCCGTCACCGAAACTGATGTGTCGACCACCATTGTTTTCGCCGGTGCCAACCCAGATGATATTCGGATTACTTGGGCTGATGGTGACATCGCCTGTGGAATATACGGCCTGCTTGTCGAAAATGGGTGCCCATGTGGTGCCGTTATTTTCAGTTTTCCAGACGCCGCCGGAGCCCACCGCCACATACCAAGTTGACGGATCGGTTTGGTCAACCGCGATGTCGGCGATGCGGCCAGACATATAAGCCGGGCCGATGTTGCGCATTTTCATGGCAGAAAATGTTCCGCTGGACATGGCTTCCGGGTCATCAGACTTGCCTGACTGACCGTGAGCCGGTGTGAAAGATAAAGCTGCAGAAGCAACCAGCGCCGATGTGATAAATGCCGATTTGACGAGACGATGCATTGTAAGTTCCCCTTGTGCCCATTTTGATTGCCAAAACCATATCACCGTTGCCAGTGGTCTCAACTGATAATTCCCCTTATTAACCAAAGTTTAGTAGGGGTGTTGGACTAATGCGCCACAATCCATTTGAACCTATGGTCTCCACCTCTCTCACTTTCCCTTCAGCCGTTTCATCTGGCGGATGTTTTTGGCGAGCGTTCGGCCTTTAGTTTTACGCTCCGCCAGCGTGGCGGAATTGAACTGATTTTCCGCCGCCAGCTTGTTCCAGCGCTTCACCCGTGCATTGTCGATACTGCCTGCCTCAATGGCGGCGCGTACCGCGCAGCCGGGCTCGGCGGTATGCTGACAGTCTTTAAACTTGCAGCTGCCGGCCAGTGCCTCTAGGTCTGCGAACAGGGCGGCAACGCCGTCCTCTACATCTGCCATTTGCAACTCGCGCATGCCCGGCGTGTCCAGCACAGCGCAGCCACCGGCCAAGATGTGAAGTTGACGGCTGGTTGTGGTGTGACGACCTTTGGCGTCGTCTTCCCTGATTGCCTGGGTTTCAATATCCTGTGTGCCAGATAGTGCGTTGGTAAGCGTTGATTTACCCACCCCGGAAGAGCCCATGAAGGCCACAGTTTGTCCGGGTTTGCACCAATTGGCCAGCTGAGTAACGGGGGCAATGCCACGAGCATCTAGCGCCACGACCGGCACCAGCGCCGAGATAGCGCCCGCATCCCGGATATAGCTTTCCGGCGCTTCGCACGTGTCCAGTTTGGTTAGAATAATCACCGGGGACACGTCAGCCTCAAACGCCAGCGCAATATAGCGCTCCAACCGCGCGATATTGAAATCCTGATTGCAGGAAGAGACGATAAAGGCGGTGTCGATATTGGCGGCGATGAGCTGGACGCGGCGGTCTGTGCCCGGGGCGCGGCGTTTTATGAGGCTTTTACGCTCCAGCAAACGGTAGGTGTGCGGTGTCTGCGGGTTCAGGAGAAGCCAGTCGCCCACGGTAATGTCGGCATCGGGCGGCAGAAGCGTGTCTATACCATCACCGACAACATGCAGCCCCGCGCGGTGAACTTCTGTCACCCGAGCGGGCTGTGTGTCTTCTTCCTCCTCCCCCCTGACTTGTTGGGCAAAGTGGCTTTGCCAGCCAAGCGTGTCCAGTGTGGACATAGGGCGTTTGGTTGTTTTGGTTTTTGAGTTGGTTGGCAGAAATTTTGAAAAGTCGCGTGCCATTATTTTAAGCTTTCATGGGAACCCATTGCTTTGCGTCAATGGAATGTAAATTCTATGGGATAAACAAGAGAAAAGCGCGCCAGGCGCAGCACCTGGGCGGTTTTCAGTTTCAGTAGCCCGTACCGTTTAAGGTAACGGTGGGGCTAGCGGTTTCCCGCAATATCCAGCATAAAATCTCCAAAGCTTGAGATGATCAAAAACGTGAGACTAGTTTAGTGAAGTTACGCCGGACAAGCAAGTTGGGACTTGCGGTAGTGAAACTCTGCTATCTGCTTAAACTGATTGCCGTTGTTCATGAAACTCTGTAGATTCAGTTGGTAGCTGGAACGCTATTAGGGGCGCTGAACGTGAAAAATTTCTTTGTAATTCTTATTAAACCACGACCGTGGGTCAGTAAGTTACTACTTTTGGTATTCATTGCTGCCTTTTTGGGTCTCGGGTTTATGGACTACTTGGAGCCGATCCGCCTGATTTTGGACAAGGATGAGTTTGCCTTCCATCTGGGGGAAATGCGATTTTCTGTTTTCCTGATTTTGAAAGCCCTGATTACCCTGATTATGGTTTTTTGGGCAGCCAGTATAATTGCTGACTTTGCTGAAAGCAGGATCACAAAATTACGGGGTGTTAAATCCAGTAACCGATCCCTGATTATCAAAACCGTGCAGATATTGGTTTATTTCGCCGCTATCACTATTGGCTTGGACACACTGGGTTTCGATTTGACAACCCTGACTGTTTTTGGCGGAGCGCTGGGTATTGGCCTTGGTTTTGGCCTTCAGAAAATTGCTTCCAATTTTATCAGTGGCATCATTCTTTTGTTTGAGAAGTCGATTGAAGATGATGATTTGGTGGAAATGAGTGATGGCACGTTTGGCTTCATTCGCCATACCGGGGCCCGTTACACCCTTATTGAAACGCCAGATGGCTGCGAAGTAATGATCCCCAATGAGGATTTTATAACCAACCGGGTGACCAACTGGACCTACACCAGTAATCAGGGGCGGATCGAAATTATGGTTGGTGTTTCCTATGCCAGCGATGTGGAAAAAGCCAGAGAGCTTATTCTGGAGGCTGCGCGCCAGCACCCGCGCTGTATGACTGATCCGGAGCCGGTTTGTTTTATGCGCGAGTTTGCCGACAGTTCGATTAACCTGCTGTTGCAGTTTTGGGTGGCTGATGTGACGCTGGGCCGATATGAGCCGCAAAGCGATGTAATGTGCACTATTTGGCGGCTGTTTGGAGAAAACGGTATTGAGATTCCATTCCCGCAGCGGGATGTGCACATCAAAGGTGCGCAAGGCAACAACGGGGTGGCGCCGTGAGTGAAGCAATACTTTTTGCCTATGACTTTGATGGCAAGGGCGGCGCAAAACCTTTGGCTGGGGATGCCATTAGTGAGCAATTGAAAGCAAAAGAAATTGCCTGGGTGCATTTGGACGCTAACCATCCTGATACGCGCGGGTGGTTGGAGCGCGAAATCGCTTATCTGGATCCTTTCATTGCTGAAGCCCTGTTGGCAGAGGAAACCAGCCCGAGGGTCACGGAAATTAATGATGGGGCGCTTCTTTTCCTGCGCGGCGTTAATCTGAACGAGGATGCTGACCCTGAAGACATGGTTTCCATTCGCTTATGGATAGACGCCAATCGTATTATCAGCGTGCGCAGACGCCGCCTGCAAGCGGTACGCGACATTGAAGGCAAATTGCTGGAGGGCAAGGGCCCCAAGGATGCAGGCGAGTTTATCGCCCAGTTAGTGGCGAAGATGTTTAACCGGTTCGAGCCCGTTTTGGCGGCGCTTGATGAGGCAACTGACAATATCGAAGAAGAAGTGTTGGAAACAGCCTCGGCTGATCAACGCGGCGGCATTGTGAGTGTGCGCAAACAAGCGATTGTGTTTCGCCGCTATATGTCGCCCCAGCGCGATGTGATAATGCAGCTATACGGCTCTGAACTGCCCTGGCTTAATCAGCCGCATCGCCGCCACCTGCAAGAAAGTTTCAGCCGGGTGAAGCGCTATGTGGATGATTTGGATGCGATCCGGGAGAGGGCACAAGTTATCAAAGATGAGCTTGCCGCTATTCTTTCCGACAGGTTGAACAAAAATATGTATGTCTTGTCAGTTATTGCTGCCATATTCCTGCCGCTGGGCTTCTTGACCGGCTTGCTCGGCATTAATCTTGGCGGGATACCCGGCGCTGAAAATGACTATGCCTTCGCCATTTTTGGCGGCATTCTGGCTGTGATTGTTGCCGTACAGATCGTTATTTTCAAAAAATTGAAATGGTTTTAGCGGCGGTATAACGCTGCCTCTATCGGTACACCATTTTCCTTTTAAAGCGTGTCGCCCTTGATCACCATGCCCACATTTTGAAGCAGATTGATATAACGCAGATCGTCGCATTTTACTGCAATAACCAGCGAAAAATCTCCAAAGCTTGAGATGATAAAAAATGTGGGGCTTGTTTAAGAAAGTTGGGCAGGACAAGCAAGCGGTAGAAGCATTCCGGCCAATGCGGGCGCCTATAGATGTTGGCCTTCGATTAGAGCGCGATTTTCTTTCAACACTGACGTGATGAATTGCATCAAGGCCTTTATTCTGGGCGTGTCTTTCAAGTCCGGATGGGTCAATACCCATAAGACTTGCCCGGGTGTCACTTGGGAACCAGGTAGACGGGTTAGCTTTGGTTCGGGGTCTGCCATATAGCAAGCCCCTAGTATCATACCTTCCCCCGAAATGGCGGCCTGATGGCGCATTTCGATATCATCGATGTGCAGGCCGATGGGTGCTTCCGGAAATGGTGAATGTTTGATCCAGCTTGTTGCCCCTTTTTCCTGCGGCCCTGCTATCCAGCGACGGTCTTTTGGCGCGACGCCCTCGAGGTAATCAGGATTGCAATAGTGACTGAGGCCATAGGCAAACAAGCGCCGACCAACAAAATGTTCCGGAGGGTTGTTTGCCCCCCTGACCGCGATGTCCGCTTCGGATCGGTTTAGATCAGCGAATCTGTATGTGCTCTGGATCGTCAAGTCGATTTCAGGATGCTCGCTACAAAACTTGGTCAGCGGCCCGAGTAGAATATACCGCGCCAGAACCCCGGGAACCGACAGGGTAATCGGACCAGATAAACCATGACCCGACGCTTTTTGTTGTCTGGTAGCAGTGAGATTTATCTGTTCAATGCCGCTGGCCGCAGCGACCAGCTTCTTGCCCAGCGGTGTTGAGACATAGCCGCCGGCAGCTTGTTCAAAGATGAGACCAGCATAACGAGAGTTTATCACCGCAAGCCGCCGTGAAACCGTTGAGTGGTTCACGCCAAGATGCGTTGCAGCCGACCGCAGAGTGCCAAACCGATCAAGAGCAAGAATAAAACGATAGTCATCCCAATTGTCCATTGGTGCAGTATTGCACCAATATTGGCGAAATGAAATCCAGATTTTGGTTATTTTGTTTCGTAATATGGTGCGATATCGCAACGAAAGGCGATTACGGTCAATTTTTGGAAAGAAAGGCAAAACTAAATGAATGCTGTTCAGGCTTCTGTCCGTGTAATTATTGTAGTTGGTGTATTGTTTTTTGGGTGGGCCGGTGGCCTGTTGGCTCAGGGCCTTGAAAATACAGGGTCCAGTCTGGACCTGAAAAAGTACCAATATTTATCAATTGTGTTGCCGCAATCGAGACCTGAGGCAGATGCCGCGAGGCAATCATACTATGATCAGGCCTTTCCTTTGGGCTCCAGATTTGGTCTTAAACGCGAGGCGATTCTGAAGATTGATCATACAATAATTAGTTCCTATGAACCGTCCGGCGCAATTTTTTACTCCTATCCAAACAAGGCATCGGAATTGGCGTTGGCAAATCACCCGAGTTGGCCTGCAATAAAGGCACAGCGAACAGAGGCCTGGAAGGAGTTGAAAATATACAGCGCCGAAATTCAGGAAGATATGCTGATCAACTTTGATCCTGATAAATCATACACGCTTGTCATTGCCTGGTTAAACCCGGAGAAGCCTGATGACTATGCAGCTTATCTGGAGAGTATTGAGCCTTTGCTCGCTGAGGTTGGTGGGCGCTTTGTTTACAAAATGAAAAAACCTGCGTTTGAAGCTCACTCAGCGAACTTGGTCGCTCCGGGTCAGTTGACCTTTGTGGAATGGGATACGCTTGACGGCTTTGCCGCACTGCGAAGGGAGGAAGCGTATAAAGCAGTAAGCCATTTAATTGGCTCTGGAACTTCCGCGATTGAATTTTACAGACTGTCTGTACCAACAAGTTGACGTCCGACAACATTGATCGACGGTAAAACGTCGGTCAATGCTGGTTTTCTATCTGTGAATCTGGTTATTTTGCAACAAGACTTTCTTCAACCGGCTGTCCGTTTTCTTTGTAAAGCGTGCCGCCCTTCATCACCATGTCCACATTTTGAAGCAGATTGATATAGCGCAGCACATCGCCCTTCACCGCGATGATGTCGGCATATTTGCCGGCGGACACAGTGCCCAGTTTATCGCCAACACCCATCATTGCCGCAGGCCAGAAGGTGGCGCCGCGAATGGTGTCCATCACCGGAATATCGAATGTATCAACCCAGGCTGCCATTTCGTTCCATGTGCTCTGGCAATGGAATTTCATCGGAATGCCGCTATCGGTGCCTACAAGGAAAACCGCACCTGCTTTGCGCAGTTGTTTGATCTTCTTCTTGAGGGTAGGGCGCCTGAGCGGGACTAGCGACGAATAGGTCATTTCGCCCGGCTTCTGAATGGATGCCTTAATGTCGGCGATGGTGTCGGCCTTAAGGCCGCGATGCCAACAGTTGTTGTCCAATTTCTCCGGGTTATCAACGGTGAGCGGGTAGTTCCACAAGCCTTCAACGGTTGGTGTCCAGAAAAGCGGGCCACCGGCGATGCGCCCAGTTGCAGCGCGTTCGCGCAGTTTTTCAACAATGTCGGCTGGGTAAGCGGGCGCGGTGGTTAGGCCGGTGTGTTCAAAGTTATCGACGCCTATCTCAAGGCCGCGGCGGATTTCACCGGGTCGGTGGGAGTGGGCTACCACTTTCATGCCACGGGCATGGGCTTGGGTCACAATTGCCTGAGCGACCTCAAGGGTCATTTTGTCCTGATCAATCAGTTTAACAATTTCCATACCTGCGTCAGCCAGTTGGTTCACGCGGGCATGCGCTTCGGCAATGGTCGTGACTGCCCAGCGGAATTTTTCGGTGCCGGGCGGTACTTCGGCCTGCAGAAACGGACCAGAGGCGAACAGGCGCGGGCCGGGGATGGAGCCAGACTCTATGGCGGTCTTAACGGCGACAGTGTCCGCGAGCGGAGCGCCCAAATCGCGTGTGGAGGTAACGCCTGCCAGCAACAGTTGCACAGCACTTGCAGGCATGATCTCGTCGGCCAAGCGGTTTACATAGGCTTTATCCCAGTGGGCATAATCAGAGTGGCCTGTGAGCATGAGATGGGCGTGGCTTTCCCAAAGGCCTGGAAGAACGTCCATGCCTTCAGTGGAGATGATCTCATATCCGTTGGGCACTGTAAGTGAACCTACTGTGCCGACCGCTGTAATGGTATCGCCGTCAATAAGAATGACGCTGTTGGCGAGGGGGCGGTGGCCAAAGCCATCGATAAGCCGCCCACCCAGAAGTGCTTTCTTGTCAGCAGCGACCGCTGATATTGTTGCTGCCCATATTATGGTTAGCGCGAAAAATACTTTTGCTAACAGTCGCATAGTCTCACCCTCGAATAATCTATCCCAACGCCACAGTGGCAGCAGTTTGCTCCACTGTCAAAAGGCGAGAGGCGGTTGTGACCAGTTGAACTTTTCAGCTTGATTATTATATGACCCTATTGTACCACTACACTCAATGGTACATATGGAACAAAATAACTATGCAAATTCAAATTAACATTGATGACCCGGTGCCCCAGTTCGCTCAGCTCATTACCCAGATCAAAAACGCTGTGCAGGAGGGAAAGTTGTCGCCGGGTGATGCATTGCCATCCATTCGGCAGCTTGCCAATGACCTGGGTCTGAACAACAAGACGGTGGCGAAGGCCTATAGCTTGTTGGAGCGGGACAGCGTTATTCAAACCAAAGGCTACCGCGGCACATATATTCATGCGAACGCCAAAGAAAATGCTGCGTTCGATTTGAACGCCTGGGTTCGCAATGAAATTTCCAACTCAATTAAAGCATGCCGCGAGGCCGGAGCAACGGACAGTGAAATCCGGATTGCCTTCGGCGACGCCATGCAAGATCAATTTTAATAAGGAGCAAAAAAATGCCCGATTTTTTTTCAATGACATTTGTATTGGCGGTATTTTATGCCGTTTTGGCGAGCCAAGTTTATATATTGTCGGTTCATTATCCACGAAAAATAAGTGCGCGGGTGGCTTATATGTTGGATAATTTTCCACCGGCGGAATATCCAAAGCTATACCCCAACTTTCATGCTGGTTATGTGGAAACCCAGCATCTGAAGATGCGTGTCTACAGCGTAATTAACTACGTGATCGCTCTGGTTGGCATCGGGATTTTGGCGGCGATGATATCGTCAGACTACCGTCCGGCTGCAAAGGGCGGCGATGAAATATTTGTTATGTTGTATTTCTTCCTGCAAACAATACCGCTTTTATATATATCCTGGAAAGAACACTGCCAATATCGGCTGATGCGCCTGACATTTGATGACAAAAAGAGAGTTGCAGACCTGGCCCGCCGAGGTTTGTTTGATTATGTGTCGCCTGTCTATGTTGCAGTTGCTTTGATGCTATATGGCGGCTGGTTGGTTTTCTACTTGTATCAGGCAGGGCCAATTGCTGTTTGGGAAGCTAAACACTATATTACTTTTGGCACTATAACCGGGATGAATATCTTCTATTCAGTAACAATTTTCGCTTTCGTGTCAGGCAAAAAAATAGACCCCTATAAAGCCCCTAAGGACCAGCAGAGGCATGCAGAGTCGGTGATTAAAGTCATGGTGTTTTCCAGCATTATGATTAGCATATTCTTGGCATTGACACAGGCAGCAGATGAATATGCTTTTGAGATTTTTGATCCGGTGGTGACCAGTTTCTACATGCAATTGTGTGTTGTCTTCGGTCTTGGCTTGATGATGAGAATATTGGATGTCGAAGAGATTAATTTTGATGTGTACCGGGAAAGCAAAGAGCTTACTGCATCATAAGTTTCTGAAATGCTTATCTATTTTTTCAATGTAACCTTACGATTACGCGTGTAAACAAATCAGTTGACTCTATTGATTACGTGTGTAATCGTTAAGCCATGACAGATACAAAAACACAAATTAGCGTCGCTGAAAGCCTTCTGATGGAAGTGCTTTGGAACAAACACCCGCTAACGGCGGAAGAAATCACTGCCGAAGTTGCGGAAAAGCAAAATTGGAGCAGCGGCACGGTTAAGTCGCTGCTAAACCGACTGTTGTCCAAAGGCGCCATGAGCGCCAAACGTGAGGGCAGGCGATATCACTATAGTCCTATCCTAAGCCGAGAGGATTATCTTAGCTCTGAAGGCCGTGGGCTAGTGGACCGGTTGTTTGGCGGCCAGGTTTCTTCTCTTGTTACCCACTTCTCTGAAAATCAACAATTAAGCGCGGACGATGTTTCCGAGCTAAAACGTCTTATTAAGGAATTAGACAATGAGTCATGACATTTTACTTAACTTTGGTGTAGCCACATTTTCTGTGAGCGCCGCAATTATTCTGGTGCTGTTGGTGCGGAAAACCATCGCCAAATTTTTTGGCCCGCACTTCGCTTACGCCTTTTGGCTGGTTGTGCCGGTTGCCACCATTGCCAGCATAATACCGGCAGAGCAGGTTTTCCATGAATTGCCAGTCATTGCTCAAGAAGTTGCACCGGTAGTCAATGTTCCTAAATCTGTTGAGTTAATGCCTGCCAGTGAGGTTGCTCCCCTTGGCAAGGTAAATCCAGTGCAATCGCCTTCGTTTGAGGTAGCGCAATTGTTATTGGCTTTGTGGGCTGTTGGGGCTTTGTTTGCGGCCGGAACGCTGGTTTACCGTCAGCGAAAGTTTTTAAGTGATAGCGCTTTGAAACGTTTGGGTTCCCGTTTTTATAAAGCGAGTAAAAATGCGGTTGGACCAGCTGCGATTGGTTTTATGAAAACACGAATTGTGGTGCCGAGTGATTTCTCAGAGCGTTATAACCCAATGGAACGTAAACTGATCATTGATCATGAACGGGAACATATCCGTGTTGGGGACGTCCGGATAAATGGTCTGGTTGCTGTACTTCAGTGCCTGAATTGGTTTAACCCGTTGGTGTATATGGCTCAGCGCCGCCTGCGGGAAGATCAGGAATTGGCTTGCGATGCCCGCGTCATGAGAAAGCATGCTGGAGCGAAACGCACCTATGCAGAAGCCTTACTAAAAGCCCAGTTTGCCGGTCAGCCAATTCCTGTCGGATGTGCGTGGCCAGCAGGTGGTGGCCACGCCCTGAAGCATCGGATCGTTAATTTGGGTCAGCGCCCATCTTCCAATTTGCGGAAAATGCTTGGCGCTCTGGTTTGTGTTTTTGCGGCAGGGGCAACAGGTCATGCAGTAAGGGCGATGATCCCGGCGGAGGCAGTATATGTGCAAAAGGGTCTAGATGCGTCTGTTACAACCAAAGTCAAACCCTTAGCGACGGTAAACTCGATGATCCCGGCGGAGGCAGTATCTGTGCAAAAGGGCGTAGACGCGTCCGTCACGACAAAAGTCAATCGTTTAGCGACGGTAAAAGGCGAGGATTCTGAAGATGTGGCAGAGGCGCTTGGCGCAGCCCTAGTAGATGCCCTTGCGGAGGGCAGGCGTGGGCATGCTCGCTCTTTGATTAAGGCTGGGGCTGATATTAATTTTTTTAAGCGCGGTGATGGTACTCCGTTGATAATCGCGGCAGACCGCGGTGACCGCAAAACAGCACGTATGCTTCTTGATGCAGGTGCAGACGTTAATAAACAAGCTGCGGGCGATGGTAGCCCACTGATTGCTGCTGCAGACCGCGGCGACGAGGACATGGTTAAACTGTTGGTTGATGCAGGTGCTGACGTAAACGGTTATGTGCCGGGCGATGGCACGCCGCTTATTGCCGCAATTGAAGACGGTGATACGCAAACTGTCCGCCTGCTTCTGGATGCAGGTGCAGACGCTGACCAAAGCGCCCCGGGCGATGGCAGTCCCTTAATAGCTGCGAGCGCTCAGGGCGAATTGGCACTTGCTCAGTTGCTTGTAGAAAGGGGCGCAAATGTAAATGGATATGTGCCTGGTGACGAAACACCGTTGATTAATGCAGCAGCCGAGAATGAGATTGACGTCGCGCGCTTTCTGATTGAGAGGGGTGCAGACGTTAATTTGGCTGTTGAAGCCAATGACAGGCGCGGCCGGCCGATTACACGGTCGCCGCTGGGTCAGGCTGAGCGGTTCGGAAATACACAAATGGCGAGACTGCTTAGGGATAGCGGCGCGGAAGATGTTCCCGAAGAAAATTAAAAGCTAAATTTAATTCAGATGTTACAGCGCTCTAATCTGCCGCAGGCGGGTTGGGGTGCTTTTCTTTTGAAACGTCGTGTTCATGCATAAAGGCGGCAATTTCATCAAAGGCATGGGTTGCTTCTGGTAACATTTCATCGAACGCCTGCCAAACGTGGCAAAGGTGTGCCCAGGTTTGTAATTTGACGGGCGAGCCGTGCGACACCGCCTTGTTAGTGTAGCGTTTGGCGTCGTCATACAGAATTTCCGTGGTGCTCACATGGATCAGCGTTGGTGGTAGCCCATGCAGATCATCATGGAGCGGCGAGATAAGTTTCGAGGACGGCCTAATGCGGTTGGTTGCCCATACGATCCACATCAATAGCCATGTGGGAAGCTTGAGCATGGGGGCAGCCAAACGGCGCAGCATATGATCGGTTTCAAGATTGCCTCGAATGCTGGGACCTGACCCTGTGGTGTCGGTTGCAGGAGAAAGGGCAACAACAGCGTCTGGCATGCGGTGGCCGCTGTCGCGAAGCCAATTAACCAAACAAAGGGTTAGGTTACCACCCGCGCTGTCGCCGGCAACTGATATTTTATCCAAGGGTGCGGGGCCGTGTGGGCCGTTTTCTAGCACCCAGTGGTAGGCGGCGCGGCTGTCTAGAATGCTGTCCTTACGTCTATTCTCAGGCATCAGTCGGTAGTCTGGTGCGAAAACAGCGCATCCGGTCCGCTTGGCAATATTGACGATGATGGGGCGGTGACTGATAGGGCTGCCGAGCATGAAAGCGCCGCCGTGAATATATAGTAGGCGTTTGGCAGGGTCAGCACCCTCTACCAATGTCCATTCTCCCGGCACAGACAGGCCGTCATACTCGGCTGTTCCGGGTAGGAATGTACAATCAAATTCACGGGATAAACCCATTTCGTTGAAGCGATTTCTGGTCGCCTCGAGGGTTTCAGGTTTTGACATGCGCTCCAGCAAATAATCGGTAACGCCGTTAGCCGCTTCGGAAGGGCCTGCGCTATCGAATGTCACGGGTATAGGCGTGTCGTAAACTGATAAATTGCGGCCCCGAAGATAGAAGTGCGCGATAGCGTATAAAACGGCGAAAAACACCGCTCCGTACAAAATGATGTCCATCAATATAGCCACAAAGCGCCCCTGTTACCTTTTGCCAAATTCATTCAACGGTAACTAGGGCGCTTTTTGCAGATTGCCAATTTCGGCCAGTAATATTGAAGGATTTTGTTTTAATCTGTATTCACCTTGGCGATCCATTGGTCGACCATACGCTCAAGCACACTGAGTGGTACCGCTCCACCACCGAGCACCGTGTCATGGAAGCCTTTTATGTCAAACTTATCGCCCAGCGCTTCCTCGGCCTTGGCACGCAGCTGCTGGATTTTGATCATGCCAATTTTGTAGCTTGTCGCCTGGCCCGGCAACACCATATAGCGCTGAGTTTCAGAGCGGGCTTGTGCTTCAGTAATGGCAGAATTAGCAACGAAGTAGGCAACAGCCTGTTCCTCAGTCCAGCCTTTGGAATGTAACCCTGTATCCAGCACAAGCCGAATGGCACGCCACATCTCTGAACCAAGCCTGCCAAAATCGGAATAGGGATCGGTGTAGGTACCATCCATTTCTTTGGCTAGAATTTCCGAATATAAACCCCAGCCTTCAGAGTAAGCATTAAAGTTGGCTTGCGTTCTAAAGGTTGGTACGCCTTCCAGTTCCTGCTGAATGGCGACTTGCATATGGTGCCCTGGAAGCCCCTCATGGTAGGCGATTACTTCCAGTTCACCTATGGGCATAGCCGTCATATCAGATAGGTGGGCATAGTAAACACCGGGACGAGACCCATCAGGCGTACCAGGGAAATAGTGCTGAGCGGCACCCGGTTGCTCTCGGAATGGCTCCACGCGGCGCACTTCAAGGTCAGCTTTCGGAAGGGTGCCAAAATAGTCCGGCAGCTTGGATTTGATATTTTCAATCGCAGCAGTGGAGTCATCAATATACCCTTGGCGGCCTTCGTCGGTATCAGGGTAATAGTGACGGCGATCTTCCTTGCTTTCACGTAGCGATGCAAAAAAATCGGTCAGCGCGCCCTCGAAGCCAACGCTTTCCTTGATAGCTTCCATTTGGGCTTTAATGCGCGCTACTTCACTAAGGCCGAGCTGATGAATTTGATCAGCCGTCATGTCGGTTGTGGTCTGATTGGCGAGGCGCTCGTTGTAAAAAGCTTCACCGTTTGGCAGGGCGCTAACACCGGTGCCGATGGCTGCGGTGTTTTCAATGTCCTGTTCCAGCCATGCAATAAGGCGCTCATACGCTGGTTTCCAATCGTTGACCAGCGCTTCGCGAGCAGCAGCCGTGAGGGCGTCGGCTTTGGCTTGGTCAATCGTGTCTGAGTCCTGCAAGGTTTTGATCTTGCCCTGTGCGTCGGCCCAAATGGAACTGTCGTCACCGTCTGTAAAGGGAGCGCCGGTTATGATTTGGCGCGCAGAATCCAGCACACCTTCAAAAGCGAAGCGCGGTGGACGTACACCCGTAGCGGCGTTTTCCTCAGAAAGGGCAATCAGTTGGTCAAGAGCAACAGCAGTCGCACTAATGCGTGAGACATAGGCATCCATGTCGGCGCCGTCCTGGACGCTGTGAAAAGCGATCAGCAGCTGTGGGAAAAACGCATGCGTCGCGCTCATCTGCTCAAAAATATAGCCGTTGGTGCGGAATTTGTTGGCGGCTTCCGATGCGGCTAGCTGTTGCGTCCATATATCGTAGGATATTTTGGCGTTATCGCTCAATCTATCATAGTCGAATGTGGCCTTCATTTCGGCGACACTGGCGCGTTTCCATGCCAGCTGTTTTTCCTGAGCCTCGGCAGAGAAATCGTCAAGCTTGTCTTGATCAGTTTTGCGGCCCAGAAAAGTCATTGTAATAGGACTGAAGGAAAGTTCGGTTTCAAACTGAGCTTCAAACCATTCATTCAAGCGTGCTGTTTCAGCAGCAACAACTTCTGCGGAAACTACTTTAGTTGCGGGTGATTGGTTCGCCGTGTTGCTTGCAGGCTCGCAAGCTGCAAGCGCAGTTGATGCCATCAAGGCGATGACCAGGCGGTTCAGGGTTGGCTTGAAAGATTGATTCATCGTGTCTCTCTTTGTTTGTTGTGATCGCTCAAAAAAATTTGGCGAACCGTTGCCCAGAAGAAAGCGCGAGTCAAGATACGCGCGTCGGACCGCCATGCCAGCGGGATAGAATGATGCGGAAAAAGCTATTGTAGACTATGTGTTTTGGTAGGTTAAGGTGTGGACATGGCTGCCATCTATCGTTTTTGGCTGGCAATTTAGTTTAGGGGGATAACGCATGTATTTTGGAAAAATAATAACCTTTTTGATGTGTTTCGCATTGATAACCGTTGCGCCGGTCGGTGCCGAAGACGGTAAGAAAATATATATATCCGCTGACATGGAAGGTCTTGCGGGTGCCGTAACCATGGCGCAACTAGGCCCTGGCGGGTTTGAGTATGAAAAGTACCGCAAGATTTATACAGCCGAAGTAAACGCCGCCATTGACGCTGCATTTAAGGCCGGTGCAACCGAAATTCTTGTCAGCGACTCCCACGGTAACGGCCAAGGCCTTTTATTGGATGAGCTCAACCAGAAAGTACAACTGGTTCGTTCCTGGCCCCGACCGTTCGGGATGATGCAAGGCATTGACGACACGTTCGACGGAGTATTCTTCATAGGATATCACGCCAGTGCGACAAGCACTGAGGGCATTCGGGCGCATACAATGTCGAGCGCGCATTTGGCAGCAGTTAAGTTAAACGGCGTTTCCATGTCAGAAGCCAGTTATAACGCGGCAATTGCCGGGCATTTTGGTGTGCCGGTACTGATGATTTCAGGTGACAATGCCGCAACCAGAGAAGCAGCATCTATCATCGGAAACATTGAAGAAGCGGTTGTTAAATGGGCCTATGGGTTTCATTCAGGCAAAACGTTGTTGCCGACCGCGGCGAAGGCAGTGATTGCTGAAAAAGCTGAACAGGCAATGGCAAAAATTGGTGAAATCGAGCCCTACAAATTAACCGGGCCTATTGAGCTGGATATTACCTTCCAGAGTTATCAGCCTTCGGAGGTATTAGCCTATTTGCCTATTGTTGAGCGTATTGATGCGCGCACCGTTCGGTATGTTGGGAAGGATATGGTTGAGGTATCAAAATTCCTGCAGTTTGTTGAAGGGTTTTCGGCAGACATGAAGCCATAACGACAGCTCAACATTTTTTTTTGTTCGGGAATTTGGCATAGCGCAAAAAAAAGGCCCCGCCAGGCGGAGCCAATTCTACCCTAGGGTCATTTGAGGCGGGGAACCTGAAATGTCTCTCTAGAGTTAATTGGCCGGCCCTGAAAATTGGGGGGAGGGGGGAGAGTATCAGGACCGGCCATTATGACGGAAAACCGTCAAATCTTTTTGCCTGTCGAACCTTCACTGTTGTGATTGCTCGTCGGCGATGACGTGTATATAGGTTGGAACAATGGGCAGTAAAACCCGTTTAATTGGCAAACCAGCCATGCGTTTAATGCATAGCTAATGTAGATGTTTATGTTCTCATTTACCATGAGTGATGGGCATTGCGGCAAGAAACCTTTGGAGAGTTGATCGATGAAAATATTGTACCATGCTGTTATTGCAGGACTATTTTTTACTTCTGTCGGGTTTTCTGGGGTTGCCTTAGCGCAAACTGGCAATGCAGACTATGACATCGTTAGGAAAGCGATTGACCAACGCGATATAACTAGCCCGTTACTCGCCCCGGCCGTTACTGCCGGAGATTATGATGCTTTGCGCCTTTGGGGGCTAAACGGTGCAGAAGCTTGCGCGATGATTCGGGCGTATTTGGCTCAGGATAATCCTGCAATCAAAATAGCTGCCATTAAAGGGTTGGCTAATTGCAGGGATACAAGCGCATTTTCGCAAATTTCTGCTTTAGCTACCTCTGGCGAAAATTCAGCGGTGCGTGAAGCTGCCCTGAAAGCACTCGCCTTCACCACACCTGAAACTAGCCGGAACCATCATGTAGGGCTTGTTTCATTGGTTTTGTCTGGACCGGTTGCCAGCAACGAAAAAGCAGCGGCCATATACGGCTTGATGCAGAGCATCACTTATTCGGGCTTGTCCCCCGCGGATTTGCCCAGTTTGGATTTTGGTATAATGTTGTCCGAGTATGCGGCCTATCCAGATTTTACCGGGCTGCAAGCGGCATATCTTTTGTCCCGCATAGCAGGATTGAATTCAGTTTATACGGCGCAAGAAGTAATGGCAGCCATAACCGGCGGTGCTGCGCCGGCACAGCAATATATACTCGCGGCCAGGGTGTTGCCGCAATTCGGCGATGTGGCGAGCGCCTTCCTCATTGAATTGGCCTCAAGCGACGACCCATTATTGGCGACCAGCGCGCTGCGCGGTTTTGGTCTGCTTTCCGACGCGCCAAGCATGGCTTTTCTCAACAAAACACTCAATCATGCAAACCCAGCGTTTCGCAGCCTCGCTGTCACGGCTCTTGCCGCGCGTGACCAGGATGATGCTGCCATAACGGCTCAGGTTGTTGCTCTGACCAAAGATGAAAACCCCTGGGTTTCAGTAACTGCCCTGCGCGGCCTAATGCAACGTGCGCCCGCCCAAGCCGTGCCTGCGGCGAAGGCATGGATTGCGGGCGACAATTATTACAGGGCTTTTGTTGCCTTGGGTATTTTGGCGCAGTCGGACGAAGGCAAGGCATTCTTGCAAGCCTACGCCGATGCCAACCCCGAGACAATTCGGGGCCGTGAAGCTGCAATAGCGCTGGACCCCTCCATTGAGGCGATCAGGCAACCGCGTAAAACGCCGTCTGCCTCTTTGGTGCAATCCTACATGGGACGCCAATTGGTGATGCAAACCACGCGCGGTTTGGTCTGCATAGCGCCGTTGCCTGACGCACCTTTCGCCGCCGCAAATTTTATGTTGCTTGCCGATGCCGGCAAAATGGACGGCATGCTTTGGCACCGCGTTATCCCTAACTTCGTTACCCAAGCGGGTCAGTCCGAGGACTTCAGCCTGTCAACATGGGGCACTATTCGTGAAGAATGGGGCGCCCCGTCCCACGAGGTTGGCACAGTCGGCGTGGCAACTGCCGGGTCAGATACAGGCAGTGCGCAGTTTTTTATCAATACAGCCCATAATTTGCATCTGGATGGCCGTTATACGGTTTTTGGTAAAGTGACTGAGGGCATGCCGGTTGTTTATGCTTTGCAAGAAGGCGACGTGATAGAAAAAGCGGAAACCCTTTCAGCGGGCAGTATCTGCAACTGAGTTCTAAAGAATATTACTTTCAGCGCGAATTTGCCGGATCATAAAGTCGCGGAACAGCGCTACACGAAGCGAACCGCGTAGTTCAGGCGGATAGCAATAATAGCTGTTGAAGGGAATGCCTTCCACATCCGGCAAAACGCGAACCAGTTTTTGCCGGTTATGCACCAGATAGTCCGGTAGCACAGCAATACCGATACCGGCTTCAACCGCATGAAGCACACCGTATAGATTGTTGACCTCAAGCCGGGGTTTGCGTCTGTGGGTTTCTTTGCCCACTTCCAAAAGCCAGTTGAGGCCTTTGATAACCGGGGCGGAGCTCGTGCCGAATGTGATCAAGTCGTGGCTATCGAGGTCGGCGGTGGTTACCGGCGTGCCCTTACGGGCAAGATACTCCGGGCTGGCATAAATATGGTTGTGAAAAGTGGCGAGCGGTCGCTGGATCAAATCCGCCTGTTGCGGTTCATGAAGCCGGATAGCAACGTCTGCCTGACCGGCGGACAAATCCAGGTCGGCGTCATCCAGAATGATTTTCAAGTCAATCTCTGGATACTCCATCACAAACTGCTCCAGATGAGGCGTTAGCCAGACCGCGCCGAAGGTTACCATTGTTGTCACGCGCAGTAATCCTGAAGGGCGCTCGCGGGATTCCATCAATTTACGTTCGGTGTCGTCAATGCGCTGGACGACATCGCGCGCCGTAGCAAACAGGTCCTGGCCTTCCTGGGTAAGCACGAGGCCGCGCGCATGGCGGGTGAACAGCGACACGTTAAGGCTTTCTTCCAGCGCCCGAATTTGACGACTGACCGCAGATTGGCTGCAGTTCAATTGCACACCAGCGCCGGTAAAGCTGCCGCTTTCGGCGACTGTGTGAAATATGCGAAGTCTGTCCCAGTCCATGTCCGTTCTCCTAAGTCTATGCACTATTTCACTCTGAACACAGCACTGCAAGAAAATCGAATAAATCAAGCGCCAGAAGGCACTGGCGCAACGATATATTTACCAGTCTTCATTAGTCTGCGTGGTGGACGTAAAGGATTCGCAATGAGTGACCGTGAAATACTTCAGCAAGCAGCAGCCGTTTTCCGGGAGCAATATCCCGCGTTGACGGCTGAGGCGGTGATTATTTTTATCGTCATTGCTGATCATGAAGCGCCAACCATTGAAAATGTTTCAGTATCAATGAGCCAAACCGAGGCCCATGTTTTTCATCATACAGCACCGCTTAGGGATGCGGGGCTATTAGTTTTGCAGCCAGACCAGAACGGCAGCCGCAAAATATTATTGACCGGCCGCGGTGAAGAAGCGAAAATCGCTATTATAGAGGTTATAGCAGGATAGGTTCATGCAGCCTGGTGAGATAATGGAAATGCTGGCCGAGGGCGAGCGCAAGGCCATTGCAAAATCTACAGCAGTTGCCAAAGCGGTGCTGAACAATCCCAAATTGGTAAAAACGCTGGTCGATGCCCTTTCGTCCTCAAATGCTACGATTGCCTCTCATGCCGCCCATGCTCTGCTAACAGTTTTCAGGAAAAATCCCGAGCTATTGATGCCGTTTGTTGACCAGTTAATGCGGGCCTTTAAGCGTGATCAGTGGGAAATCCTTGAACAACTGGCCAAAATTCTGCCCGGGCTTAATTTGCCAAAGCTGAAACAGCGCACCCTTATTGCCAGGCTTGAGGAAGTTTTCTATGAGGGCCAGTCAAGCATAGCGCGAACCAGCGCATTGCAAGCACTGAATGATTTGGGGGCGCAGCACAAAGTTTGGCGTGATCGGTCAAGCAAAGCGATGAGATTTGCATTCGAGCATGGAAGTAAAGCCATGCAGGCACGCGCGCGCCGACTTCTCAAGTAATCGACTTTTGGAGAACCGCCTTCGACAAGGGTTGAACAGTCGCTTTTGACGGCAACTTTCTCATTTAATGGTTCTGTTATAAATTGAACACGCGTCGTGCATTTCCAAACAAGAAGTTATCTTTCTGCGTTTTAGATAGCTTTAGCGCGTCTATTTTCTCAAGACACTGCGCTGGCGATAGCATCGGCCAATTTGTTCCAAACATAACGCGATTGGAGCCAACGTCTTTCATGTAGGCAACAAAATCGGGCGGAAGGCGATGGAGTGCGTATGCGGAAGTGTCCACATAAAAATTTGGGAATTTAATGGTAAGCGAAATTAATTCATCGACCCACGGAAATCCAACATGGCCGCCAACCACAACTAACTCCGGGAAGTCCAGGAGTACGTCTTCCAAATAAGGGATGAGACGGCCCGTTTCTGATCGTAGAAGCGGCCCCGTGTGTCCAATTTGCGTGCAAATAGGAACGCCTGCGTCCACGCAAGCAGCATAAACTGGGTAGTATAGCCGGTCGTTGGGAGGCAGGTTCCACAACCAAGGAACGATGCGAACGCCAACAAAGCGTTTGCCATCCACCCACTTACGAATATCTCGCACTGCTTCCATTGGTTTGGTTATGTCGACAGTTGCCAATCCTCGAAAACGCTCTGGTGCAGCAGCGATATGTGCATCGACTTCTTTATTGCTGATCAGGGACCCTTGCGGCCCATGCCAGGCAGATAGAAGCGCCAAATCTACCCCTGCCGCATCCATCGCTTCCAGCGTTGATTCTACGGAGGGCGTTAACGGTGCACCCGTTTGGTTTGTCCAGCGAAGGAGAGTTTCAAGCCAAGGCGCTTGCGCCATTCGCTCTGTAGTTATCTGTGCCCAAACATCAATCGTGCCCATATTGTTTTCCTTGAATAATACTTCACTAGTGTAGTATTGTAACATGGATTAAACTCAAAGAGTTCAAGGAGAAAATATGTCTGCGTCCAGAAACCGATTGTATTTTCTTCTTCAGGTAACAGCGCACCGATTGAAAAAACATGCGGATGAGGCCTTGATAGCTGAGGGGTCGGTGACAGCAACTCAGGCCGCAGTTCTGGAGGCTATTGCCAAAAACGGGCCAGTTAGCCAACGTCGTGTTGCTGACATATTGTCGCAGCGCGAAAGCGCCATGACACCGATGATGTCCAGGCTTTTAAAAGCTGGCCACATCAGCAAAATTCGTTCAAGCGCTGATCGCCGCGCATGGCAATTGCAGTTGACATCGCAAGGTGCTGAAAGTCTGCGAAAAATCCGTGCATCCTTCACCAGCATCAATGCCCTAATCGACACGGAACTTGGGCTTGCTGGGGTTGACAATGTTACAGCCGGATTGAAAAAACTTCTTAATGCCCTGAACGAAACTAAAAACGCCAGTAACTAACCTGGGTTCAACTAATGTTATTGTCGACGTGTTACGGTGTTGTTATTCGACCGCCGCCGCGTGCTCGAGCCCAGCGATATATTTCTCGGCTTCCAGCGCCGCCATGCAGCCCATGCCAGCAGCAGTTACAGCCTGACGGTATATCTTGTCGGTCACATCGCCGGCTGCATAGACACCGGGAATATTTGTTGCGGTGCTGTCAGCTTCCTTGATGATATAGCCTTCGTCGTCCATTGGTAGTTGGCCTTTGAAAATTTCCGTAGACGGCGTATGGCCAATGGCGATGAAAACGCCGTGCACATCAAGCTCGGTAATCTCACCGGTTAGCGTGCTTTTTAGTTTAACACCAGTAACGCCCAGTGGCTCTTCGGTGCCAACCACTTCTTCAAGCACATGGTTCCACTGAACTTCGATGTTTTCAGCGGCAAACAAGCGGTCCTGCAAAATCTTCTCTGACCGCAGTTCATCGCGTCGGTGAACCAGCGTTACTTTTGAACAGATGTTGGAAAGATACAGCGCTTCTTCCACGGCAGTGTTACCGCCGCCTACCACAATCACTTCTTTGCCGCGGTAGAAAAACCCATCACATGTTGCACAGGCTGAAACGCCGTAACCATTGAATTTTTCCTCGGAAGGCAGGCCAAGCCAACGAGCCTGCGCACCAGTGGAAACGACAATTGTGTCAGCTGTGTAAACTGTGCCGCTGTCACCTACTGCGCGCTTGGGCGTGGCTTTCAAGTCAACTTCGTTGATGAGGTCATAAATAATTTCAGTGCCAACATTTTCCGCTTGCTGGCGCATGGCTTCCATCAGGTCTGGGCCCTGCACAGCTTCGGCAAAGCCGGGGTAATTCTCCACGTCAGTTGTGATGGTCAGCTGACCACCAGCCTGCATACCGGTTACGATCATGGGCTGAATGTTGGCGCGGGCGGCATAGATCGCGGCGGTATAACCCGCGGGGCCGGAGCCGATAATCAGCATTTTGCTATGTTTGGTGTCAGTCATGACCGTAATCCTTCTTGTGCGTTGGCAATGGTCTCATCGCGTGCGGCCCTTTACATAATCGCTCGCACTGAAAAAGCCAATAGAATGTGGCTGCACCAGGTGTAGATTTTGTCGATTGGCCTGATCGGATGGTTCGATTAGCCGGTGTGCCGTTTTATGGCATGGGTGTGCCGTTGCTGGCTTCCAGAATGTCGTACCAGTCCCGCCGGGTCATTTTTACCTTCAGGGCACCTGCACTGGCGCGAATTCGGGCCAGGTTTTGCGTGCCGACAATTGGCACTATATGTGCCGGGTGGGTCAGTAGAAAGGCGAGTGCTACGGCGGCTCTGTCGCAACCATTTTCGGCAGCGATACCGTCTAGCACTGGCAGCAATCTGGTTAATTTAGTCTGGGCATCATTGTTTTCCGCGTTACCGGTTATCAGCTGCCCTCCTGCAAGCGGTGACCAGGCAAATGTCACCATTTTGTTTTCCTGTGCCTGGTCTAATACACCGTCTGTTATCGGCCCCGGTTGCAGGCAGGAAAATTCAGGCTGATGTGACACCAGAGGGCGTTTCATATATTTCTGCAGGGCAGAAGTTTGCGCCGCGGTGAAGTTAGATACACCGACTGCACGCACTTTTCCGGCGCTAAGCAGCTGGTTCAGAGCGTCGGCAACTTCTTCAAAAGGCGTTAATAAATCAGGGCGATGAATTTGATAGAGATCAATCACATCGGTCTTAAGCCGCGTGAGCGAAGCTTCGCACGCTTCGATTAGATACTGTTTTGAAGAATTATAGGGCAGGCCGGGAATAATCCCGCCTTTGGTTGCGAGTACCATGTCGCCTCGCAGGCTTTTTTTTGCGGCTAGCACGTCGCCAAGCAGGGCCTCTGCCTCGCCGAAACCGTCGGGCCAGGTGGTGCCATAAATGTCGGCTGTGTCGATTAGGGTAAAGCCACACGCCAGCGCTGTTTCAATTTTTGCGGTTGCGGTCGCAACATCCGTTCCGGCAAACCGCCAGCATCCGTAGGCGATAGGCCCAAAGGTGAGCGACGTGCCCGCCAGCGTGTGTTCGGTTGGAAAAGTCAGATAATCTGTCATGAGGTTCCTTTGCCGCAAATTTACGAGTGCATGAAATAGCTTATAAAAAAGCCTTCCTCTGCTGGGAAGCTTTTTTGCGGTCCAGCCCGCAATCATTTCCAAATCAGAGTTGCTTGAGCGTACGGCTCGTGGCTGCTAGATTGAATTGAATATAAACTAGCAGGGGTAGAAACTATGATCACGTTATTCTGGTGTCCGCAAACACGGGCCGCACGAGCACTTTGGATGCTTGAAGAGCTTGGCCAGCCGTTTGAGGTTAAGCAAATTGATATCCGCGATGAGGCATCGAAAAATGACCCATTGTTTCGTGTTGCCAGCCCCATGGGCAAGGTACCTGCGCTTATGGACGGTGACGTGTTCGTTTCAGAATCTGCCGCGATCTGTCTATATTTGGCTGACAAATACAGCGATGCAGGGCTTGCGCCCGCTGTCAATGACTTGGGTCGTGGCCGGTTCCTTTACTGGATGATGTTCACACCCGCTGTACTGGAGCCAGCGATGGCGGAAAAATTTGGTGGTTGGGAAACTAACAAATTGTCCCACGGATGGGGTGACTATGACAGCATGATCAAGACTTTGGAGGGCGGATTGAAGCAAGGGCCTTGGTTGATGGGTGAGCAATTCACCGCCGCTGACGTTGTGGTTGGTTCTTCGGCTAACTTCCTTAAAATGTTCAACGTTTTGCCCGAAAGCCCCGTGATTGAAGCCTATATCGAGCGTTGTTTGGAGCGTCCCGCTTACCAGCGTACTCTGGCGCGGGAAGCAACGGCAAGTTAGGCGGCGAGGGCAGCTTCCGTTGCCTCTTCAACGATAACAGGGTCAGGCCGTGTTTGGGCGCTTACTTCGGCGGCGGCCAAATAGTGACTGGGTTCATTGATTTTCAACATGGCCCGTACGTCGGCATATGGCTGGGTCAATAGATGTTCCCAGTCTAGCCCCGGCAACCATGCGGCTTTGCGTCCGCTCCGGTATGCCTGCCATACTGCTTCAAGCACCCCGTGCCCGCGAAATTGGCGGCTGTATTTAACCGCACCCATGGCGGCAATGGCAGCAAAGCCAAGGCTTTTGGTTTGCGGGTAGGAAAAGGCAACAATGCATATTTCGCCAAGGCCGTCGCGGCCATAACCTGAAACCACATGCCAAAGGTCATGCATTTCGCGCGTGCGCATGGTGTAGCGCTCCAGCTCTTTGTGGGTTAGTCCGGCGTATGCATCATCGCTAGCTTCGACTAATCCTTCAGCCGTGATGCCTTCGCGGGTCATAAAGTCCAGATAGACGCGGCCCAGAGACCCTTCAGGCAACTTTGCCAAAGCGGCGCGGTTCGCCAATGTGTCCAGTAGATCAATGTCGTTGGCTAAAATGTTGGCGCCAACTTCGGTTTTGCTGAAACGCTTGTATTGCTTCCACAGTGACTTGCCAGTTAGCGACCGCATGATGGTGAATACCTGACGGGTGTCTTCCGGATCTGCCATCAAAGCACGCAGAGCGTGCCATGCAGTGCGGAACTCCATTTTCGGCGGTGTATATGTTTCACGTGTATCAGTGGCAGTTATTGTTGAAGTCGCCATGTTGGAATTCCTTTATCGACATAATTGTTGATTAATATATATGGATTTATAAACATAAATGTCAATATAAGAATTTACGCCTGAATATCTAAAGTAAAATAAGACGTTAGCTGTGCAATCGAAAAGGGGTACACAGATTGCAGGTGCACAACGCTTATAAAGGCAGCGCAAGGAAAGCATGATTCGATTGTGGGTGACGTTGTTCGGGCTTATTCAGCAGCGGCTGGCATAGCAGGGGCAGGGCGCGTCTCGCGAATGACATGCTCCAGCGCTAAATAGTCTGTTGGTTTGGAAATGCGCAAGTCTCGGCGCACTTCATCAAGCGACTGGGTTAAAAGGTATTCCCAGTCAAGACCGGGAAACCATTTGGCTTTGCAGCCTGCGCGGTATGCTGTCCAAGCAGCGCGGAAAATGCTACTGCCAGGAAACAGTTGGCGAAAATGGTATGCGCCCATCAAGGCTATCGCCGCAAAACCCAGGCTTTTGGTCTGACCATAGGAGAAAGCCACAACACATACTTCGCCCAGCCCATCGCGGCCATAACCGGTGACAACATGCCAAAGGTCATGCATTTCGCGGGTGCGCATAACGTAGCGCTCAAGGTCCTTGTCGGTGAATTCGGTATAGGTTTCTTCGCTGGCTTCCACCAAACCCTCGGCGGTTATGCCTTCGCGTTCCATAAAGTCGATATAGGTCTTGCCCAGCGTGCCTTCTGGCAGGCGCCTAAGCGCATCGCGGTCTGCAAGTGTGGTCAGCAAGTCGCGCTTTTCATTTAAAATCTTTTGGCCAGTTGTCGAGTTGCGAAACTTCACATATTGCTTCCACAATGATTTCCCGGTTAGCGCCCGCATAATTTTGAACACCTGAACCGTGTCTTCCGGGTCTTCGATCAACGCTTGCAATGCGCGCCACGCGGTGCGGAACTCCATCGGTGGATGCTGGAAGGTTTGCGTGGCCATTGTAGTTGTCCTTGCGCTCGCTATGGGTCGCGGGTTAATCTAGTTATCAACAAAACTGTTAATAAGACTACCGCACAATTGGTTAACATTTCAATAGACCGGATGAAAAAGTGAGCGCCTCAGCAAAGTCAACGCCAGTGAAACGCATAAGACGCAGTGTTGCTGAAGCACGCGCGTTGATCCTCAATGCGGCCCAAACCCGGTTGGCAGATGTGGGGCCAGAAGGCCTGCAAATTAAAGAAATTGCTGCCATCGCGGGGGTTACCCACTCAACCATTCTGCATCATTTTGGCAGTGCCGAGGGCCTGCGCACGGCCTTGGCGGAACAAATGGTCGAAAAACTTCTCGGTGATATTCTTGCGGTGATGGACCAGCGCGAGCAGATGGACCCGAATGACAATACTATTTTGTTTAGGGTTTTTGAGGTGCTGTCCGATGACGGCAACGCCCGCTTGCTTGCGTGGTCTATGCTCAAGGGTGCCGAGCTGGAACAGGGGCAGGACACGCTGAAGGGTTTGTTCGACCAGCTACTGGTTGGTGTTGTGGAAGCGGTAAAACTATCAGCGGGCGATATGATTGTTAAAGACAGCGTAGCAGAACGACAGGCACGCTTTATCATATATCTGGTGGCATCAACCGCAGTGGGTGACGGTATTGCAGGCAACTATTTGGCACCGCTTGTTGGTCTTGAAGGCGATGATGCTACCAGCGGTTTCCGAGACTGGTTCGCCGGACGTTTGTTTAGCTAACTACCAATGACATTAGAATATTTTTGGCCGGCCCATCACAACGTTTTCTGTTGGGTCCTCCGTGCTGGTGGGTTTTGTTCCACCTGACTTTCCACCCCCTCGTGAATAGCGGAATATGGGTTTTGATTTCACTGCCGCATAAATAAACACAACTGCGATGGCCAGAAATGCAGTGCCCACACTGCCGGGCGATATGCTTGCGCCCCAGATATTGATTTTCAGTTGATCGCTACTTTGACCGATGCCTTTCACGAATAATAGATACGCAAGGTTTACGCTGAAAATGGCACCGCCGATGAGCAAACAGGTTATCAACGCGCGTGACACGGTGATGTATGGGTCTGCCTGATACGCCATGTTCGCCTCCGTTCTTTGACAACTCTAATGGGCAATGAAATGTCCACCTCTCATGCGTTGTCAGCTAATATAACCGATAATGATGTCCCACAACAAGCCAGCGTTGGTTAGTGTGGTTTGCCGCGTGTCCACAGGTTGACCGTTGATCCAGGTGCCTATCACTTTGGTGTTTTCAATGTCGTCCACTGGTACAGTCATAAGATTGTTAGACAGCATCACCAAATCAGCCTGCTTGCCCACCTCGAGGCTGCCGCGCTCGCCTTCTAACCCTAATTGCCAAGCCCCGTTAATGGTAAGGGCGCGCAGGGCCTGCTCGCGAGTCAGGATTTCACCTGCGCCGACAATCGGCCCGCCTGCATTTGGCTGGCGCGCCAGCATTGTCACCAGAGACCGTAGCGGTCCGATGGGCGTCGCGGGCGTGTCGCTGTGTACGGTTACCCGGTGTCCGGCCTTGAGCGCCGTGCCGATGGGCATATAGCGGTCGGTGCGCTCAGGCCCGAACAAGTCAGGCAATTTGTCACCGTAAAAGCGCACATGGTCGATGAAGAAGCTGGCGGTGAAACCCAGATCGTGGGCGCGGGCCAACTGATCAGCTGTAATAAGCGCATTGTGCTCCAGCCGGTGGCGATGGTCAGCGCGGGGGTTTGCGGTGAGCACCCGCTCAGCAACATCTAACACCCGCTCCACGGCAAGCTCGCCCTGCACGTGGGTCGCGATTTGAAAACCGCGCGCATGATAGTCGGCAAATTGCCTTTCATAGTCACTAACCGGGATCATCACAGCGCCCTTGTGGCCCGGTTTCAGGTGGAGCCGCTCAGTGGTCAGTGGTGTTGCTTCATAGGGCTCAGCTACGGCTGCGCCGCCCGCATAGGGGCTGCCGTCCATCCAGAATTTAACACCAACAACAGGCACGCTCCCTGTGTTTTTTTCGGGTGTTTGGCTGCCGGTGATCTGGTGGGGCAGGGCATAGATGATCGATTGCACTGGTGCCCGAGGGTTCCCGGCGCGGCGTTTCAGCAGGCCAATTGGGTCGGCATCGTTGCCCACAGGACCCACAGTTGCCACCGTGGTGTAGCCTGCTTTGGCATATTCAGCGAAAAACAAGTTGAGAAGCAGATCGTTCGCACCGTTGGGTGGCGGCGGCATGGCGCCGAACAATACATTGATTGCCCCAACTTCGCGCACCGTGCCGGTAAGCTTACCGTTTGCGTCGCGCACATATTCGCCCGCAGGTGGGTTGGCCACATCCCCGACGATGCCCGCCGCTTCCATCGCGGCGCTGTTAGCGTAGGCATCATGCATCATCTGAGTTAGGATCAGCAGCGGTTTGTCAGGCGATATTGCGTCCAGTTCGGCCAGCGTTGGCGGTTCCAGATCATCAATCATCACCGGGTCCCAGCCGAAGGCCAAAACCCATTCTCTGCTATTTGCTGCAGCGCCGTCCCGTAGGGCCTGTATAACCTCGGCGCGGTTGGAATGGATGAAGCCGCTGACATCAATGGTGGCGGCAAACTGCGCGGCAGCAATTGGGTGGGAATGCGGCTCGATCAGACCGGGCATCAATGTCGCACCGTTTAGGTCCCGCTCATCTGCGCCGCCGGAGCTATCGGCCAATGCGCGCATCGCCGAAAGGCTGCCGACGCCAGCGATACGACCATCTTTAATGTAAAGTGCTTCGGCGGTGGGTTGTTCCGGGTTCATGGTGATAATAGAACCGCCGGTGAAAATCAGCTTTTCAGGTGCGATGGCGGGTTTAAGCCAAATCCAACCCGCAAATGTGATAACCGCAAACACCGCAAGTGTTTGCAGCGCTCGTTTTTGCCATTTTCCCATGCCGGTCCCCTTTTGATTATCTTGCCCCGCTCATAAACTAGCACGAGTGGGCAGTCAGGCAAAAACCTTGTGGCGACGGGTCAGGGGCGCTAGCTTGCTGGACCAGTAAATTTATCGGGGAATAATGATGCGTGTTTTGGGTTTAGGTTTGGCGGCGATGTTTATGACGGTGCCGGCGGCAGCAGATGGCTTATTTGAAACCCTGCAGGCCAACTGCGGCAAGTCTTTTCAGGGCACAGTTGTCCGCGCGCCTGAGGGTGACCCATGGCGCAGTGCCAAGCTGGTGATGCATATCCGGGACTGTTCTGACACTCAGATAAAAGTGCCGCTGCATTATAACGACAACCACTCACGCATATGGATTGTTACCCGCATTGAAGGCGACCGCCTGCGCCTAAAGCATGACCACAGGCACGAAAATGGCCACTCAGATGCCGTTACCATGTACGGCGGCGAAACCGCGCCGGGCGATGGTGCACCCGGCGACAGCGATGCTGATTTCATTGTGGATGCGGAAAGCGTGAAGATTTTCTTTGATAACGGTAACACCCGCAGCCCCGATAATGTCTGGACTATGGCGGTGAAGGGCACTACCTTCACCTACGGCCTTGTGCGCCCCGACCTGGACTTTATGGCAGCCTTTGACCTGACCAAACCCGTTGCCACACCGCCCCCAGCTTGGGATTTGGTTGAGTAGTTTTGTAGATGTAAAAATAAAGCGTTGAGGAGGTCGAAATAATCAAAAATAGTAAATATTTAAGACTTTTTGGCCTGTTTATTTTTGCGTTATATGTATTGGCGATGTTTTTGTTGCCAGCTGCAATGGCTGAGGGTGGTCTCGCGGACAGATGGTATGTGTTGCAACGAATTTGGCTCGAATGGCAGGGGCTAAATGTCGGGGTGATGGCATTGGCAGCTGCAGTCGCGGCATACATCATTTCACAGCACCAACTTTTAGACTCGAGACTGGCGAGGCAAGATGAGATTGAGCGAAAGCGCCTTGCTACATCAGCTGTTTTGCCTACAGTTCTCGACGCGTTTTGTGATTATGCATCCGACCTAATTTCGGTTGTCGCGCGAGCTGAACATGAAGTTGAGTTGCAACGATCCGGAAAATCATTTGAGCCAACACTGATTGAGACACCAGTACTTTCTCCAGAAATATTGGTTTTGTTGAGAGATGCAATTGAGTATTCTGAACGCGATGTAGCGCTGTCGTTCAAAAGACTAATTTCTTTCCAACAAGTCTGTTCTGCTCGGTTTAGATCTAAAATAGACTCTATCAATCAAGATAACTTGAGTTCTTCTATCCGGTCATTCGATAGTATTTTGGCGAATGCAGCAGCATTGTTTGCGGTTGCAGAAATCTTTTTCGCATATGCTCGAGACGAGGGGAAACTAGTTTCTGAAACAGTAGGGGTTAATGATATTTGGGGCGTTTTAAACCGAAATAACATAGAACGAGAACGTCGACCTGATTTAGAAATAGAGGTTGGAGCATCGGCGCTCCAAGTTAGAAGTATCGTAAATTGAATTAGCTTCACCAAGTTTTTTAGTGTGCTTCAATTCAATTAGTATAAAGGCCCCGGAGTTTCCGGAGCCTTTTTTGTTTCGATACTAAATTTGACGCTTCTAAAGCCTATAGCTCGTCAGCGTGCTTGCCCAGATAGTCAGCAACACCGGCTGCGTCGGCCTTCATGCCTTCGTCGCCTTTGTTCCAGCCAGCAGGGCAAACTTCGCCGTGCTCTTCGTGGAACTGCAGTGCTTCAACAAGACGAACAAACTCGTCCACATTGCGGCCGAGCGGCAGGAAGTTTACATATTGGTGCCAAACCATGCCGTCTTTCCCGATGAGGAAAGTACCGCGAAGCGAAATGCCGTCTTCTTCGATCAGAACGTCATAATCGCGGGCGATTTGCTTGGTTTTGTCTGCAACCATTGGGAAGTCAACCGGGCCAAGACCGCCTTCGGCAGTTGGTGTATTGCGCCATGCAGCGTGAGTGTGCTCGCTGTCTACAGAAACGGCAACAACCTTCACGCCGAGTTCTTTGAACTTGTTCATGCGGTTGTGGAAAGCCAGAATTTCTGACGGGCAAACAAAGGTGAAATCAAGCGGGTAGAAAAATACCAGGCCATAATCGTCGCCGATATAGTCTTTCAGATTGAATGCGCCGTTGATTGATCCGTCAGCCATAACGGCAGCGGCGGTGAAGTCTGGTGCGGGTTTTCCGGCAAGAACAGCCATGATGAAGCTCCTATGGTATAAAAATTACATTACTATCAAAGGGTTGGGTGTGTGTTTGCGCTCAGCCGCCAATGGTTTGACTGGGCAGCGAACCTGTCGCCAACGGTGTTACTATCGCGCGGTAGTCTAGGCATTTTTGAGCCAAAAGCAAAGTGAGTGAGTCGATTACATTAATCGATAAAATCGATTTAAAGCGCACAAAAAAACAATAGAGATCACTTAGGATAAATCACTAAGTTATTCAAGGGTGATCTGCCACCTATTCAGTAATATTGGGTGGCAATCTGTGAATGCGGACCCATATAGGATTAAGCAAATTTGCAAAATACGGCGTTAGACCGACTGAAGTGCAAGGCTGAAACTGGTTGAGGTCACGGCGAGGGGCCCTTGGAAACACTTGATGATATTGTGCGCTATAGTGCCTTTGCCCTGATGACGTGGCTGGGCGTGCTGATGCTGCGCGACTTTTGTGACCGGGTTGCAGGTCGCCTCGGTGCCTATGCCGCTTTATCTTCAGCTGCGTTCTTGATTGCAAGTAAGCCGGGCCTGACGGCTTTTGGCGTTGAAGTGGATCTATTTTTATTGCCGCTGTATGACGCTTCGCCAGCGCTTGCGTGGTTGTTTTGCCTGTCTCAGTTCGATGACAATTTCAAAGTCAGACCGATGCATTGGACGGTGGTCGCAGCTAAATTAGTCACCGGCAGCACGGCTTATGTTTTGTGGACCCTGGGATACGGCGGTGCGACCCTATTCGATAAGGCGTCTAATCTTATTGTGGTTGGAATGCTCGTGCATTTGATCATTGTTGCCTGGCAAGGCCGCCATGAAGATTTGGTTGAAGCACGGCGCAAATTTCGCAGCATTTTTGTTACAGCGGTGGTCGTTATGACCATTGGCATCTTACTGTCCCAAACAGCGTCGCGCCGCGCAGACGCTGTTACGATCGAGCTATTGCTGCAAGCAGTAAGTTTCCTCTGCATCGCAATTTTCCTGCATTGGCGCTTGTCGGCGCAGGGCGGCGAAGACTTATTCTTTACCGCCTCTGGAGATGCTGCTCAGCCTTCAGGTCATGACCACTGTGAATTGTCGCCTGCTGATCAGCATGACCTGGATGTTATCCTCGCACTGGAAGGTACAGAGTTGATTCTGGAACCAGGGCTTACAATTTTCAAGTTGGCCCGAAGGTTGAAAATCCCTGAACATAGGGTGCGCCACCTGATTAATCAGCATATGGGATACCGCAATTTCGCTGATTTCCTGAATCATCACAGAATAGTTGCCGCAAAGAAGAGACTTGCCGATGCGAATGACAGAAATACACCGGTTCTGACCGTTGCGATGGACATGGGGTATGGTTCGTTGGGGCCGTTCAATCGCGCTTTCAAGGAGCGCACTGGTCTGACACCAACGGAGTTTCGTATGCAGTCATTAATGGACGGCGTGGCTGCGACAAAATAGAATTTGATATTTTTGCGTGATAGTCCAGATTGTGGGGGGCAGGCGTGTAAAAGGCACCGATTGCATTATGATTGATTTATTGGATACAGGCTTTCGTTTTAGTGCGGTTATTTGCTGCGCGCTAACAACGGCGCTTGTCATCCGCGATGCACGGCGTCAACTGGCGGCGTGTTTAGCTTCGGCGCTATCAATTTGCACCATCGGTTTTTTGGTGGTTTCCGCCCCGGGAATGGGTGAGAGAATAGGCCAATGGATGGTACTGCCTGAAATGATTGGTATGGCAACCCCTGCGATGCTCTGGTTATTTTCGCTTTCCTTGTTCGATGACAAGTTTCGAATTAAGCCTGTGCACATTCTTGTGGCTTGCGTGTTCTGGCTTTCAGGAATGGCGGTTGTTGTAGAATATTATTATCTTTTTGGGCATTTTGCCCCCTTATCCCCTGCAGATTTACATGCGGCCGTCCGCGATGCTGGCAGCGGGTTTTATATATCCAAGGCGATTGGAAATGGCTTAAAGCTCGGGATGATCGCTCATATGCTTTTCACTGCCTGGCAGGGCCGGGATGATGACTTATTGGAAAGCCGGCGGAAATTTCGCGCGACCTTTGTTGTGGGGGGTGCGATTATTATGGGCGTGGTTGTCTTCTCGCTTAGTTCTGCTGCAGGACTGTCGCCCGAAAGCGTTCAACTTGTGGACATGGCAATTGCCGCAGCGGTTATGACCATTGTTTTCTACCTTATGTGGAATGTGACACGGATAGATAGCGAATGGCTGCTGGGTAACTTAAACGAGAAAACACCCGATGTGGTCGTGCCAATCACCGAACCAGCTGATGCGCTAGATCTAGAGCGATTAAACGAATTGGCCGCCAACGCGGCATTGTTGGAACAAGGCCTTACAATAACAAAGTTGGCTGATGTCGCTAAAGTGCCTGAGCACCGCCTGCGACGGTTGATCAACCAACATATGGGCTTTCGAAACTTCTCAGACTTTTTGAATCACCATCGTATTGAGGCAGCAAAAGACCGGTTGGCGGATACGGGTGAACGGCACACGCCGGTATTGACTATCGCGATGGAGCTTGGATATGGCTCGCTTGGACCGTTCAATCGTGCCTTCAAAGAACGGACAGGACAAACACCAACAGAATTTCGGCGTGGGTTTTTGGGTAGCGTATAGCGCTGAATTATGTCAGCTTGGCCAAAATTTCAAACCCTGATCTGAGGACTTAAACGCCAATGGCTGAACTTCCGCCCCTTGATCTTGTTGAAGCATTCTTCAGGTTCTCTGGCCTTAGTTTGTTCTGCCTGCTCGGCGTTCTGATATTGCGTGACTTTGAAAACAGGCAAATTGCATGGCTGGGGGCATGGGCATCTATGTCAGGTGCTTCATATCTAATTTGTACCAGCCCAGCGCTGAATTCGTTTTTTGGGCCGGGCATGTTGTTGGTTCAGATTTTTTGCCACTCCGGCCAAATAGCCATTTGGCTTTTCAGCCTTTCGCAGTTCCGCGACAAGCTAAGTTTATGGCCGACATATATCCTTATCGCTTTGGCATTCTATATTTGGCAGCGAATGTATTTTGACTGGCTTCGCTTTGAAGACGCGATCATCGCAACAACATCAGCAGTCATATATACGGTTGCCCGCTTTAGCCTGATTGGACACATGCTGTACGTGGCGTGGGCCGGGCGCGGAGATGATTTGGTTGAGGCGCGCCGTCGGTTCAGGACGGTTTATATCGTCACAGTATCCATGGCCGTGCTTGCGGTTGTTATTAGCGAAACCGTGTTTAACGAACAGGATTTGCAGAATGACAATATCTTGTTGTTCCAGTCTTTGGGAATGTGGCTGCTTTCAGCAGTTCTAGTATGGCAAATCACCAATCTCCGGAAATCGGCTTTGTTTGATGGGCCTTCAAGCAGCCGAAGTGGACAAACATCTCCGCCAAATGACCCCAACGAGCGCCATGATTTGGAAACTGTTGAACGGTTAATCGAAACAGAGGACTTGTATTTGCGACCAGGTCTGACGATCGCAGGCTTGGCTGTTGAAGCCGGTTTGCCTGAACACCGTCTACGCAGGCTGATCAACACACACTTGGGTTATAGAAACTTTGCGGATTTCCTCAATCATTATCGAATCGCTGCCGCCAGGGAGCGATTATCTTGCGTCGAAGAGCGTAATATTCCCGTGCTCACTATCGCAATGGACTTGGGGTACGGGTCATTGGGGCCGTTTAACCGCGCCTTCAAGGAACGAACTGGTTTGACACCCACCGAGTTTCGTAAGAAAACACTCGCCGATAGTTAAAAAGGCTCGCCGATTTCTGAAAAACAGCACCTATTTCGAAATCGGCAAGAACCATATCCATATTCCTGCGTTTATGTTTGTGAGCGTTGGCAACGACTAAGCATTTCCTTCCCAGACTTTGACGTCGGACTTTGCCAATGCTCGAACAAACTAAGCATCCAACAAAAGGATGCAGGTTAAGCGAGGATAGCAAAATGGACTACTCTCTTTTAGATACGATTTCTTCCTGGGCCATAGAGGCAGCGTCGCAGCTTCCTTTTTGGTTTGCCTTTGATTTCGCAAGATATGTCATTGGCGCTGGTAGTGTTTATTTGATTGTGAACGTTTTGCTGTCCCGCAGACTTTCAAACCGTAAAATCAGATCGAAAACCCCCAAATTCAGGCAGATGGCTCGCGAGTTCAAAAGTTCTATTTTGGCAGTCGCGGTTTTCTCTTTGACGGGTCTGTTAACAAATATTGGTATTAATGCAGGCATTATTACCATTTATGTTGATGACCCTTCATATGGAACGGCCTATTTTGTTGGTTCGCTTATTCTTATGATCCTTGCGCAGGACGCCTACTTCTATTGGACACACAGGCTTCTGCATCTCCCCAAGGCTTTTAAGCGTGGGCATTCCGAACATCATAAGTCGATCAACCCCACGCCTTGGACCGCCTATAGTTTCAATGCAATCGAAGCTGCAATTCACGCACTTTTCGTTCCCCTGTTTTTACTTTTTCTCCCCATGCATGGTTTTGCAATATTTCTGTTTCTCACTCACATGATTATCAGAAATGCGGTTGGACATTCCGGTTATGAACTGTTCCCCCGCAGCTGGGCTGTGCACCCAATTTTAGGACAAATCACAATGGTTACTCATCACGATATGCATCACTCAAACGGCAACTCAAATTTTGGTCTTTATTTCACTTGGTGGGACCGCATGATGGGCACTGAGCACCCTGATTATCTTGCACGTGCCACTGGAAACCCTGCAGCAACACGCAAGACAATTGGCGCGCGCGCTACTGCTGCAACAATCGCGGCTTGCGTTGGCCTGATGGCCGCAGCGACGATTGCCAGCCCCGCAAAAGCACAAGACGATGACATTCGCGGCTTGTGGCTGGCGGCTGACGGTAAAACGGTTGTCGAAGTTGATCGCTGTGAAGGTAAGAAAAGCCGGATTTGCGGCACCGTTGTTTTTCAGGACGGTTCAAACATCGATGGCAATGTTGGCAAAGAACTGTTGAAAAATTTCAAAGGTGCGCATGTGCAAAAAATGCGTCGCTGGGAAGCTGGCAAAGTTGCAAAATTGACCGGTGGCAAAGCAGCTAAAGGCAACATGGTGTTGCTTGACGATGGTGGTTTGAAGATCACGAGCTGCAATCGTGGCCGCTGCACCAACCAAACATGGAGCCGCCCGTCTGCTGCTATGGCTCAGAAAGCCGCAAATGTTAGCGGTGGTCAGTAATCGCAATAGACTTGAACAATGATACAAAAAGGGGTTCCCTATCAGGAGCCCCTTTTCCTTGGAAAGGTCTATTGGCGAACGGCGGTTATGCCTTTTTGGGACAGGTAAACCTGAACGCTTCCCTTGCCCACCAAATGAGCAGCACCAACTGCGATGAAGATTGTTCCGCTACCACGCATTAGGTCTTCAATTTGCGAGGCCCAGTCGAAGTTTCGGCGCGTGAGAATTGCTTCCATTATCTCGTCGCTCTCTTTTCGGTCGTCGTATCCTGACATAACGATTTCGGACATTGTTGGAACGTCACCTGCGCGCCAGGCATTCAACAGGCTTGTTACTTGGTCTGGGTTTTCTGCCATTTGTCGCAAACCGTCTTCGAGGAAGAAAACCTCCGTTTCGGGAGATAGTCCGCTCAGGAATTTTATTTGTTGCTCGTCGGTTTCGAAGTAGCCAATGGTTTTTCCTGCTTCCACTGCTTCTGCGCTTAAAATACGTTCAACGCCTGCATTGGGGTCACCGCCCATTGCTTGAATTTGAATGGCAGCGAGAGATAGGCCTACTAACCAGGGGCGAAGCGGCTCAAAGTTAGCTGCAGCGCCTTCCATACCAAAACTCTTTAGTGTGTCAGCAAGCCTTTGGTTTGCCGATCTGCTCAACATGCTGGAAAGCGTGATACCAGGTTGATTCAACCCGTGCTTAGCAATGAGGGGCTGTGCCGCTTGTGGGTCTGCCGGCGCTTCAAATATTATGGTATCTGCCAGGGCGAAAGCGTCGTTTACTTTTACGGATCGCCAATTCAGGTCTGGATTGAGAATATGGACAGTGCCGAACAAGTAAATTTCGCTGTCTTCATCCGTTAACTTCCAAAGTGCTGGGTTCGGCGGCGTCGTGCCATCTCTGGCAATCGCGCTATAAGGAGCGTTCAGTGTAACCGTGAGCAGCAAAACCATTGTTAGAATGAAATTTTTTGGTGATTTAGAACCAAGAATCATTTTTGTCCTCATAAGTAAGCCAGCCAAGATACTGCATCTGCATTAAGTCATAGCAAGCTTATATGAATAAATGCTGTATGGCATCAGGAACAAAAAGAATTGGCTGGTCGGAAAGTATCCGATCAAGATTATTTGCCTGCGAGTTGGTCTTTCAGAGTGTTAAAGCAAGCCGTTGCAATCTCGGTTTGTAGCCGGACATTTGTATTGCCGGAAGCCTTGCCCGCTTCAATCAGGTTGGCAAGCGTTTCCTCCAGTATGTGGAACGTAGCCATTAAATCGGCTTCAGATTGATCGTCCTCGGCCTTGGTTTTTGTCAGTTCGGCTTGGCGTTCACGCAAGTTTTTGCCGATTGCTAGGGCGACCGAGTTTCCGATCAAGTCTTTCAAGACTTCCGAGGCAATGTCTGCCAGAGGTTGATTGGTTGTGGGCGCGTCAACTGGGTGATCGTCGGCCACGTATGAGGTTTTAGCCAAGGCCGTTTGATTATGGGGCCGAGTTGACGGCGCTAGCCCTGGAGGCGGCACAACCGTACGGTCAATGTTTTCATCAATGATTGTTTTTGTCACTGGGGTGGCGACAGGCTTGGGATCAGGAAGATCTAATCCAGGGTGGGCTTGCGCTGACGCCGGGGTCATGATGCCGTCATATCCTTCGAAAATACCGGTCTCCGAGCTGAAAATCGGCGTTGCTTCCAGTGTCCAAAATCTTAGTTTTACGTCGTCGTTATCCAAGGCTACTGGTGCGTCATGGATGGGGCTGCGCCGCTGGAAGGCACGCGAAATTGGATGGCCCAATTTATGGCCGAGACCAAGCAGTTCCAGAGCAGAGTTGCCAACCAGTTTTTGCGAGCGAGGATACAACTGCGTGCCATTGTCAGAAACGTTTAAAATATATCCGTTTCGGTCGCTTTGCCAAGACCAGATGCCCTGACCCCGGGCCACAGATACCATTGGTCTGCTGCGTTCCTCGTGCTCGTTAGACGGGGGCGCTTTTTGCGCCGTTTCCTGAGTCTTTTCTTGTGGCATTTCCAGAGCGGGCTGGGTGGCTGTTTGCATTTTCTCGCCGCCTCTTTCGATACGGTCAGCGATCAGATCTTTGTCAGTACGTAAAATTCGAAGCTCTGCAGCATGTCTGGTGTCGACAATTTTCGTGGTTTTAGGTTCAGAGGGCCCACCTTGCTCATTGCGGTCTTTGGCTTTTGGTTTTGTTGAGGAAAGTTGTGTGTCAATCTTAGCCGGGGCCTGCGCGACTTCTTTAATGGAATCGTCTTGTGTTGTTCGAAAAGGTGTAACCGTATTATCGCCGTTTTCCCCGCCCAGGTCGTCGCGCCACAGCGCCAGTGTAGACTGGTTGTCGAACGGTGCCGCCGCTGGTGCCGCCCTTGCGAGCGCGATCCAAACGTTTGCCGATAGATCGCTTCTGGAGGCAATCACATGGTGGTGATCTCGCCCGGTACGGGCAATCAGTTCTATGATATCATTTTCATCGAATGCAGTTGCCCGCAACAGGTCGCCAACAATATGAGGTCTGTCTTTTGCCAGTCGGAACGCCAAATCCAACGGCGGCTTGGCAAGGTTAGCGACCAAATCTGCGACAGTTCGGCGCCCATCAGGCTCGACGTGGGGGATCAATGCTTCAATAACATCAAGAAGTTGGTCTCTCGTGGGCTGTTTTTTCGGCGCTTTGCCGGTTAGGAATAAATCAACCAGGTTTCGGAACAAAAGTGTGCGGTCTTCGCCATCGCGTTCACGCGCATAGGCAACCAGTTCTCTTATTCTGGTGTCGAGGGCATCCAAATCGAATGCCGAAGCGTTTCCCACAGCCAAGCCCTGTATTCTCTGTATTTTCCCTCAAATGTAGAGCGAAAATTAGCGGCCGTCCCTGCCACATTTTACTTATAAAGTTGTTGCGACTTCTGTATGCGAGTCGTTTTGACATGCATTCTACTCAATTCGATTTCCGATGCTAGGATTGATTAAAATTTTAACTAATATCGGGCGGCCAGCGGAATATCTAGAAACTATACTACTGGCCTGTGAAATATAATTGTTAACAATTGGAACTTTATTTCCGAAACCGGCTTCTATAGTATGCAGCCACGCGTAGTTTTTTGTGAACATACGCTTGTTTGGGAGACCACAATGGTTCGCGTAAAACTTGATGCCGTTGATCGTAAAATACTGTCCTGCCTTCAGTCAGAAGGCAGAATTACCAATGTTGAATTAGCGGACAGGGTTGGTATCACAGCGCCACCGTGCCTTCGCCGTGTCAGGGCGCTGGAACAGGAAGGGTATATCAAAGGGTATCATGCTGATCTTGAGCAGGAAACTCTTGGATATGGATTGACCGTTTTTGCTATGGTCGGATTGCATAGCCAGGCTGAAAGCGACCTGCAGGCGTTCGAGACCAAAGTGCAAAGTTGGCCGCTCGTTCGGGAATGTTTCATGCTAAACGGCGAGATCGATTTCATTTTGAAAATCGTCGCCGAAGACTTGGGTAGTTTCCAGCAGTTTCTAACCGGTGAACTAACGCCAGCCCCAAATGTCGCCAGTGTTAAAACCTCACTGACCATCCGTACTAGCAAACACCAGCCGGGCGTACCGTTGCCGGCCGTAAAATAGCGCTTAAATTTCCAATATTTGCTTCAAACAAGAAAAAGCCCGCAGCTAGAGCGGGCTTTTTCTTGAAATATCAAGGTCACGGTCCGTGCCAGTCATATTTATTTGAATTCAATCTTGATAATTTCGTAATAACGGTCGCCGCCAGGGGCCTTTACTTCAACTTCGTCGTCAACCTTTTTGCCAATAAGGGCGCGGGCAATTGGCGACTGGTATGAAATTCGTCCAATTTTTACATCACCTTCATCGGCGCCAACAACCTGGTAAACAACTTTATCGTCGTTTTCGTCCAGCATAGTCACGGTCGCGCCGAAAACTACCCGATCACCAGACATTGTTTTGGGGTCAAAAATCTGGGCACGGGACACTTTGCCCTCAAGCTCCATTATTCGGCCTTCAATATGGCCCTGTTTTTCTTTTGCTGCGTGATATTCGGCGTTTTCTGACAGGTCGCCGTGCGCGCGCGCTTCTTCAATTGCCAAAACGACTGCTTGTCGTTCGACAGATTTCAAATTCTTTAATTCTGCTTCAAGGCGTCTGTAGCCTTCTTCAAGCATAGGTACTTTATCGTTCATGGATCCCGTCCAGGATTATTTAAAACTTTGTCGGCGGCAAAATTTTGCTCACCCTTTATAAAAAACAGGAGCGCCGACCCGGGCAGGGTCGGCGCATCCGTGTTTATTATGTAGCGAACAATATGGTTAAAATCAAGTGCAGCCATAAAAACCTCACAATACGCCCTATAACGGTATTTTCAGGTTGAACCTTTTAGAAAAGATGAAGCTGTCCTATGCTAGTCAAATATAGACGGGGTGGAAGTACGAGAAATATGACGGGTCTAACGCAATTTTCAGATATTAAGACGGGCCTTATTTGGCGTACATCTTTGAATCTTTTTGCTTATTTTGGTGCTTTAATAGCAGTATTGATGGCGATTATTTTTATGGCACCTGACTTTTATGGTTTTTTGCCGTTTGGTGGTCTTGCCGAAATTGCGGCAAACAACCAAGCCACCATTGGCATAGAAGGTGCGATTTCTGGCCGCGGCGATATGCTTGAGGTGGTTTCAACAGCAACTTCCATCGGGATAGGGCGGCTTGAGAGTGCTGCAGTATTGTTTTTTGCCATGCTTGGGTCTTTGGCGCTGATGATTCCGGTTGCCTGGGTGTACCGCGCGATCAATGTGAATACCGATTATGACCATTCGTTGGCGGCAACAATCATTCTGTTGCCGCCTGTTGTTGCCGGTATTGTTATCGTGGTGCAGCATAGCTTAGCGCTTGCTTTTAGCCTTGCAGGTATTGCCGCAGCAGTTCGTTTTCGCCGGGCTCTGATCGATACAACGGACACATTATTCATTTTTGTTGCCATTGCTATTGGCATTGCGGCTGGAGTTGAGGCGCTGGGTGTGGCGCTTGTGTTGTCGTTATTCTTTTGTTTCGCCGCCACTTTCATCTGCTTGTCCGGAGAAGGGTTGGAATCGCACCAGAGGATGCGCCGAAAACGTGAAAAAATGGAATTGCGCGAAAAAGAGCATAGCGAATTGGTAGCTGCGACGCTCAAAAGCGGCAGTCAGACCACCGCTTCCCATGATGAAAAACCCTGATGATGATACCGCTGGTTACGCCGTGAATATGCCTGTGAAAATAATTGTTCTGATTGTTTGTTTTTTTTCTGCCTCTAATCAGGCGAAGGCCGATATCGGACTATCTGAGTGGACTGGCGTTGAGCGAATAGTTGCCATCGGAGACATCCACGGAGACTTTAAAGCCTTTCGAAAACTGCTGTTGGAAACAAAACTCATTAACAAGCGCAATCGATGGATTGGCGGGAAGACCCACTTTGTTCAGGTGGGCGATGTGCCCGACAGGGGCCCTGACAGCCGCAAGGTAATGGACTTGTTGATGAAACTTGAAGGCCAGGCGGCGAAGGCTGGGGGCAGGGTTCATGCTCTTATCGGTAACCATGAAGCGATGAATATTGCCGGCGATCTTCGGTATGTTGATGCTGGCGAATATAAGGCGTTCGTTGACCGTAAGTCACAGCGGCGACAGCAGGCTTACTATGAGAATACAATTAAATATCTTCAAAATACTCTGGCGCCAGAACAATTGCCTACATTCGATGACACCTACAAGGCCCAGTGGTTGGAGCGTTATCCGTTGGGCTATGTGGAGCACCGGGCTGCGTGGGCACCGGGGGGCAAATACGGGCGGTGGGTGCGCGAGCATAATTCGGTAATCAAGATTAATGGCACATTATTTGTCCACGGCGGCATTAGCCCGAAGCATCGAGGCCGATCATTGGACGAGATGAATGCCATTATTCGCAGCGAGCTGACGCAAGGCGACCAATTGCCTGATACGGCGCTTGCAAATGACCAACTTGGTCCGCTTTGGTATCGCGGCCTTTCCAAAGTTGTCGAGACTTGCGAGATTCAGGTCGAGATCAATCAGTTACTGAAAGCATACAATGCCCAGCGGATTGTGGTTGCGCATACGCCGGTCGCCGGTGCCATAGTTTCGCGTTACAACAACCGCCTGGTAATGGTTGATGTGGGTTTGTCGGCGCACTACGGCGGGGCGCGAGCGGCGCTGGTTATTGAAGGCGACGAGTTGAGTGTTATGCATGAAGGCAAACGACTGTCACCTCTTGTTCCTGCGGCAGGATATTTGGCGAATGCCTCAAGTGCAACGACGGTTACTGCTCCGCTGTTCGAGCGGTTTCTTAAAAGGTTGAATGGTGTCAATTTGGACCGATCGTTAGATTGCTCGACGCCCAATGCCGAAGTGCCTTAGCGGCAACGACCAACCACTTTGCTGTTTAGCTGTTCTGGGTCATTGATAATCTCATAAAAACTATCCAGATAGTCGATGGCTTTCTGCTCGAAGGGCCCTGATAGCTCAGCGGAATTTCGGTATAGGTCGTATAAGGCTACGCGCTTTGCATTGAATAGGGCCACTGCACGCCTCGTTTCATTCGGTTGCTGGCAGAAGCCTCGATAATAGCGTGTTCGCACGCTGCGAATGCGTATATTTGGCGGAGGGGTTGCATAGTCTGCATCCACCATACCGGCAAAATCAAAATCATACGGCGCAGCGCGAAGGCCAAGTCCAGCATCATTTGTTATCAACCGTATATTATGACAGCACCTTTGGCCGCGGTCGGCGCGAATGGCCGAAAAATCATTGTTGCCAATCATAAACTGGAAAAGGTCCAGACGAGCTAAAGTTGTTGGGTCAAGGGCGCGCTTGTTTGCCCGTGCCCCTTGTAAAATATTGCCGCCGTTCCGGGTTGCCAAAGTTCTCTCATCTTCAATGACGAACCCGAATTGAGTGCTGGGCGTTTTGCCGTTTCTATCACCAGTATATGTTATAGACAGTGGCCGCACGCGAAAGGCTTCGTCAGTCAATATCTGGTAACTTTGGTAAATCAGATACTCAAGAACCACCCACTGTGTTGCTCGGTTGGAATTAGTGCAGGGGCGAACCAGTTTAAGTTTGTTCTGGCCTGAAAATAATGTGTTTTCGGCATCGGTTTTGTTGAAATTCAAACGCAAGGGCGGGTTAGTACAGCTCTTGCGGCGGAAGTTGCCGCGTGCCCGAACTTTAATTACCATTTCAGCTTTGGCGCCGCCTGCGGTGGTCCAACGCAGCAAACCGTTCGATTGTTTAGGTGTTTTTTGCCGCCGACTGGCGTTTATTTTTGATAAGGGTAGCTCAAGCTCTATTGCTAGCAATGAATTGTCTTCAAACAGCGGATTTGCGCGTGCCTTACTGGCGCCGAAAGCTATCAAAGCGCTCAGCAGGTACACAAAACGCGCTAGGTGATGAACATAGGACATGCCTGTTTTTACGGAGTCACGCGCGGTACTGCAAGCTGGAACGCGGCCTGCCTGTGCCAGCTGCATTATTGATTAGTTATTGTAATCCTGAAGTTTCTTCACTTTCAGATCGCCAGCCTTGAGCGCCTTAAGGGCCTGCACTGCCGCTTTGGATGCCGCCATCGTCGTGTAATAGGGCAGCTTCATGGTCAGGGCGGTGTTTCTGAGTTCGTAGCTATCCAGAATGGCCTGCTTGCCTTCGGTCGTATTGAACATCAGGCAAACGTCACCGTTTTTCATAATGTCGATAACATGCGGCCGCTGGCCTTCGTTCACTTTAAACACGCTTTCCACATCTAACCCGTTTGAGCGGAGATAATCTGCTGTTCCTGAAGTGGCGACAACGCTGTAGCCCATTGAAAGCAGGTCCCGCGTCATAGGCACAAGCCCGTATTTGTCGCTGTCTTTCACCGACAGGAACACTTTGCCGCTTTCCGGCAAGGGTACACCAGCGGCGAGCTGTGATTTGTAGAAGGCGATTGGGAAAGTGGCGTCTATGCCCATCACTTCGCCGGTGGACTTCATCTCTGGGCCCAAAAGCACGTCAACGCCAGGGAACCTCGCCCACGGGATAACCACTTCTTTCACCGCAACATGCTCAGTGATCGGATCTTTGAGATCAAACTCACTGAGTTTGGCGCCGGCCATGGCGCGGGCCGCCATTGCCGCAATGGGGCTGCCAATTGCTTTGGCAACAAACGGTACAGTTCGGCTGGCACGTGGGTTCACTTCGATCAGATAAACCTCGCCGTCTTTGACAGCGAACTGCACATTCATCAGACCAACAACCTTGAGCGCCTTTGCCAGTGCAACCGCTTGGCGTTTAACTTCATTAACAATACCAACGGGCAGGCTATAGGGAGGAATCGAGCAGGCGCTGTCGCCTGAGTGCACACCAGCTTCCTCAATATGTTCCATAATGCCCGCAATGTGGATGGTCTCGCCGTCTGAAAGGGCGTCTACATCAACTTCGATGGCGTCTTTGAGGAAGCTATCAATAAGCACCGGGCTGTCGCCGGAAACCTGCACTGCTTCGGCGATATACTTGTCGAGGCCGGTTTGGTCATGAACTATCTCCATCGCGCGGCCACCCAGAACATAACTGGGGCGAATAAGAACCGGATATCCAACGCGCTCAGCGACTGCAACAGCCTCTTCGTGGCTACGGGCAAGGCCGTTGTTGGGTTGCTTGAGGCCTAATTGTTCGACCAATTCTTGAAAACGTTCACGGTCTTCCGCCAAATCGATAGCGTCAGGACTGGTGCCAAGAATAGGAATGTTCGCAGCCTCTAGCGCGTGGGCCAACTTCAGCGGCGTTTGGCCACCAAACTGGACAATCACACCCTTAACTGTGCCGTTTTCCTGCTCTTTCCTGATGATTTCAATCACATTTTCAGCCGTTAGTGGCTCAAAATACAGCCGGTCAGAGGTGTCATAGTCGGTGGATACAGTTTCCGGGTTGCAGTTCACCATAATGGTTTCAAACCCGGCATCTGAAAGAGAGAAGCAGGCATGGCAGCAACAATAGTCAAACTCGATGCCTTGACCAATACGGTTTGGGCCACCGCCAAGGATGACAATTTTCTCGCGGTCCGTTGGATTAGATTCGCATTCTGCAGCTTCGCCGTCGGCAAAGGTTTCATAAGTCGAATACATATAGGGTGTTTTGGCTTCAAACTCAGCGGCGCAGGTGTCAATGCGCTTAAAGCTGGGCCGAACACCGCTGTTGTGGCGTGCTTCCATAACGGCTGCTTCTGTGCTGCCGGCAAGTTCGGCTAATCGCTGGTCTGAAAAGCCTAGCATTTTCAGCTTTCTAAGCGCTGTTGCATCTGACGGCAGGCCGCCTTGGCTCACAGCTTTTTCAGCGTTTACAACTTTTTCAATCTGGGCGATGAACCACGGCTCAAAGCCGGTCACGCGCCTTACATCTTCAAACGGAACGCCTTCGCGCAGTGCTTGTGCGATACGCAGCAAGCGGTCCGGGCGCTGGAAACCCAGATCTTTCAAAATGGGGCCAAAGTCACCGCTCCCAGGCTCGTACCCTTCGATCTCAATCTCGTTCAGGCCGGTCAGGCCGGTTTCCATCGAGCGCAGCGCTTTTTGCATGCTTTCCGCAAAGTTACGACCAACCGCCATCACTTCGCCGACTGATTTCATCGCTGATGACAGCAGCGCGTCTGCGCCTGCGAATTTCTCGAAAGTGAAGCGCGGAATTTTGGTAACTACATAATCGATGGTCGGCTCAAACGACGCAGGCGTTACACCGGTAATGTCGTTATCAAGTTCGTCCAGCGTATAGCCAACCGCCAGTTTTGCAGCGATTTTGGCGATCGGGAAGCCGGTGGCCTTCGATGCCAGCGCTGATGAGCGGGAAACCCTTGGGTTCATCTCAATAACAATCAGCCTGCCGTCTTCCGGGTTTACAGCAAATTGTACGTTCGAACCGCCTGTTTCCACACCGATTTCGCGCAGGCACGCAATCGATGCATTACGCATAATCTGGTATTCTTTATCGGACAGGGTGAGTGCAGGGGCAACCGTAATGCTGTCGCCTGTGTGTACACCCATTGGGTCCACATTTTCGATGGCGCAAATGATGATGCAGTTGTCGTTTTTGTCACGAACAACCTCCATCTCATATTCTTTCCAGCCAACAATGCTTTCTTCCACCAGCACTTCGGTGGTCGGGGACGCATCAAGGCCGTTGGTGACAATCTCGATATATTCTTCAACGTTGTAGGCGATGCCGCCGCCGGTACCGCCCATTGTAAAGCTGGGGCGAATAATCATTGGCAGGCCAATGCGCTCCATGGCCGCCAGCGCTTCGTCCAACGTATGGGCTATTTCGCTGCGGCTGCTCTCAAGGCCAATTTTGGTCATCGCGTCTTTGAACAACATACGGTCTTCGGCTTTATCAATCGCCTCACGGTCTGCGCCGATCATCTGTACGCCGTATTTCTCAAGCACACCCATTTTACCAAGCGAAAGCGCTGTGTTCAGACCTGTCTGGCCACCCATCGTCGGCAGGATGGCATCTGGTCTTTCTTTTTCGATGATTTTTTCAACCACTTCCGGCGTAATCGGCTCTACATAGGTTGCGTCTGCCAGTTCCGGGTCGGTCATGATGGTGGCAGGGTTACTGTTCACCAGAATAACCCGGTAGCCTTCTTCCCGAAGCGCCTTACAGGCCTGTGTTCCAGAATAATCGAACTCGCAGGCTTGACCGATAACAATAGGGCCCGCGCCGATGATGAGGATGCTTTTGATGTCAGTACGTTTTGGCATTTAGCGAGTGTCTTTCAGTCAGGCTGTTATCGAAAAAACGTGATGTCGGCGGCGTTAAAACTTAAAGCGAAGCCCAGCTTGCAGCTGGATCACTTCGTAGGAACTGTTGAAGGTTGAGGTAGTATTCAACACAGTGTCAATCAGGTCAAAATCAACGCCGGGCGCCACGTAATAGCGCCCCTCGGCGAACAGATCGAATGTATCGTTGATTGGAATGGTGACACCAGCAATGCCCTGATAGAGAAACTCTGTGCGGGTGGGGCCGCCGAAGCGCAGATCATTAACTGCTGCGGTGCGCACCACATCTGACTCCACGCCGCCAACACCGAGGCCAACACCGATGTAGGGTGTGAACAGCGGAAAGCCTTCAAAGTCATAGAGCACATTGGCGAATGCGCCGAGCGATGAGTTGTCGCCGCTAAAGGCCGCTGTTGGGTCGCTGATCAATTGCCCAGCAGTGATGTCGTTTTCGCGGTAGGCCAGTTCCAGCTCAACCCGGAAACTGCTGATCGGCAGTTTGTAACCAATCGCACCACCAATAACGAAGCCATTGTCCAGGGATATATTTAGCGACTGGGTGCCTGAGGTATTGTTCTGATCATTCTGTATGGCAAGCCCGGTGAAGGTGGAAAGGTAAAAACCGTCTGCCTGGGCCGTGGTTGATGCAATTGTTGAAAGGGCCGTTGCCGCAAAAAAGACTCCAGCGGCGGCCCCTATTTTAGAAAGTCTCATCACTGTCGTCTCCTTTTTTACGAAGTTTTTTTAGATAACAATTGAATTTATTTAGCCGGCTCAATTGTTTGGAATGGTATAGAGATGTCACCCGGGCAACCGCCACCGTCAAACCAACTGATTTTCCCTTCAAACGCAATGGTTCCAACACGGGCGGCAATTACTGGCGGGGCTTGAATCATTGGGTACGTTTCAATAATAGAGACGAATTCTTGGAAGATTGCATCTTGTGTTGCTTCTGGAATGCCCCCGAAAACTAGTTCACCCGACTCTTCGGCAGCTTCAAGTCCATCAAAAAGTCGCTGTGGATTATTGATAGCTGTATTTCCAGCATCATCCCTTCCCGCAATGGAAGCTGGCAATGGATAGGGGAAATCACCAATGATCAAATTTGCTTTGCCAGATTCAATTTTATAGACGGCTGCACCGTCGCTCTGGCATCGGTAATTACCGGTGGAATGATCGAATTTTCGCGCGAATGCATATGTTCCAGGTGTGGTTTGCTCGATGGAGAAGCCACGATAATCTTCTCCCACATAATAACGGCGATTATCCTTTTTGCTGGTATACATCGCGCGAGTGTAGGAACTCTTTTCACTGTCGTCTTGGCGTCGTAGCTCGTTCGTAGCAAGAGTTGTTCCTGAGGAGTGGGGTGCTCCATTGAATGCCATTTTGCCCTTTAAGAAACGCTTTTGCGTAAGGTCGACTGGTACAAAGTAAGCGCCGTGGCTAGATGGTTCAAAAAAAACAACCAAAGCTTCTGCACTCTGTGAAGAGTAGGCAAAGTCTTTATCAACAGTTGTTAATCCGCCACAAGCAGTCAGTGCGAGAAAGGGTAGTATTTTTAGCAAGCTTCGCATTTTTAGATCCCTCTTTTGTGACTGCCAATTTTACGCGGCGGATTTATGTTTCTGGATCATGTCCATGAATTGATCGAATAGATAGAAACTGTCCTGCGGGCCGGGGCTTGCCTCGGGGTGTTGCTGGACACTGAAAATTGGCTTGCTTGCATGCTGGATGCCGCACACGGTTTTATCAAACAGCGATATATGGCTAATGCTCACATCATCCGGCAAGCTGTCACCGTCCACCGAAAAACCATGGTTCATGCTGGTGATTTCAACCTTGCCGCTGCGCAGGTCTTGCACAGGGTGGTTGGCACCCCGGTGTCCCTGATGCATTTTGTAAGTTTTGCCGCCGAAGGCCAGCGCCAGCAACTGGTGGCCAAGGCAAATGCCGAATATGGGAAGCCCGGTGGCAATTAAGGCATGAATGACCGGCAGGGCATATTCGCCTGTGGCTGCCGGGTCACCCGGACCGTTGGACAGGAATATGCCGTCCGGCTTTAGCGCCATGATCTCATCAAAGCTGGCGGTGGCTGGCACCACCGTTACCCGCGCGCCAGTTTCGCTTAGGCAGCGCAGAATATTATCCTTGGCACCGTAGTCCACGGCGACCACATGGGCGGTGGCATCACTTAGGGTACCGAATCCGGTTTTCAGGTCCCACCGTGTGTCTGTCCAATTTTCATTGGCGGTGCGGCTTACCTCTTTCGCGAGGTCCATGCCTTCCAGCCCCGGCCAGGCTTTTGCCGCAGCGCGCAAGGCGGGCACGTCAAACTTGCCGTCTTTACTATAGGCGATAACGCCGTTCGGTGCGCCGCCGTCGCGAATGCGGCGCGTCAGCTTGCGTGTGTCGATGCCGCATATGCCGATCAGGCCTTGCTTTTCAGCCCAGTCACTTAAATGATTTTTCGAGCGGAAATTGGCAGGGTCGGTCACGTTTTCCCTGACCACCAGGCCGCGGGCCGCGGGGGCGCGGGTTTCCATGTCTTCCGGTGTGGTACCAACGTTGCCGATGTGGGGAAAGGTAAAGGTTATGATTTGTCCGGCGTAAGAGGGGTCTGTCAGAATTTCCTGATAGCCGCTCATGGAGGTGTTGAAACATACCTCGCCGACTGTGTCCCCTTCGCGTCCGAATCCGTATCCCCAAAACAGTGTGCCATCATCCAGAACCAATAGTGCAGTAATATCATCGCTGGGCGGAATTGACGGCGTTTCGGAGTCGGTCATATGCGCAATCCTTAAGCTACCTGTCGGCACAGCCGCCTATCGTTGCTATAGCCCGCGCAAATCCTTGCATTCTTGCTGGTTTGCGTCTATTGGTGCCGGGCCGTTAAGCTTGCTTGGCGGTGGCCAAATTGACCGGAAGATAGTCAAAAGGCCTTTGGGGGTCAAGAAAAACCGAAAATTAAAATATTGAATAAAAACAACGAGTTAAAACGTAATTTCTCGTTTGATCTGAAGCCCGACTCGTTATACTATGGTGGTTTCCGACTCGTTGTACTGGGGTGGACGATATGCTTAGGGACGATCTGACGGCATCGATGAAAGATGCGATGCGCGCCAAAGAAAAGCGCAAGCTTTCGACAGTGCGGCTGATATTGGCGGCTATTAAAGAAAAAGACATCGAAATGCGCGGCACGGACGCTAGCGAGCGTGACGATGATGCCATTATCACGGATATTCTGTCCAAGATGGTGAAGCAGCGCAACGACAGCATTAAAGCCTACGAAGAAGGCGGACGCTGCGAACTTGCGGAGCGTGAGCGCGAAGAGATCGCGATCATTCAGGAATTTCTGCCAAAGCAAATGACCGAAGACGAGGTTGTTGCAGCAGCACAAGCTGTTGTTGCTGAGCTGGGTGCTGAAGGTCTGAAAGACATTGGTCGTTGCATGGGCGCGCTGAAAGGCAAATATGCCGGACAGATGGATTTCGCCAAAGCCAGCGTGACCATCAAGGGCATGCTTAGCTAATTTATATAGGCTCTATTATGCAGACGCTTTGCCATAAGTAATGGCAGAGCTTTTTTTGTTTCTTCTGCAGAGTTCCGGTTTAAATGCTGCCGAGGAACCGCGCTGCGCGGTCGTTGGTTGAAATGGTTATTTCCTTTTCTTCCGCATTGGTGTTCTGCGTTCTTGTAATTTTGCGTGCCTCATAAGCTACATGCGTATCTTGCGGTGCCAGCAATACGGTTAGGCGCGCCAAAAAGCCACGATTATCCCTAATAGATAAATTTTTCTTTGCCATTAGTTTATCCTTTCTATTCCATACATTGAATATACGGTCTTTACAGCCAGTATTCAAATTCGTATTGTTGAAGCTAAGGCTTAGATAAATTAAGGAATAAAATCTGTATAAGTTGCGAACATTTTCCGGCTTGCTGGCGTTTGATGCGGCGGCGCGGCACGGTAGCCTGACGCTGGCAGCAAAAGAACTTGGGCGTACACAGTCGGCAGTTAGTCAGCAAGTGAAGGCGCTGGAGCAGCAGCTGGGCTTAGCCCTGTTTGTTCGTAAGCCACGTGAAATTGCGCTCACGTCTGCAGGCAGGACGTTGGCCAAATCAGTGCGTGCGTCCATTGAAGAACTGGAGACAACAGTAACTGACATTAGCCGCCGGAATGACCCGCATATTTTGCGCCTCACGACCTATCAGTCCTTTGCCATTCACTGGCTTATTCCGCGCTTGCCTGCATTTAACCTGCGACATCCGGAAATTGACGTGCGTATTGATGCCGCTGATCAGAAGTATGATTTAAAAACCGAAGATATTGATATGGCCATCAGGGTCGGCACGGTTCCGGCGGGCGCGACAGTTTTGTTGCCAGAAACTTTTCTGCCGCTTTACGCTCCTTCAATTGCCGGTGGTGAGAAGATTGAAATCGCGGATGCCTTGCAACACCGCTTGCTTGTGCACTTAAGTGCAAAGCTATGGGACGAGTGGTTCAGGCTCAACGGCCTTGATATTCAACACCCGGAAATTGCAACCGGCTACAGCCATTCCGGATTGCTGGTACAGGCTGCGATCGCTGGCGGCGGGATCGCGCTTGCACCGCCGGTTATTGCGGCGGATTCAGTTTACTCGGGGCGTTTGGATTATATAGGCGGCAAGCCCCTCATAACCGACTATGAGTATTACATAGAAACAACTGAGAAAGACCCACCCGAAAAAGTCAGGCTTTTCACTGAATGGGTGAAGGAAGAGGCCGCTGAAATGAGGAATAAACACCCTGATTGGTTTGGGTGAAACTTTGTGTGCCTCCATTAACTGCTTTTGATTCGATTCCAAACAAAAATGGATTATTATCCTTGTCTGATTCTTGACGAGTATGTTTCCTACTGGGCGAAGGGTTTTCATAGTTCATGGCGTTAAGCCCGCAATTTCTGGATGAATTGAAGCATCGCTTCACTCTGTCTGACGTGGTTGGGCGGCAGGTGAAACTTATTCGCCGTGGTCGCGAAAGCACTGGCCTGTGCCCGTTTCACAGCGAAAAAACACCGTCTTTCACCGTGAATGATCAAAAAGGTTTCTACCATTGCTTCGGCTGCGGTGAGCACGGTAGCGTGCTTGACTTCGTGATGAAAACCCAGGGCATGACCTTCCCTGAAGCGGTTGAAGTGCTGGCGGGTGAGGTGGGTATGGATGTGCCCAAACCATCGCGCGAGGAAATTGAACGGCAAAAAGAGCGCGCCAGCCTCGCTGAAGTAATGGATGCGGTCAGCCAGTGGTATCAAACTCAACTAAAGGCACAAGCCGGGCGAGCAGCTTATGACTATATAAAAGGCCGAGGCTTAACGGATCAGACGCTGGAGCGCTTCGGTATGGGCTATGCGCCTTCGTCGCGCAGTGCGCTTAAAGATGCCATGATGGCCCGCGACATCGGCGAAGACCAACTTATCGAAACCGGCATGTTGATTAAACCCGAAGGTAGCGGGCCGTCATATGACCGTTTCCGCGACCGGTTAATGTTCCCGATCACTGACCGCCAAGGCCGGGTGATTGCCTTTGGCGGACGGGCGCTATCGAAAGACGCCAAAGCCAAATATCTCAATAGCCCGGAAACCAGCCTGTTTCACAAAGGTGCAACGCTATACAATTGGGCCAATGCCCGTGCTGCCAGCTATGACGCAGGCCAGGTAATGGTGGTTGAAGGCTATATGGATGTGATTGCGCTGGCGCAGGCGGGCATTGACTATGCTGTCGCACCGCTGGGCACAGCGCTGACCGAAGAGCAAATTTCACACCTTTGGCAAATGGCTGATGAGCCCATCTTGTCGTTTGACGGTGACAATGCGGGCCAGCGTGCAGCAGGCCGAGCCGTGGAGCGTGCATTGCCGATGCTGCGGCCCGGTAAATCTCTGCGCTTTATGATGATGCCGGACGGTGACGACCCGGATAGCCTTGTGCAGCGTGAGGGCAGGGGGGCGATTGAGGCGCTTATCGACAAAGCTGACCCGCTTGTTTCGGTGTTATGGTCTAACTTAACCACTGGGGTGTTGGCGGACACACCAGAACGCAGGGCGGGGTTGGAGAAGAAAATTTTCGGCAGGCTGGCGGAAATTCAAGATGAAAATGTTAAAGGCCTGTATCAGCGAGAGTTCCGCGACCGGCTTTTTCAGCAATTTCGATCGGGTAGTCAACGCAGCCAGCGCGGGCAAGGCAGTCAAGGCGGGAAGTATGGGCGCAATCAACCCTACAACGCTGGCGGCAAGAAACGATTGGCACCTGCGACGGGCTTACTGTCTAAAACCCGCTTAGGGCGTGGCAGCGGTGGCTCTGCCATCACGGATGTTATTGAGAAGCTTCTTATCTTCACGCTCGCAAGCCACCCGGAAATATTGGTGCGGTATGAAGAAGAAGTTGCTGAACTTGAATTTACTGTTCCGGGGCTTGACGGGGTATGCAAAGCCCTTGTAGAGAAAGCCGCGTTCGGCGACACCCTTGACCGAGAGGCCATGCATGCCCATCTAGAGGCTTCCGGGCATATGGATACGGTGCGAAAGATGGCAACGGATGGGTCACTTAAGGGTGATTGGTTTGCTTGGCCAGAAGCCGCGCTTTCAGACGCATTGACTGGGTTTGAGCATTTAATGTCGCGGTACCAACATATTACGGCAGCGCGGACGGCTTATCAGCAAGCTGAAGCAGACTATGCGGCGGATATGACGGACGAAAATCATCAGCGATTTGTAGCTGCGCAGGCAGCTTTCAGAGCGCTAGAGGAAAAAGAAGCAGATAAAGACGGATATCGCCTCGAATCAGGCAGGTTTTCTTTTATTTAATGTGCTATTACTGCGATTCGCAGCAGTTCTGGAGTAGAAATCACATGGCAACCAAAGCGACTCAGGAAAATGACAGCAGACCCGACACAGAAGATTCGGGTGACGGACCTCGTGTCGATCTGACCGAAGCAGCTGTCAAAAAGATGATCGCAAAGGCGAAAGACCGCGGCTACATCAGCTATGATGAAGTCAACGCGGCTTTGCCAACCGAAGAAATGTCTTCCGAGAAAATCGAAGACGTTATGACCATGCTGTCCGAGATGGGCATTAACGTGGTTGAAAGCGATGAAGAGACCGACGAGCCGGAAGAGCCCGCCAAGGAAGCTGAAAAAGAAGAATTCAAAACCACCGATAAAAAAGAAGCCAATGATCGCACCGATGATCCGGTTCGGATGTATTTGCGCGAAATGGGTTCGGTGGAACTATTGTCTCGTGAAGGCGAGATAGCGATTGCCAAACGGATTGAAGCTGGCCGGGCGACCATGATCACCGGCCTGTGCATGAGCCCGCTCACTTTTAAGGCGATTACCGAATGGGCGCAGCGCCTTGAAAATGAAGAAATGCAGCTGCGTGATATTATTGATCTGGAAGCCACACTTGGTAAACAGCCCACTGCTGAAGAGCTTAAAGACGAGAATGCCGGTGATGTACTCGCGAAAGCCGAAGGCAAAGGCGCGTCTGATGATACCGAGGAAAGCGCTGGTACAGAGCCTGCAGCAGCTGCGGACAATGACAATACGGAAGCCGCCACCAAAACTGACGGTGAAGCACCGGCAGAGGGCGAAGCAACCGCTGAAGGCGAAGAAGGTGCTGCGGCGACTAAAGAAGAAGATGACGATGACTATGACGACGAAGTTGCAATGTCATTGTCTGCGATGGAAGAGCATCTGACGCCAGAAACCATCGAGAAATTCCAGAAAATCGCGTCGACTTATAAAAAATACACCAAGCTACAGGATATGCGGTTGGCCGCAGCCGTTCAAAGCGAGACTTTGTCGACGGCTCAGGAGCGCCGGTTTAAGAAATTGAATGATGAATTGATCGATTTTATCAGCTCTGTGAAGTTTAATAACTTGCGTATCGAAGAACTTGTTGATGAGCTGTACGGTCTTAACAAACGTTTGATGACGCTTTCCGGGCGTTTGTTGCGTTTGGCTGAATCTCATAAAGTAAGCCGTTTGTCTTTTCTCGATGAATTTCAAGGCAACGAACTGGAAGACGACTGGATCGACCGCGTTTCTAAACTGAAAGCGCGTGGTTGGTCTTCCTTCGTAGAAGCCGAGCGCGTTGCGATTGTAAACATCCGCGATCAAATCGGCGAGTTGGTTAACCGGTCTGGCCTGCATGTGAACGAGTTCCGGGTTATCGTAAGAACTGTTCAAAAGGGTGAAAAAGAAGCGCGCATCGCCAAGAAGGAGATGGTGGAAGCCAATCTTCGTTTGGTGATTTCAATTGCGAAAAAATATACCAACCGTGGCCTTCAGTTCCTCGATCTTATTCAAGAAGGTAACATCGGCTTGATGAAAGCGGTGGACAAGTTTGAATATCGCCGTGGTTATAAGTTCTCTACTTACGCAACCTGGTGGATCAGGCAGGCGATCACACGCTCTATTGCTGATCAGGCGCGGACAATTCGTATTCCGGTTCATATGATTGAGACAATCAACAAGCTGGTACGTACCGGCCGTCAGATGTTGCATGAAATTGGCCGCGAAGCGACACCTGAAGAACTCGCAGAACGCCTATCTATGCCGCTTGAAAAAGTGCGTAAGGTCATGAAAATTGCCAAAGAGCCTATCAGCCTTGAGACACCGATTGGCGACGAGGAAGATAGCCATCTTGGTGACTTTATTGAGGATAAGAACGCAATTTTGCCTGTTGATGCGGCGATTCAGTCTAATCTGCGTGAGACAACAACGCGCGTGCTAGCGAGCCTGACACCGCGCGAGGAACGTGTTCTGCGTATGCGTTTTGGTATTGGTATGAATACCGACCACACGCTTGAGGAAGTAGGCCAGCAATTCTCTGTAACCCGGGAACGTATTCGCCAAATTGAGGCGAAGGCATTGAGGAAACTTAAACATCCTAGCCGTTCGCGCCAGTTGCGCAGCTTCCTGGACACATAGTCTGCGTCCGGTATTTTGAAGCCGCATAAACATGATAATTGGGGCAGTCTTTTGAGGCTGTCCTTTTTTTTGGCCTATGTATTTTTAGCGGGCGGGGTAGCGTCAGCCAATGAACGCACGCCTTACCTGATTTTGCCGGATGCATTTGACCGGCCCATGGTGGGTACGGTGGTAAACGGCGTTGGGCCATTACCTTTCATAATTGACACCGGTGCCAGCAAGAGCATTATTTACCGCGGCCTGACCGCCATGATTGGTCTTCAGGCGCTGCCAAACCAATCCAAGCGCATTCTGACGGCAACCGGCTATAAACGCGTGCTGGTATATCCGGTGACAGACTTTTTTGTGCTGGGACGCACGCTTGAAGTAAGCGAAACTGTAGCCCTCCCGGATATAATTGGCTCCGACGCGAAAGGGCTTATCGGTGTTGATATGCTGGCGGGCCTGACTTTGTATATTGATATGGAGGCGGGTGAGGCAGACTTGTCTGCCGTGCCGCCATCGGGAGAAGAATGGATTACAGTTCAGGGCAGGCCTGTGGCATACGGCTCGCTTGCACTGGAAGTCAATATCGGTGGGCTTGATATACCTGTAATCGTTGATACTGGTGCGTCTGACACCGTGATCAACACGGCGGGTTCTGAGGCAATAGGCAGATCTGCCACCGGTGTAAGCCGGGAAACAATTACCGCCAGCATATCGCGCGGCAAGGAAATGGTGTTTACTGCACTCCGCGTACCCAGCTTCAAAATCGGTGACTTTGGACGAACAAATATGCGCCTTGTCGTATCCGACCTGCCGGTATTTGCGATGTTGGGTGCGCGCGATGTTCCTGCCATAATATTGGGTATGGACTTGCTGGGTCAGCAACCGTTCGCGATTGATTTTAAGAACTGGCGTTTGAATATTAAGCCTAACGCTAAAGCCGACTAATTTATTGTTTTAATTGATCTTTAAAAATCACGACGGTCAAAAAGGCGTCCGCCGCGCACGGTGTAAGTAATGTTCTTAAAAGCATTGATTGATCGCGAAGGGTCACTGGACAGCAGAACCAGATCTGCGGCTTTGCCAACCTCAATTGTGCCTGCAATTTCATTGAGATACAGGATGCGGGCATTCGTCGTTGTTGCCATCACAACGGCATCCAGTGGTTTCAAGCCGATCTCCACATGACGCTGTAGTTCATCGAGCAAAGACGCTCCAAAAATGACACCTGGTGTACCAGCGTCGCTTCCAATGCCGACGGTAACACCCGCATCGATCAGCTTTTTGGTATTGGCTGCAAGTGTCGCAAGTTTGCCCGGCACCATGTTGGAATATCGCCACCAATCGCGCCAGTTTTGCGCCATGATTGGTGAGCCAAGGCTTTTGTATAAACTGCTTTTGTTGACGCGTTTTGGATCAAATGCCATTTGCCGGTTTGCCGAAGCAGAATTATCTGCAATGGCGGCAAAGGCTGACAGCGTTGCTATGTAAACACTTCGCCGACTTTTCATCATGCTGATGAGTTCTCTATCTATTTTCCCAGAGATAAGGCCGGTTGCGATGCCGTCTGCGCCTGCGCGAATAGCCTTTTTCGCCGATGCGATCTGCGTTGTATGAACAAACACGCGGCGTTCGCGCTTGTGGGCATAATCAATCGCTGCCGCGAGTGCATCTTCAGAGAAAACCGGCAGCGGTGTTCCTGACAACCAGGCCTTATCATCATATGATATTTTGATAATGGCAGCACCGGCATTAATTTGGGCGTTAATCGCTGCCTTTAGTCCCCCTACGGTAGCTGTCTTGAAATCTCCCCAACCATCCACCGGGCCAATGGTTTGCCCGGCCGTTAAAAAGCGTGGGTAATGTTCAGGGTTTTTACTAATCGCTCCGCGTAATGCGGCCAATAAGTCTTTCGGCAGGCTCGGGTTGAAGGCCGTTGTAATACCCCAATATAAATTGTTGTGAAACAGCTTCAGTCGCTCACGTGTGGTTTGGCGCGCAAAGCCACCATTTCCCAAATGTTGGTGCAGGTCAATCAGGCCGGGCACCATATAACCGCCATCCAAATCAATGGTTTGGCAGCCAGCACAGCTATAGCTAAGGTCGTCGATGGCGACAATTTTGCCATCTTCGATGACCATTGAGGCAGCAGACACCATTGTTTTGCTGTAGACGTCAAGATACCGAAAGTTGGTGATAACCAATGGCTCTGATTGCGCGTGCACTGCAGATGTGAAGGGGAGGGTAAGCACAAGGAACAGCAGGCTGATAAACGGTTTATTTCCTCTGATACCCTTTTCATCCCGGCGGAGGATCATTCGGCGGCCTCCAGATGCGTTACATTGTCCAGGATGGCTTTAGTCAACGACCCCGGGGCAATTGGTTTGCTAACGTATCCGTTCATGCCTGCGTCCCTCAGGCGGTCTTCGGTGCCGGCGATGGCATCAGCCGTTAGTGCGATTGCAGGCAGCTCAGCAGCACAGTTCGGTAGTGCGCGAACTTGTGACAAGGTCTCAACGCCGGAAATGCCCGGCATGTTTATGTCCAGTAGAAGGGCGTCATATGTCTCCGCATTATGCTCATGGGACAGATGCGTTACCACGTCTTCACCGCATTCAAGCACATTGATTGATGCTCCAAGGCGTTGGCACAAATGGGTGATAATAACTCTGTTTATAGCGTTGTCGTCGACGGCGAGCAAACAAATACCGTCAAGAGGCTTAGGCTGTTCAGTTAGTGCAACCTGGTTATTTTCAGCTTCTGGTTGGCGGCCTTTTTTGGTTGGTAGGCTGACTGAAAAACTGGTGCCGCGGCCAACACCGCTTTGACAGCTTATGGAGCCGCCTAACAATTCAACCAATTCCTTAACAATTGAAAGCCCAAGGCCCGCACCCGGTTTTTCTCTATTTTCGCTATGGCTTGTTCTCTCAAAGCGATTAAATAGGACTTTGGATTGTTCTTCATTCAGCCCAGGTCCTGTGTCGGTAATAGTTAGGTTGAGCCGTTCGGTTTCACCGTCAATTGATTGGCTGTTTAGCTTAACTGTTACGCCGCCAGTTGCGGTAAATTTAATCGCGTTTCCGACCAAGTTTATCAGTATTTGGCGAATGAGTTTCAGGTCAGTTTGCAGCCAAAGCGGCGCGCCGGTTTCGTCAATTACAGTGATGTCCAGGTCTTTTTGCTGGGCTAACAATGTCAGGCTATCAACCGTATCTTGAATGGCTGCCTTAACGTCAACATTTGTCAGCTGCACTTTGATTTTCCCGGCCTCCAACCTGGAAATATCCAAAATGTCATTAACCAAACTTAACAGAAGCCTTGATGACCTTTGCGCCATATGAACATGCGAGTTTGCAGAAGCAGACAATCCTTCATGTTCCAACAGTTCCAGCATGCCAATTATGCCGGTCAGCGGCGTGCGAATTTCGTGGCTCATATTTGCCAAAAAGTCTGTCTTTGCGGCACTTGCTCGTTCAGCATCGTCGCGCGCTTTGGCCAGGTCAGACGTACGGTCTTCAACAGTTTCTTCCAAATTCTGAACAATCTGCGAAAGTTCGCCGGCCATTATTTCCGTCGATGCTGCAAGCGTGTTGATTTCAGCACCCGATTGCGTGATGGAAATGGCCTTTTTTGAATCAAATTCACCCTGCGCAAGCTGTCTGGTACGCAAGGTAAGCAGGTCAAGAGGCTCCGTTACGGTGCGCCGCAAGGTTCGTGCAATTGTGAACAGTGCGAGTAAAAGTGCAGCGAATCCAACATAAAGAATAGTGAAGGCCGCGTCGCCTGCTTCCGCAGCAATGAGTGTGTGCGGGTATGAAATGACGAAATACCCGTTTAATCCCTCAATCAATCCGTAAGCAACATAGCTGTCGATGACGTCGATGTATGACACCCAGACATCTTCACCGGCATGCCGGGTGATGTCATCATAAATGGCAATAACGTCCTTATTTCCTGAATTGGGGATGTCGATATTTTGTTCATTGTTCTCGCCAACTTTGGTCAGGCGTGGGTGTACAATCAGGGAACCATTCGCTGAAATGATCATCGACTCGCCGCCTTCAATCGGCGAGACAACGGATTTTGATAGCAGCTTATCCAGCCGAATGCTGGTACCAAACGCACCTACATGCTTACCGTCGATATCAAACGGCGTATGGCATCCGGTTGTCCAGGTTCGACCCGTAGGATCAAACGCAATTGGCTGAAGGTTGGTGCAGCGAAACTCCCGCTGCGGATTAATGCTGGGGCTGGTAACCTTGACTAACTCCAGGTTAGCAATGGTGAAATCAGGAGGACTGGTTTTCCGATAATAGAGCAAGTTGTCCGGCCGGTTTGGGGCTCGAATGATTAACTTACCGTCCGGTGTGAAAAAGTAATAGCTTTGCAATTCCGGGAAATAGGAATTTCCCACCTGCACGGTAACTTGCAGCGCATTCATGAGAAGGTCTTTTTCTTCGTCGGTTACCGTGTCAGCACTGGGGATAATTCCAGCTGTCCCATCAAAAAAAAGCGTATCCGCCAACAAGGTGCCGTCATACAACTTGTCAACACTTCGATAAATGTTTTCACCGCTGTCGCGGAACAGGTCGTCGAACGCAATGACCGGCTTGGGGCTTTGCGCGATACGCAACCGGAGCATGCGAAGAGAGCTTTCATGCGCGTGCGCAACTGTTCTGAAGAGTTCAGTTTCCTCGAAGGAACGTGATTTGGCCGCAAATTCCAGCTTATCGATAACGCGGTTTTCCAACATTTTCTGAAAAACGAAAAACCCTGCAACTGAAAGAACCACGAGCACAAGACCAACGCGCAGGCCAATGGCCAATAGCGCACTAAACCCAATAGATTTTGGGTTAAAACCAAGCCTAATTAACAATGGAGCAGCCCTTACCATAATTTAATTCTGACCCCCGTCAATTCGTAGCCCGCAGGCTCGCTGTGCATGTGAAGCCGGCAGGTAAATCATGTGTTAACCATGCTAGCGCCGCATAGGTTAAGAAATGCTTAGGAATTGGACGGTGTGTCTGGATCAATCTGCGCGTGAATATTGAAATTCGCCCTAACGTTCCCAATATCTAGAAAAAGCAAAACTAAACCGGGGATGTAGACAGATGGATGGTAAACTTCTTGCGCTTTTAATTGTCGTTGTGGTGTTTTCCTTCGCTTACATGGAGCGTAGGCAAAAAAACCAGCTGGCGATGAAGAAACAGCAACAGGCTGGTGTAGACAATGAAACCGCAGCAATCATCAAAGATTTGAAGAAGCGGGTTGAGACACTGGAACGTATTGCAACCGACCGCGGCGCGCGCCTCAGCGACGAGATTGATGCTCTGTAAAACATCATTAACGGTGTGTCGTCACATTAAATGACAAAATTGCCATTTTGGGGCTGTTCAGCCCGGCAATCATTTGCTACCAACTCCGCCGTGGTGAGGGCCTGTAGCTCAGTTGGTTAGAGCCGTCCGCTCATAACGGATTGGTCGGGGGTTCGAGTCCCTCCGGGCCCACCACTTTCCTCTTTTGTCAATTTTCACAATTAGTGAGAATAATTTCATATTAGTGAGAATCTTGACCCGATCTGAACACATTAGCGGTAGGGTCGTCTGTGTACTGCTTCTGTGTGATGTGTCTGCTTTGGGCGGTGGTCTTAAATGATCGACGCAATACTTTAATTTTTGGTGACATCCGGTGTGTGACGGAACGAATAAAGCTAGAGTCACACAAAATACCTCACTATTTGGAGCGAATAAGATTAGAATGGAACTAATAACCCCGGAATCGAACGAATAAGATTGGAGTGAACAAAATACCTCCCCTTAGGCCGGGATTTGGGTGGTATTCTCTACCTCAACTATATCCACCGTATAACCTTGGAGCCACGCATAATATTCACTTTGTTCCATGATATCATCCGTGTTGTACCCCAGCTTTGTTAACATTTGTTTTGTTGTTGAATAGACGTTTGCATCAAATGTCGCGGGATCACTTCTGACAAAGAAGTGTCCGGTTTTCGAAGTGATGGCCACAATAGTGCCATCTAATAGCACCTTCAGTTCCCCGGCAGCATAAACCTCGAAATCATCATTCGACATTAAAGAGAAAAGTCTACTCCCGGATGTCAGCTGTGAATGATTAGGCCGTTCCCCTGCATTAATAAAAGGGTCGTCTGGATAAAATCTCATTTGAAAATCATTGTCAGCTTGTCCCACCTTCACAATTACAAAAATTGCGGTACATACAATAATTTTGGTAAGTTCTGTTTCTTCGTGAGAATATTGAGAGTCATAAAGGAAGGGAATAACTTCATGAGTGGTAGGTGAATAAAGTTGCAAAACTTTATTCTGGGGTGGTGCGGGTGGATAAACAATTGTCGCGTTGGGTAAGCCCATATCTCCTATTTGATAAAAATGGGTAAATTTTAGAATGTCTTCCCAAATTTTGTTGTTTATATAGGGTCCGGCGGGAAGAGGAGGAGCCCATGCTACGAATGTTTTGGACACCATAGGGTTACTTTTATCAATCACCGAAGGAGAATCGGGTGCCTTCTGGTGCAAAGTAGCTGCTAGGCCAACATTGTTGCCAAATGCCGCACCAACTCCCGCTCCTGCAACAGCTCCCGGAGGCCCAGCCATGAAACCGCCAATGACCCCACCCGCTATGCCTCCAACAACCGTCCCTATTGTAACGGTACTAGCATCAGTTTCTACTTCTGTAATTTTTTCAACAACGACCATTTCGCCATTGTCATCAACCACTTCTACGGACATGGCATATTTTGTTGCAGTCTCTCTTTCGAGAACATCTGAGCCGTGATCACGCATCACGATCTGATTTTGCTGAGCGAATTCAGCCAGCATGTAAGGTGTGAGTTTTACAAACTCACCTATCAGCTTGTTAAGCTCGGCTGTTGCTAAACTAAGACCATAGGCGTCTGAAATAGCTTTAAAATCATCGCTCCCGAAAACGTAATTGATGAGCCATTGGGTTTCTGACTGGGCAGGCACAATATTGGAAAAGATCCATGTTGCTTGCTGATTAATAACGGGTGTATTTGCCTGTATTTCATAGGCTGTTCTTTGTGTGTATGGCCCCATAGTTGTTTCGGCGTCACAGACCGCAACATAGTTTCCATTTAGCCCTTTGAAGGCAACAGAGAGAAAATCATCAGCCGTTTCAAGTGTATAGATTTCATCCGCGTCAATTTCGGTTATCCACTGAAATCCCGGCGACTGCATACTCAAATAATATTGATTGTCCGGCCTGCAGGAAGCATATATAGGCCCTTGAACTTCGGGGCTATAATTGGTGCCAATAGCTATACCTGCACCATCAGCCGTCTTGGCAAGAAACCAAGTGAAATCTGATGTGTCATTCGGATCACATGCTAAATTCTGAATGCCCCAATCGAGCTTGAATCTTAAAACTCCACGTCCAGGGACCGAACTAGTGATTGTTGCGGAACAAATGACCATCCCTGCAGGAGTCCCTGCAAACAAAGTTTCTATATTACCAGCATCCCAGTCATAGCTCGGATTACTCATCACTTTCTTCATGATTAAAGCGCCCCTACTAATCTATCAGTCATTTGATTTATCATGATTTCCCCCCGAGTTTGTTGCGAGAATGCAAAATTTAAGAGTAATATGCAACTGATAGGCTAAGGTCAGATTTTCCATTATTTAAGTTATGCGTGCGTCCAGTCACGGACGACAACACTTGATCAACTAATAAAAGCTGCTCTAGTATTAAATTATCGTTTTTTGATTGGGGGATTAATGAAACAAATACATACAGAATGCTTGAAGGTTGGCGAAGATGTAATAATCATCGATACAGCGCACCCAATGTATAATGAGTTGGGCGAAATTCACTCAATGAGTGGCTTTACCGGCAACCTCCGAATTTCTGTCATTTTTTATGGCGGAGAGGTTTATCGCTGTTCTCATGAACAATTAGGCCTTGCTTAAGAATAGAAGTGGAGGCGGCATCGATGTATCAATCTAAGACCTATCCAATACCATTATTTTTGAATGATGATCAGCGTCGAGGGTTTGACCAGGCCAATTCGAAATAGTCTGATACCCATCACGACAAAATAGATGAAATACTCACACGGTATTACAAAAACCGCGATCCTGTGGGAGAAATCATAGATGACTATAATTTTGATATACGGCCAAGTAACTTCGCACGTTCTATACCGACCGTAGTGACTGAGTTTGACTGCGATAATTGCTACAAACCCCTACACTATCAACTTATGGGAAGAGATAGTTTTTGGTACCGCTCTCCCTTAGTTTGTGGGGATTGCAATCACGAGGCCATGATTAATCCTGAAACTTTTGATCTTAAAAGTCACCTCTGGTGCCCGTGTGTATACTGCAAAGAAAAAAAGTAACTTCTGATAATGAAAGAATTGAAAAAGAACAAAAAGCTGTTAGCGAATATTGTCTAGCTATCAATTCAGAATCTGAACCTATATCTGACATGGACTGGGACCAAGTAATCGAAACGCTTGTCGCTGTCAAAACGATGTATGACGACACGACTGAAAACCTCAATCCAAGCGTAGCGCTGAATGCTCAGCGTCCTGTCTTCAAGATAAGACAAAACCTCAATAGGATGTTAGGCAAATTACAACAAGCCGGGACGATTGGATTACCTGGGCAACATGCGGAGATTGCATGGGAAGATCGAGATAAAAATACTATAGCGGGCTACTACGCTTATTCCCCAAGTACGTCAGAAGTTAGCGCCCGAGGAAACCCACCTAGCACAGGTTTGTCATCCGGATTATTGATGTTTACCTGAAGCGGGCACCGTGGTCTCCGCCGTTTGTCAGCCATGTAATATCTGCCTGTAAATCAAGCAGGCACAGCACCCGCTTCAGGCAATCAATAATAATTGGGATGATCTGCCTTGGGTAGGCGGGTTTCCTCGGGCGCTTACGCTTCGAGTGCAGTTGTCGCCATTTTTTTTAGAATGGTAACATAACAGGAGGGCTCCACCCCTTGCCATGACAAGGGTGCGGTTCCCGTGGTTCCGCGCTACCACTTGTGCGCCCGCTGCACATGTCCTTGCACTACTCACGCCGTTTCAATTGCCTTGGCGTAGATTTGCAGGGACTCTGCAAATCCTCTGGCTATTCAGGATTCTATTTTTGCCGCTCCGGCCAGAAAGGGGGGCGTCTGATTTCCTGCGGCCTCCGGTTTTCCTTGAAAGACTTTAATGCGTCCCGTTTGGTTGGAGGTGGGCCGTGCCTCAGCTTTAGCAGCCTGATTGAATGACGGCGTGATCTTAAGCATTTGTCCAATAAGGCCAAGCTTGCCTTCAACACGGTCAATGGCAACCTTCAAAGTCTCGTGTTGGCACTTCCACAACTGGCGGTGGGTTCAGGCTCAAGGGGAGTAAATGCTATCTACACTTGGTGGCTTTGCTAATGGTGTAAATTGACTCGTTATCTAAAACTGCAATTTTCAGCACATTTTAAAGAAGCTTAATGACAACTGAGTTTGCCTTGTATTTTAACTACCTATGAGTGTATTGTTGACGTCAACTTTTAACTTGCGGTAACAACAAGGGAGATACTCGATGCCCCAACCTACTGAAGGTGAAGTAGAATTTGGCCCCATTTCCAAGGCCCTCAAAGTGCCCGAAAAATTGGAAAAATTGAATGCGACGGTCAAAGACTCTAAGGGGGGGATTTTTGATTTCCAACTCTTGCGGCCGACCACTGAGATAGCGGGCAAAATTTTGCCTAATGTTTCTGATCCAGATGGAAGTCTTAACCCTTTTCATTTGGAGTGGCTAATTCAAGAGGCTAGGGAAATTGCAAGTCGTGTAAATAGGTTGGAACAAGAGAAAAACAGTCTGGCCGCAGAAGCAAAAGCGAACAATTTAACCTACCGATATGATGTTATTGATTTATTGGCTCGTATTAAGCAGAACGAGGCCCTTTACGATGATGGCAAACGTATACTTTCTGCACGGGCTAAGCTCTATGAGCCACACGACCCTGTCAATTTAGGTCCCACTAACAATCGAGATTGGATCACAAGGCTTATAGATGAAGCGAAAAGTTACCAAACTCTATCACATGATGAAGTTGGCACCCGTGGTGGCCTCGCCGCAGATAACGCCCCCAAAAATGGCCCTTCGGCTTCTGAGCTTGAGATTAAAAGAGCAAACTGGGATGAAAGAACACACACATATAATTTGTTGAGCCTAGGAGACGAAAGGTCGCGGCGACATCAAGAGAATAAAATCGTGGGTAAAGAAATAGGTGGGCTCAATACCGCTAGAGAACACGAACTCGTTGAAGAAACCAATGAAACGAACCGTTTAAAGGAATTAGGCCAGAATCGCGACGACAAATTTAGTCCTATGAATATAGAGTATCGAGCTAACCAAATCGCCGCACGTTTGGTAGCCGATATGGAATCCCTGTACATTCGGATACTTCATATCAAAGAGGGCGTTAAACTTGTGTTTCCTATAGAAACCAAACTTATCAGGCTTGCGGACGCTTATCCAAAGATCACAACCATCGTAAACACACCCGCGGGTGATGTTAATCTAGAGATGGACCTGTGGCTGAAAAGCATTGAAGAAGAGCTTCGCCGTGTCCTACAGGACGACTATGAGTTTAACTTAACGGTTTCTACCAAAAAGCATCTATCGGACGATGGTATTGAATTTCCCAATGATCTTTCAAAGAGTGGCACTACAAGCCTGGGAACAGTAACGCTAGACTTAAGTAGTTATGCAACCAGCAAGCTATTTATGGCGGCGCAGCCCGTGCGACTGCGCACCGTAGGCGTGTCTGTAATCACAAAAGAAACAAGCGAGACCCTTTGGCGATGCACAGTGCGACCACCAAAACAACGCCAAGTGGCCGATCTCAACATCCCTGTCCTGACCGCAGCCTATAGTCAACCAAGAGATTGCTACTTTGGTCAAGTAGGCGTGTTCAGCCGTACTGCCATGGAGGACAGTTTCAGGGGGCGTACCCTATTCAACATTGACCCATTTACGGGCACTTGGAGTCTACTGTTTGAAGAGGAGTCTACAATTGGCAAAAAAAAGGTGAAAGATATCGCGGATGTTTTACTGCACTTTAAAATAGCCCTTTTGCCTAAGGACGCAGGCGAAACTAATGCCAGCGAGATCACAAATGGCTAACCCATATGAAAATGGTAGTTCGCTAGATATCCTGAATACTCGTGGTTCTTCCATGATTGGCCCGCGTGCGCCTGGACCAGAATGGGGCGGCCCACAGGCGGACTTGGATCTGATGATTAACAAACAAATGGCGGAGATAGAAAAAACACAGGACAGCCTAAAGCGAATTGGTATGGTTTTATTAGGTATGGGCGCTACCACTCTATCCAGTGTAACCGCAACAATGTTTGTGACTGCTGCCTTGGTAGCATTGACTATGGATAAAGCACACGAAGTCGTCGACCAGGCAGAGAAACAAGACATGATATCCAAAGAAGTTGCCAACCTGATACATGGGATTGTGGACATGATTGAAGGAGTGGTGGCTGGTAAAGGACGTACTGGCTCAGCTAAAACGTTTGGAAAAGTGTTCGATAAAATTGACGAAGCGAAGAAGATCAGCGATCCGAACAGTAATGAACGCAAGATGATTGATGCTCTAGAAAAACGTGTGGATGAAATGCGGCGTGAATTTCGAGAGAAAGTTAAGAACAATTCGAATCCCAGCAAGGACCGGGTGCGCGGCAAATCGGACGAAAAGGGGGGCCATTCGGAAAAACGAGAGGTCAAGGACCATGGTATCCGAGAGCGGGAACGGCACCATCGTCTTGGCGATAATTAACGGTCCGCTTTAAACAAAACTTTGGTGGTAGAGGAAAAAAACTGAAATATGCGGAACGGATGGCTTGACGTATTGGCTTTGAAGCGACCTAGATTAATGAGTCAATAACCATTGCGCTTGTGGGCAAAAAACAAGAACACTCAGAAATTGTGGACCTTAAAGAGATTGATTTTTCAACGTCCAGGAGTTTCAACTTTGCCGCTTTAGCGACCGTGTTGATCCTCATCGCATTTTACGCAACCTGGTGGTAATGAAACTAAAATTTCTATTCCAGCATGTATGAAAGAAAACCTCGGCTAAAAATTTATTAAGTAGGCCCCTACCGGTGCGCCTCGCCCACTCTCAAGGATTAACATTATTCTCAATAATTGAGAGGATTCACTGTTTTTTCTCACTATTTGTGAGAAAGCGTCTCACTAATTATGATAATGGGTTTAAAAAATGACTGAAACTGGTTCCTCGTTTCTCACTAATTGTGAAAACGGACATCTTTGTCAGTCTGCCAGCGTAAAAACAGCGGGAATATCCCACGCCTCTGCAAATTTGCCTTCTACAATTCGCCAGACAACCACAGCGTTTATCCTGATCAGGTCATCGTCAAACTTCAGGGTGTTACGCACATGAACAACTACCAGCTCGTCACCAATCGGTGTTGCTGAAATACGCTCAACGCTAAAAGTCGCATTGCTTTCCTTTGCCAATGCTTCGAGGAATCTTTTCAATCCTTCAACGCCGACATAGTCGCCTTGAATATCAGGCAGCTTGGGGTTGAAATAGTGCCAAACAAAATCGGTGGAAAATAAGTCAGCCGACGCGTCCAGATCACGAAGGTCAAGCCTGGATAGCAACAAAAGGTTAGGGTGTTGTTCGGTCATCGGCGGTTTATACAACCATTAATTTCACCGTTTTTTGACCTCAGTCAAAAAATTGAAGAAGTGCGTCCTTTATGTTTATTCAGAACTCAACACACAGGTGAATGTCATGAATAGGTATATATTGATCGCAATTATGTTCATATTCGCTGGCCCTACTTTGGCGGCGGATGAGAAAAACGGTGTCTTTGAAATTGACAACGATCTCTTTTTAGCTGGGGCGATATCGGTTCAGGATAAAACGGATGTAGATGACCTTTTTATGTTTGGCGAAACCGTTCGCATTGAAAAGGGAATTGCAGGTTCTGCGCATATATTCGGGCGCAAAGTGATTTCCACAGGCACCATCGGTGTTGATGTTTATGCGGCAGGGATGGACCTTACACTCATCGGGAAAACTGCCGGTGACGTGACAGCCAGTGGTTACAACGTTGAAATCGGGGAAGTGGCCGGTGATTTGAGGGTTTCCGGCGCCAATATAACCCTGTCAGGGCCTGTCGCCGGCTATGCGCTCATTACTGGGGATGAGGTAGAAATCAATGCGACAATTAAAGGCGACGTTCATCTGACTGCCAGAGAAGTTGACTTCGCCGAAGGTGTTCAAATTGAAGGAATTTTAACCGTTTATGAAGAACAAACCGGCGATATTGAGATACCGACACGGGTGGTTTCTGAAGATCGGGTCAACAGGCTCAATATTTCAGAATGGTCCGAAGCAAATGCCGACATCGAAATCTGGAGCTGGGAAAACGCACTGAAAGACCTTATAAGCTGGGTACTCATTATTATGGGTATTGCCGTATTAATTGCCGCGATAATACCTGAGAGACTTGCTAATCTACGCCGTAGCATTCTTGACCAGCCATCTCGCAGTCTCCTGTTCGGGTTTCTGGCACTTTCAGTGACTATCGGGTCTACGATTACGCTTATGTTAACTGGTATCGGGTTGCTGCTGGCACCGGCAACCCTGTTAATCGCGATTGTGACGGCTTTTGCGGGCTATGTGGTGGGAGCTTACGCCTTGGGTGTAGGCCTGTTGCTACTAATCAAGCAGCCTGAACCCCGCAATATTGGTACGCGAGCTTTGGCGGCTGGCATCGGCGCACTTGTTGTTGCACTCATTGCATTAATCCCATTCTTTGGTTGGCTTTTTGTTTTAATCATAACACTTGCCGGTTTGGGGGCGATTACTATTTGGCTATTTCGACCAAAGTTTTTCGTTGCTGCATAAACCCAGACCAACTGGCGTTGATAGAGCACAATGTTGGCAACGAGTATTTGCACTCTTTGCCGCTTCTGAATTTCGATGAGAAAGATAATGGCGCGCGATAATTGTCTATTATTGTGAGGGTCCGAATCAACACCTTGTAATTCCCGCCGTGTCTGTCTCCAGCTTTGGATTGTGCGCTTGCACAATCACCGTTAGACTATGGCTGAAAATACTTTCAATTCATTGATGCTCCGGGGGAAACTATGGCTAGGTCTATTGTTCATTATATGTGGGTTGCTGTGCTGTTGGCCGGTGCGTTCATGGTTAATGCGGACGAGGCTGATGCACCCAAACCGGTGCCAGAAGCGTTCCAGATTATCACAGACCATAAGGGCAGGTTTGGCGGAAAGTCGGTTGACTATCGGGCCGTTGTTGGCAACCAAATGCTGAAACGGGGCGACGGCACAGTATACGCCGAGGCAGTAACCACGTCCTACATAATGAAGAACGCCGGGCCGTTGCGGCCGGTTACGTTTGTGTTCAATGGTGGGCCGGGTTCTGCCTCTGTTTGGCTTCATATGGGGTTGATGGGTCCAAAACGCGTGCGGGTGCCAAGCGACGCCGCTGATGCCGGGCTTGCACCTTACCAGATAGAGGACAACCCGCTGGCGCTATTGGATATGAATGATCTGGTTTTCATTGATCCTATCGGCACAGGTTTCAGCCGGCTGGCTGGCGACGGTAAAGCTGAAGATGTTTACGGGCTGGAAGAGGATGCGCGGTCAGTTTCTGAAATTGTTCGGGAATGGGTGCGTTCCAATGGCCGCTGGAACGCCCCCAAATTTATTGCTGGTGAAAGTTTCGGCACCACCCGCGTGGCGGCGATGTTGCCTTACCTACAGGGCGGGGCAGAGCCCATGCGCATTAACGGTGTGATCATGATATCGCAGGCGATGGATTATACCGGCAGCACACCGGTTCATGATAACTTAATCGCCCATGTCACATATCTGCCGAGCCTTGCCGCCACGGCCCGGTATCACGGTAAGCTTGAGGGGGAAAAGGGCGACTTGTCGGCTTTTGTCGCGGAAGTAAGTGCGTTTGCGACCGATGAATATCTGCCCGCCTTGTTTAAAGGCTCTGCCTTGCCTCAGGATGAGTTTAACTCCATAGCTTCAAAGCTGGCGGCCTATACCGGCATTAGCGAAACCTACATCAAAAGAGCCAACCTGCGCATTCTAACCGGGCGCTTTGCCAAGGAATTGTTGCGGGATAGCGGTGAAATTGTTGGGCGCTTGGATGCGCGCTACCGCACATCTGATTTGGATGGTGTCGGCGAGAGCGCTCGGTTTGATGCTGCGTCAGCCGCAATTTCCGGGGCTTATTCATCCAGTCTCCGGCATTTCATGCAACAAGAATTAAACGTGCAGTTAGACCGGCCCTATTATGGATCTGGCCCCGACGTGAGCGCCAACTGGGTATATGATCGCAGTGAAGGATATAACGAGCCATCTTATGTAAATACAGCGCCGCACCTAGCGGAAGCCATGAAGCTGAACCCGGCGCTGAAAATACTGGTGGCGTCCGGCTATTATGATCTTGTCACACCGTTCTTTGATGCTGACTATACCGTTGGGCGGCACGGCATTGATACAAGCCGGGTTACCATGAAATATTATGAGGCGGGCCACATGATGTATGTTTACGAAAACGCCTTCGTGTCGCTCGCCAACGATATGCGGGATTTTATTGTTGGTTCGCTTGAGGCAAATTGAATTTGGTAAATGGTTCGCGCCGCATAAGGCATGAATAGCAATAAAGCATCAGTTATTTCGCTATTTGCGCCCTGTTTTTTCTAGCTCTGCTACGCTTGAAGTTGTTTTTGTAATGATCTGTGGCACCAACCGCTCAGAAAAACCTGCGGCAAAAGACCAAAATATAAATTTGCCCAAATCTTCGCCGGATTTCGGATATGTTTCGGTTAATAGTTGCCTGAAAAAGGCAGCATCCACACCGCTTTCAGGCGTTAAAGGCAGCTGGAATTCAGGGAACATTGCACCAGTGATTATTTCACCAATAAAAATTGTGTAGAGAACCAAGGCAAAAATGCCGCCAAATATTGGCACTAATAAAATCTGAAACCATGACGTACACAAAAGCTCCAGTTCTTCATCCGAGACATTTTTTATTCTCTGCTGAATACTTACAAAACCACCAATAATGCCAAATATGAACGCTGCCCATGTGAGCATGAAGCGGCCACTGAAAAAGAAAGTTATGGCAAACAATCCTGCCATAACAACCATTGCAATGGCCGTCATCAGGATAAGGCGACGCGTCAATTTATGCAGATTGGCGATCCGTGCCATGGCACTTTGCTCCGTTTAACAAGTCCTCTAAAAAAGGTGTAGGCGCACAATATAGCGCATTTACCGCCGTTTGTCTTTCGCACCATTGTTAATTAGGTGAGCGGGAAACCCAGTTTTTCGACAAAGGAAATCCACGGTTTTCGCCAGCCACCCTTTTCGTCCAGTGTGTCCATGGCATATAGCGTTATTTTTGCGCCCAGCCACCTGAATGGTTCTGGCGGAATATAGCCTGGCTCGCTAACGGCGAACGCCATCTGTGTTTCCGGGATGTCGGCCCGATCAAGAACGGCCAGTCCAATGCGGGCACCGAAACGGGAGGCTGACACGCCGAAACCAGAATAGCCACCGGCATAAATAACATCACCATCAAAATAATGCTGAAAATGAACAGCCATTCGGTTGGTCAGCGCAATCGGGCCGCTCCAGGCGTGGCTGAACGAAACATCACTCAGTTGCGGGAATGTCCGGGCAAATGCTTCTGCTAAGCGCAGAAATGGCTTTTCGGTTTTGTCTTCCGCAGGGTCGGGGTTGCCGCCGTAAAAATAGCCTAACCGGCCGCCGAAAATAATCCGATTGTCTTTGGTCAGCCGCATATAATTCATTTGGGTTCGGGTGTCATAAATGCCTTGCCTATTTTGCCAGCCAATGCTGTCCAGTTGCTGGGACGTCAGGGGCTCGGTTGCAATGATGCGGTCTCGCACCAATACCACGCGTTTTTTGATGCGCTTATGACCGGCGGCAAAGGCATTCGTCGCCAACAGAATTTTCTGTGCGGTGACTTTTGCTCTCGGCGTTGAGGCAATAAGGCCTGTTCCGCTTCTGGTTATTTTTACGAGCGGTGTGTTTTCATAGAGTTGAACACCGAGTTTTAAGGCCGCAGCCTTTAGGCCCCATGCCAGTTTGGCCGGGTGCAGCGTGCCGCTGTTTTTCTTTGACCATACGGCCCCTTCAAATAGCGGCGAGTTAATCTGTTCTTTTATTCCTGGGCCGTCGAGCAAAGTGACATCATGACCGTGCTCTTTGTTCAGGGCATATTCTTCCTGCAAAATGCTTTGGCAGTCGTTGCCGATGCCAACTGTTAGCTCGCCGCCAAACTCAAAGTCGCACTCAATATTGTAGGCCTCCAACGCTTTCATGAAGCCATCCATATTGTCGTGGCCTAACCGCTCTAATTCATCCAGATCATCGGGGAAAACTCGAATGGCGTTAGATAGCCCGTGCATAATTGAGGTGGACACGATGGCGCCGGGCCTGCCTGAAGCGCCGTGGGCAACTTTACCTGCCTCGATTATGGCAACCGAACGTTCTGGATCTGCTTCTTTAGCTTGTATTGCCGCCCATAGGCCGGTGAACCCGCCGCCAACGATCAGAAGGTCTACATCGATATCTGTGTTTAGAGCCGGTTCGGCCGAAGGCGCATCTATGCTGTCCAGCCAGAAGGGCATAAACTTGGTGTTGGCTAATGCTGTTTCGGCGAAACTCACTATCCTGTTCCTCTTGCTAGGTTGTTAGCCTTCATTTCGGTCCTTGTGAGCCTGGGCAAGCAAACAGAGTTCTTCAAACAAGAGCTGGGCACCCAGCTGTGCCGTGTTACTGGTGGGGTCATACATGGGGGCAACCTCCACCACGTCGGCGCCAATTACATTCATTCCCATAAGCCCTCTCAGAAGCTGAAACCCTTCGCGTGGTGTCATTCCGCCCGCTTCGGGCGTGCCTGTGCCGGGGGCATAGGCAGGGTCAAAACCATCTACATCGACCGACACATAGACGGGCATATCACCGATCAGGTCTTTGGTCTTTTTAATCAACGCTTCAATACCCATTTCCATAATGTCTTCAATGTGAACCACCGTCATGCCGGATGTGTAGCTGAACTCCCATATCGCCTCGCTTGAGCCGCGAATGCCAATTTGAATGGTTTTCTCAGGGTCTAAAACACCGTCCAGTACTGCAAGCCTGAAGGGCCCGCCGTGATGGAATTTGGAACCGTCATAGGTGCCTGCGGTGTCGCAGTGCGCGTCTATATGCACCAAAGCCACGGGCTCGTCGGCACCCAGCGCCCGCAGGATAGGGTGCGTAACTGAATGGTCGCCGCCAACGGAAAGGGGCAACACGCCTGCGGCTTTTACCTTGCGATAGTATTCTTCAATATCTTCTATGCTTTCATCAAGGCTGTAACGCGACCGAAAAGGCACGTCGCCAACGTCGGCAATTTTGCATTCCGCTTTGGGCACGATACCGGTCAGATGATTATATGGGCCTATGCGCTCAATTGCGCGCACCGCCCGCGGTCCAAGGCGTGCACCTGCGCGGTTGGAAACTGCCAAATCCATCGGGACACCAATGACCGCAATATCAAGGCCGTCCAGCGTGTCGGCTTGTGGTAAGTCCAAAAACGTGGAAATGCCGCTATAAGGTTTAGGGCGGGTGCCCTCGCTCTTATCGCTGACGATTTTGTCTGCGATAGCGTTGAATTTTTCAGTTCGGTGTTCGTTAACACCCTTGTCCAGATACTGCTCGCGCAGGCGGTCCAGTTTACTTTTGTCCATTATGTGTCACCGTTTTGATCAACTGACATAATCGCTTTTACCTCAAGGAATTCATGCAGGCCATACTCGCCCCATTCCCGGCCATTGCCAGATTGTTTGAAGCCACCAAAGGGCGCGCCTGTCGCAAGCGGGGCACCATTGACATGCACCATACCTGCACGGATATCCCGCGACCAGGTTGCTGCCAGCTTCGGGTCGTTGGTATAAATATAGGCTGATAACCCGTAGGGCGTATCATTGGCAATCTTCACAGCTTCGTCCACAGACTCGTATGGCAATATACCAAGGACAGGCCCGAATATTTCTTCGCGGGCGATCAGTTGATCGTTGTTTAGTCCGGCAAATATCGTTGGCTTGATAAAATAGCCGCGTTCGATGCCACCTGGTCGTTCGGGGCCACCGGTGGCGGGTGAAAGCCCCTCAGCTTCTGCCTGTCGCAGCAAACCTGTTACTTTTTCATATTGGCGTATGTTTGCCAGCGGCCCAATTTCAGTAGCCGCATCCGCGGGGTCACCAACTTTGTAGCTTTCCGCCGCGGCCACTGCCAGTTCAACGATTCTACCATGTAGATGTGCCGGAACAATTAGGCGCGTGCCCGCGTTGCAGGACTGTCCGGTGTTTTCCATGCACAGCCACACGCATTCGGGAATAACTGTTTCCAGATCAATGTCTTCGGCTACAACAATGGGAGACTTGCCGCCCAGTTCCTGGCTGACCCGCTTAACTGTGGGCGCGGCACCCATTGCAACCGCAGCACCTGCTGCGGTGGAACCTGTGAAGGACATCATACTGACATCCGGGTGTTCGCTTATGGAGGCACCCACTTCAGCACCGTTGCCGAATACCATGTTGAAAACACCGGCGGGAACACCCGATTCATCCATAATTTCACCGAAAAGCTGGGCAGAAAGTGCTGCATATTCGCTGGGTTTGAGAACGACCGTGCAACCCGCAGCTAGAGCGGGAGCTACTTTGCACACAATCTGATTGATCGGCCAGTTCCACGGCGTTATCAGGCCGCACACACCGATTGGTTCAAGCCTTATATGATATCCGTTTTTAGGTTGTTCTAAAGACAGCTCTTTGAGCGCGTCTATGGTTGCTTCCAAATGTTCAACGCCGCAGTAGGCTTGCGCTTCGTGAGCGAGGGTTTTTGGAGCGCCCATTTCCAGGCGGATTGCGTCAGCAAACTCGTCGTATCGGGCTTTGTAGCGCTCCAGGATTTTCTCTAGTAGCGCAAGGCGTTCAGCCTTGGACGTTTTACTAAATATCGGAAATGCGGCCACGGCTGCATTGATTGCCGAATGGGCGTCAGATTTTGTGCCCATCGCGACTGAGCCGATGACTTCCTCTTTCGCTGGGTCGGTAATATCCAGCACATTTTCGGTTGGCGCTGGCGTCCATGCGCCGTTGATGTAAAAACTGTGAAGATGTTTCAAATCTGTTCACCTTGCAAAATGTTTGGCTTCTAGCCTTTGGCGCGGCGAACGCCATCAATGCTTAATCTGTCGGATTCGGAGGGTATCATCAGAACAAACAAGATCAAAGCCAGCCGCGTAAAAGTGTGACCGTCAATATCAAACAAGGGCTGCTGCAGCGCATGGCCGTATGTTGTCAGCAACAATAACAGGCCGGTTAAGCTGACGGTTAATCGGGTCCATAGCCCAGCAACAAGTAAAAGCCCGGCAACAAGTTCGAACGGCGGGATAGCCGTACCTAAAGCCCATAGCAGCCATTCTGGAATCCAGCTATCTTTGAAGCCTTCAATAAAAAACTGCTGTGCATGAACAGCGGGGGTTAGCGTGAAAACCTTCCACCATCCGGCCATAAGAAACACCAGGCCCAACATTGTACGCGCCAGAAAAACCGCAATGGTGGGGCCTGAAAGCCCTTTGAAAAAATTGATCATGCCCAATCCCTGTTTTTACGACAAACCCAACCGAATGGAATGAGTGTGACGCAAAGTCAGGATATGTACAATAGTTCGGTACTAGGGCCGCGTATCTACTCTTGCCGCAATGCATGTATCGGGTTAGCGCGGGCAGCTGCCATGGTCCGCAACGACGTGGTAATGGCCGCCAGCAATAGTGTTGCAAGACTTGCGATTGCAAACAGGGATACTTCCAAGTCCGCCCGGTAGGCAAAACCGGATAACCAATCGAGCATCAGCCACCAGACAAAGGGCCAGACCACTACACTGGCGACAATCACCAATTTTGTATAGTCCCATGACAGCAGAGTGACAATTTGCGCGACCGTAGCGCCCAGCACTTTGCGAATGCCGACCTCTTTAACCCGGCGTTCAACCATGTATGCAGTTAGGCCGTAAAGACCGATACAGGCGATAGCGACAGCAATTGCTGCAAACCCGATAATCAGGCGGAATACTCGGTTTTCGCTGCTGTAAAATGCGGCATAATCGTCAGCGATGACTGACCTGCGGATGGGCGTGCCGGGCACAAGTTGTTGCCATGTTGAATCAATTGCGGCCAAGGCCTCACGCTCCCTGGCGGGATCAATTTTGATGATCATTTGGCGCGATCCATTTCGAAGCATGTAGGAAAGAGGGCCAATTGGTGAGCGTATCGACCTGTAATGCGCATCTTTCACAACACCAACAACGGTATAGTCGTAACGATAGTCGACGCCGCCGCGGCTGTAGGTTGAAACCAGGATTTTGCCGATTGCATCTTCTGGGTTCTGCCAGCCACCAGCCTTTGCTGCTGTTTCGTTGAGAATAAGACCTGCAGTGGCAAATGTTAGTTCGGGACTGAGCTGCGGTGCTTCATCGTTCGGGAATGCTTCTGTGAAGCTGCGGCCTGCGACCATTTCCATGCCCAGAAGTTCAAATGCGTCAAAGCCCATGTTGATTGAACGCGTGCTTAGGTTCGATTCTGGATCATCGGGGTCAATACTGAAACCCCATCCATTAAACAGGTCTTGTGACGGAACAATGTTGGCATAGGAAACGGCTTGAATGGCCGGATGCTGCTCCAATTGTTGTTTCATCGCCGGGTAAGACTGTCTGGCAATTGAAGTGGAAGTTCTGACGCTTACAACGCCGGTTGCATCAAACCCCATGGGCTTGGAGAAGGCGAAATTGATTTGATTGCCAATAATGCTGCTCGCTATTATCAAGCCGGTTGCCATTGAAAACTGAACAAGAACCAGTCCGGTTCGAACCTTTGCCGGACCGACATTCTTTGATACTTCGCCTTGCAGGGCGAGCGCCGGAATGAGCCGCGCTGCGATTAGTGATGGATAGATACCAGCCAGACCTGTAACCAAAAGCGTTGATAGGCCTAAAATGGCAAGGATTTCAGCGGAGAAAACCGTGTCAACTGGCAGGCTGGTTCCAACTAAGTTGCCGAAAAAGGGCAGCCCAACTTCAGCCATAACCAGCCCTGTAAACAAGGCCAAGAACGAAAGCATTAGGGTTTCAAGCATGAACTGAGCGATGATATTTTGCTTACTGGCGCCAAGAATTTTCCTTACGCCAACTTCGCGCAGCCGATTGGAGATTTGAACAATTTGCAGGTTCATGAAGTTAAAGGCGGCTATCGCTAGGGTCAGTATGGCAACGGCGAGGAAAATATAGATGTCGCCTGGGCGTCGCTGAGTTTTGACCGTGCCTAGAATTGTGTCTTGTATCGACATTTCGTTCTGAAGTTCAGTGTTGAAATGAATGTCGGTCACCGGCTGAAGGGGCACTCTTAACCATTCTGCCGCATCTTCGAAATGATTGGCAGCCACGTATTTTACGGCATAATCTTCTATTTCAGCTGGGCTGGTTCCAGGGGTTAGTTTTACATAGTGGTATAACTGGTCTGAACCCGCACTTTCCCAAATATTGGGCCAGCCCCATATAACGGGTATAAGCTCCATGTTGATGAAAATGTTTGATGTCAGGTGGCTGTTGGCGTGATTGTTTTCTATCACGGCTGCCACGCTAAAGTCTTGGTCGCCGTCAATGGTGAAGGTTCTGCCAATCACTGCTTCTGTCCCAAATAGCTTGGTCGCTGCAGCGCGGGTGATGACAGCGTTGCGGGCGCCGAGAATCGCTGTTTTTGCATCACCTTGTACGTTCGCGTATGCAAAGAAATCAAACCAAGATGGATCAACAAAGCTAACAACCTCATAATTTGCCTTGTCACCGATTGTTATTAATTCTTCACCGTTGGCAATACGGGTATGGGCTTCAATTTTGTCGGGCACTGATGCAGCAATGCCAGGGGACATTGGGTTGAAGAAAGTTGCGAAATGTGCGCCGGAACCAACATTTATCCAGTTAAGGCGGTACATCCTTTCATGGTCTTTATGCATGGTGTCGAAACTGGTTTCGAATTGCAGAAAAATACCGATCATTGTGGCAACAGCGAACCCGGTTCCTAGTCCGACAATACTTATAAGCCCAAACAACTTTCTCCGGCTAATGTTTCTGATTGCTGCCTTAACATATTCGCTGATCATTTTTGTGCTCCCCGCAATGGTGGTTAGCTTTTAGCAGCAAAGAGCGTGCCATGAACCTGCTGAGAGAAAACCAAATGATATCAGCGAATTAATCTTCCTTAAGGCGAGGCATAAGGTTCGGGCTGTTCAAAAATGGACAGCATTTGTCCGGTATCGAACAGTTATTGATCAGGTATTGCGGATGAAATGCGGTTTCCATAAACGGATACTTATGGGTACTGCAATATTAAGGAAAAAGGCAGTAATCATAAGAGTGTAAAAGGCGGCTTCGGTTAACACTGCATTCTGGACATAGGCGATATCAATTACCACGAAGGCGAGCTCTGCGCGCCCCAGCATGCCGAAGCCAATCATTAAACTCTCGTGAAAATTGAAGCCACCGGTGTAACGAGCTGCCATTCCGGCGGATAGAATTTGCGCCGTTATGAGTGAAAAAGTGAGCAGCAAGACATAAGGGATGACAGTAATGAAAAGATCCCAATCGAAAATAATCTTGGCACCAAGTGCGATGAAAAAAACTGGCCCAATCCAGACAAAGGCAACATTGTCGACGATCCGTTTAATGCTGTTGAAGTCCTCTGGAGCGTCCAGGTCCTCTGCGCCTGCGACCGTTGCAGGCGCTTCGTTGAAATATTCCTCGCGCAGGATTAAACCTGCCATATAGGCCCCAATGGCCGGGTGAAGCCCCAAAGCATGGGAGCCAATAGCCACCAGCATCACAAATATCAGTATCACCAGCGTCCGTTGGCCGCGCGTAAGGTTAAAGACGTGTGTGGCACCAAATCGTCCAAGCCCCGGTATAAAGTGTAATGGCCCTTTGGATTCGGCAGGCAGCACCCAACTTGACAAAACGGCAACAACGACAAAAAAGCCGATGGCTTTGATCATTACAAGGCCAATACTGCTCAGCTCGATGGTGGCGTTGCCGGTGGCGATTGGAATGATAATGGCAACCAATGCCAGCGAGGCGATATCGTCAAGAACAGCCGATGTCATAATGCCAGTGGCGGCTTTGCTTTGGCTTAAACCCTCGCTTTTAAGGGACACCAGCGTCAGCGATACTGCCGTGGCGGTCATCGCCAAGCCAATCACAAGCGACATGTTGAAGTCGTTCCAAATATAGAAAGAAACCAAATAAGCCGTGACAAAAGGGGCTAAACCACCAAAGAATGCAATGCCCCAGCTTCGTTTTATACCAGCGACAAAGTTTGATGTGCTCTCCTCAAACCCCAAGGAAAACATGATCAGAATTATGCCCACCTCGGCAAAGCCGCGGATAAATTCACTCGGTTCTTCAGGCAGAATGCCGATATTGACGAAAACGGCGCCCATAAACAGGTAGAATAAAACGGGTGTAAGTCTGGTTAGTTTGGCCATGAAATGTGCAAGCAGAACACCGATCCAAATGACCACAAGGCTTTCTAAAATTGGCATGATGAAGTTCCCCCCTCCGGTTTGCCTGAAGCTAACCACACACAAGTGGTTCGTTAATTGACTTAAGCTAAATTTAATCGCTAAAACCGAAGTCCAAATCATTGATTGGCGCTTTACTAAATCTGGGGGTGCGCTACATCAGAGCCTCGATCAACTATACAGGAACCTGCAATGAAGTCATTTCATCCCGAAAAACGCCTGCTCATGGGGCCAGGCCCATCTGATGTGCACCCACGTATTCTGGAGGCAATGGCGCGGCCAACGCTCGGGCATCTCGACCCTGATTTTCAGGGGCTGATGGAAGAAATAAAGGGCGGCTTGAAAGCACTTTTTATGACCGAAAACCGGATGACTTTCCCCGTGTCTGCGCCGGGCTCGGCAGGCATGGAAATGTGTTTTGTCAATCTGGTAGAAGAGGGCGATGTCGTTATCGTTGTGAAGAACGGTGTGTTCGGCGAGCGCATGCGCCAAAATGTTCTGAGGTCGGGCGGTGTGCCGGTATTGGTTGACGTTGAGTGGGGGACAGCACCAGATCCTGCGGTGGTGGAAGACGCGTTGAAAGCGCACCCGGAGGCTAAAATTCTTGCGTTCGTGCACGCAGAAACCTCAACCGGTGTTTGCGCCGATGCCGAAACTCTATGCGCGCTTGCAAAAAAATATAACTGCCTCAGCATTGTTGATGCCGTGACCAGTTTGGGCGGTATTCCTGTGCGCGTTGATGAATGGGGCATTGATGCTATCTATTCGGGCTCGCAAAAATGCCTGTCGTGTACGCCGGGACTGTCACCGGTTTCTTTTTCCGAGGCGGCGCTGGCAAAAATAAAAAACCGGAAATCGCTGGTGCGCAGCTGGTTTCTGGACCTGACATTGGTTATGGATTACTGGGAAGGCGAAGGGGGTCGCAGTTATCATCATACAGCGCCAGTGAACGCATTATACGGCTTGCACGAGTCTTTGGTTATGTTGTTTGAGGAAGGCCTGGAGGCCGCATGGAAACGCCATAATGACACGCATGAAATGCTGGTTTCCGGCCTGGCCGACCTGGGGCTGTCTTTGCTCGTGGACCCTGCGATCCGGTTGCCACAGCTAAACGCTGTTACGGTACCTGACGGTGTTGATGAAGCAGCTGTTCGTGGTCGTATGCTCACCGACCACGGTATTGAAATCGGCGCGGGATTAGGGCCGCTTGCGGGCAAGATTTGGCGCATTGGCTTAATGGGTAATGCCGCACGTCCGGAAAGCGTGAAGCGGTGCCTTGAAGGGCTTTCCGCTTCACTGACGGCAGGTCATAACAGCTAGGACGCGGATGCCTTAGTTTTGTTCAGGCACGCTATATGTTACTTCACCGCCAAGTAGTCCTTCAAGCGGCTGTACGCCCATGTTTGCGGCGCGGCCATGTGCGGCAGCTTCGTTGATGTCCATCCCTTTGTATTTGGTGAGGTAAGCGGCCCACATATGGCTGGCACGCCACGCAACAGTGCAGTGGATAAGTGTTTTACCGTCTGCACCTTCCATAACCTTAGCAAAGGCTGCCAACGCTTCAGGAGAATAGGGGTGCTTGTCGCCCCCCAGCGGGATGTTGACATAATTCATGCCCAACTCTTTGGCTTTTGCCGCTTCATCAAACGGTACGATGTTCCGGTTGTCCATCTCACGCGGTGTTCGGAAACTAACCACGGTTTTCACACCGTCCTTCGCCATGCGTTCCAGTCCCTCGATTGAAGGCTGGCCGGAAATATAAACATCACCAGTTTTTGCCAGCACATCCTGAAAGCCAGTTGCATCCACCTTTTTGGGAATTGGCGGCGTGTCATCTGCAAAAGCGATGCTTGAAAATGCGACCAGCACAATGCTGAAGAAAATTTGTTTATTCATGGCTTTCTCACAATTGGGAGTTACTTGGACGAGAGGAACTTGTGCTCTTCTTTTTGACAGTGTAGACGCTAACTAATCTTAAGGCCAGTCAACTGAAGGTATAATGGCAGATGATCTTCGGAAACAAAACATGATTATTCGTGCCGCAAAACCGGCGGATGCACCAACTTTGTGTGAGTTTATAGCAGAATTAGCGGAGCATGAAGGCCGCGGAGACCTGGCGACGATTGATCCCGTTACATTGCAAAAGTTGCTTTTCGGCGACCGCGCACTCGCGGATGGCTATTTGGGATATGTCGGCGATGAATGTGCGGGTTATGCAATTGTTGCAGAACGCTTTTCCAGCTTTCGTGGTACTCGGTACCTTTATATCGAAGACATGCTGATCCGGCCTGAATTTCGTGGCGGCGGAACAGGCAAACAATTTTTGGCGTTTTTGGCTGAACAGGCGGTTGCCCTGGGTTGCGAACGAATGGAATGGTCAGCACTTGATGACAATGACATCGCACTGGGGTTTTATGACCACTTGGGCGCTGAGCGTGAAGGCGGTGTGGTTCACTTTTCCTTGCGGGGCGACCAATACCAAAATTTAGCAGAATATTATGCAGGCCAAAACAATGAATAAACAAGCAGCATACGACACAGTCATTAGCCAAATCGTCGCCGTTTTGGACGGTGAAGAAAACATGACAGCCCGCATGGCAACCATTTCCTGTTTGCTAAGCGAAGCTTTTCCAGATCGATTTTTCTGGACCGGTTTTTATATCGTTGATGAAACCAAAGAGAATGAGTTGGTTGTTGGTCCTTACCAGGGCACTCTTGGGTGCTTGCGTATCCAGTACGGCAGAGGCGTATGCGGCACGGCGGCAGCCAGCATGGAAACGCAAATAGTTGAAGACGTTCACGCGGTGAAAAACCATATTGCCTGTGACAGCAGGACAAACTCAGAAATTGTTGTGCCTGTGGTGGATAAAACGGGGGAACTGTTGGCTGTTTTGGATGTCGATTCGACCGAATTTGATGCGTTTGACGATGTGGACCAAGAGAATCTTGAACGTATGGTAGCGACTATATTTGCCAGCTAAACAGTTGGTTTTCTTCTGGTTAAAAAAGCTGGGAGTTTTAGGAGAGAGAATGAAATATCTTCATACGATGGTTCGGGTAACCGATTTGGATGCCTCACTGGACTTTTACTGCAACAAATTCGGCTTGGTTGAGGTTGGCCGGAAGGATGTGCCAGCAGGCCGGTTTACGTTGGTCTTTCTAGCGGCTCCCGGCGATGACGACGCTCAAGTAGAGTTAACACATAATTGGGACAGCGAAAAACTGGAGGGCGGCAGGAACTTTGGTCACTTGGCCTATGCTGTTGATGACATATATGCTTTGTGCGAATCACTTATGCAGAAGGGCGTAACCATCAACAGGCCGCCTCGCGACGGCAGAATGGCTTTTATCCGTAGCCCAGACAATATTTCCATCGAGTTATTGCAGAAAGGCAAGGCTTTGGAGCCGAAGGAGCCGTGGTTATCGATGCCAAATACGGGTGAGTGGTAGAAGGCTAAAATTGTTAAATACAACCAAGGGTATTGTGGTTCATCAAAAATTAGGTAACTGCCTAATAAATGTGATTAAGATTAACCTAAATTTTATTCTTCTGAAGACTAATGAGCACAGCATAAGGACAGGATTAGGGGCACCCGCTTGAGACTAGACTGGAACGACAAGATTTCCTTTAAACTAGCGCGAACTGCGGTGATTATTGCTTTCTCCGTGGGCTTTATACTGTCTGCCGGTCAAGTTTATCTGGATTATCTGGAAGAAGGCGGTGTGCTGGACCAGAAGGTTCAGGAAAGCCTTCAGGTGGCTGAAAATGCCGCAACGCGTGCTGTTCTCATTCTGGATAGCGAATTGGCACAGGAGGTTGTCTCCGGCCTTATGGTTTATGACTATGTCGCCGAAGCGGCGATTTTGGACGATCTTGGCAGCGTGCTGGCAGGCAGCAGTCGGGACACAAGTTCGCTTAGCTCAACCGGCGTCAATTATGCCCGCGTTTTGATCGAAGACACGTCAACGCATCAATATCGCCTTAATTTACCAGACTCGATGGCTGAACGGCCAGGCAGTTTGCGGGTGGTCATTGATCGTGCTGTTGGCCTGCAACCTTTCTTCGCGCGGGCCACAACCACATTCCTGTCCGGTTTGGTGCGCAATATGCTGCTTGTGATGCTTTTGTATTTTGCCTTTCACCAAGGCTTAACAAAACCACTGGCGCAAATTGTTGAAGAGGTTTCTGATATTGATCCAGAGCATCCGGGCGAACAACGCATTACTGTCCACCGGCGGCATGCTGCAGACGAAGTTGGTATGTTGGCTCAGCAAATCAATCTGTCCTTCGATGCGGTTCAGGTTCTTCTCGATAATCTCAGGTCAACGAACAAAGCGCTTTCTTCTTCAGAAGAAACCCTTCGCAAACGATCATGGGAGCTGGAACAGGAAGTGGAGCGCGCCCGCAAGACTTCCGTTGAACTGATAATAACCAAAGAGCAGGCCGAGGCCGCAAACCGCGCCAAGAGCGTGTTTTTGGCCAACGTTAGCCATGAATTGCGGACTCCATTGAATGCGATCATAGGTTTTTCCAGCATCATGTCTGACCAGATGTTTGGACCAATTGGGCACGATAAATACCGGGAATATCTGAAAGACATTCGGTCATCCAGCGAGCATTTATCAGATGTTCTGGGTGAAGTCCTTGATTTGGCAAAAATCGAGGCGGGGCAGTTTCAGATGGAAGAAGAATATGTTGAAGTGCCGCGTATGCTAAGGGAAAGCCAAGCCTTGATTGCCGGGCAAGCATCGCAGAAAAGCATTGGAATTGACCTGCACATTCCCGAGACATTGCCCCTCATATACGGTGACAGGCTTCGCCTGAAGCAGTCTGTTCTTAATTTGTTGACGAACGCGGTTAAATTCACACCTGAGAAGTCGGAAAATGTATTGCTGGAAGCAGATATTACCAAAGACGGCGACATGCGGATCAGCGTTCAGGACCGCGGTATCGGGATACCTGAAGAAGAACAGGATATTATATTCTCGCCGTTCGTGCGCTCGTCCACCGCGCTTAGCAGAAACCATGAAGGAACAGGCTTGGGGCTGTCGCTTGTCAAAGCGTTTATTGATATGCATGACGGCGATATTTCGGTGGACAGTAGCGATGAAACCGGTACCAGGTTCACCATTATTATCCCTAAATCACGTGTAAAATTAGAGCAGGAATCCGCATAGGCCATGCATTTAGCTTGCGGTTGACTTTAGTTTCTGCCCGGCGTCAAAAATTTGACTGAGTTTTACCCCATAAACCATGTTAAACCCTGAAGGTGGAATTTGGGTTAGGGTGACTATGGCTGTCGAAAATTCAGAAAAACCTTCAGAAATATCGGCGTCGCCGCCACCTGGTGCCACCGGTATAAACGTGTTCCTGCTTATGGCTTCGCAGGCATGTTTTACGGCGACCAGCATGACCTTTATCGCCTTTGCAGGGCTGGCGGGCCGCATGATTGCCAGCGACCCTGCTTTTGCAACCCTACCTGTTTCATTGAGCATGGTTGTAGTCGCCCTTTCTACCGGTCCTTTATCAGTTTTGATGCAGAAATATTCCCGGCGCCGGGTTTTCATTCTCGCGGCAATCAGCGGCATTGTTGGCGCATTGATTGCCGCTACAGGCTTGTATCTGGAAAATTTTATCCTGTTTTGCGTCGCTACAGTGTTTATCGGCCCGTTTCAGGCAAGCGCCCAATATTATCGTTTTGCCGCAGGTGAAAGCGTTAACTCCTCAAAGGCACCAAGGGCCATTTCACTGGTTCTAATCGGGGGTATTTTTGCCGCGCTTCTTGCACCCTTCGGCAGTGGATTTTTTATTGATACGGTATTACCTTATACATTTGTCGGAGCTTTTCTGTTTACCGCTTGTGTTGGCGTTTTGGTGCTTGTGCCGTTGTCGCTTTTAAAGGTCCCGGAAACCGGTTCCGATGGCACACAATCGGACAACGGCGATAGATATTCGCCCGAAGAAGCTGCCCGCCCGCTTTCTGTAATCGCCAAACAGTCATCATTCATTGCAGCCGTGGTGAACGGGGCGCTTGGTTATGCGATGATGGTTTTTGTGATGACAGCAACCCCGATTGCGATGGTTGATTTTTGCGGGTTTGCAAGCAGCACGAGCACAAAGGTAATTTCAGCTCACGTTATTGCCATGTTTTTACCCAGCTTGTTTACCGGAAGTTTGATTATTCGATTTGGTATTTTGCCCATCTTGTTGGCAGGTCACATGTTTTTTGCCGTTGCGTTTATAACCGCTTTGTCAGGTATCCAGCTCGGCAATTTTTCTGTGGCCCTTATTGCTTTGGGTTTAGGTTGGAATTTTTGCTACGTTGGCGGCACCACCTTGCTGACAAGGGTTCACCGACCAATAGAGCGGGGCCGTGTGCAGGGGCTAAATGAAATGCTGGTGTTTGGGTCGTCCGCTGTTGCATCATTGGCAGCAGGGGCCATTCTTCGATACTTCGGTTGGGCCGTTGTAAACCAAACGGCCTTCATTATTCTTGTCATGGCAACATCGGTTACAATCTTTTGGGCATTTTCGGGGAAAACTACTAGCGTCGCAACGCCGTAAAAACTAGAGTTTCGTCTAAGCTGATTATATTTGGAGAGTTCACCAATGTTACTTGTTCTTTCGCCAGCAAAAAAGTTAGATTTCGAAAGCGAAAACCTGGCACCGTCTTCCATGCCGCCGCGTTTTTTAGCGCAGGCAAAAAAACTGGCGAGCAAGGCGAAGAAGCTGAGAAGCCATGACTTGCAGGTCATGATGGGTATTTCTGAACAGCTGGCAGATTTGAACGTGGCCCGTTTCAAGGCATTTAAACCGCCTTTTACGCCGGCGAATGCTCGGCCGGCGATTGATGCTTTTCAGGGCGATGTCTACTTAGGGTTTGATGCGAAATCGCTGAGCGAGGGCGGAAGAAACTTTGCCAATGATCATATCCGCATACTCTCAGGTCTGTACGGCCTTCTGAACCCGCTTGACCTTATGCAGGCCTACCGGCTTGAAATGGGAACAAAGTTCGAAAGTGAGCGCGGTAAAAATCTGTATGAATTTTGGGGTGACCGCCTTGCTAAAGCAATCGACAAAGACCTGAAAGGTCATCAGCATCCTGTGTTGATAAATTTGGCGTCGAATGAATATTTTAAGGCTGTCCCGACAAAAATACTTAAAGCACCGGTTATCACTCCTGTGTTTCAGGATATAAAGGATGGCCGGGCACGAGTGATTTCCTTCTTGGCAAAAAAAGCCCGCGGTATGATGGCCCGGTATGTTGTCGATAACGAAATAACTGACCCCGAGAATCTGAAGGCATTCAGTGGCGGTGGTTATAAGTATGACACGGCCAATTCAACGGAAAGCCGTTGGATTTTCAAGCGGCCACAGCCGGTAGCCGGTCAAGCCACCTGACGCAGCCATTATTTGTTTGGGAAAGCTTGAACTTAAGCTGACTGAACTTGACATAAAGTTTAATTGCTTCGACAGAACATGTCAGGGCATTATGATACAAATAATTCTTTTTTGAATGCGAGGGAGGGACATCGTGAAAACAAAGATTAATGGAAAAGCCGTTGACTATAGCGGCGATGGTGAGATGCCACTTTTATGGTATCTGCGCGATGTTGCCGGCCTTACGGGCAGTAAGTTTGGCTGTGGTGCCGGTTTGTGCGGTGCATGCACGGTCCATGTGGACGGGGTTGCTGTGCGTTCCTGCCAGACATTTATGGAAGACGTTGAAGATGCGTCAGTAACAACCATCGAAGGTTTAGCGAACGGCGACAAATTACACGCCTTGCAGGAAGCCTGGATGAAACACGATGTTCCGCAGTGCGGCTATTGTCAGGCTGGCCAGATTATGCAGGCTGCTTCGCTTTTGTCCGAGAATGCCAACCCAACAGACGAAGAGATAGACGAAGCCATGTACGGCAATATTTGTCGGTGCGGCACCTATCAGCGGATTAAAGCTGCCATTCGCGACGTAGCGGGAGAAAAGTCATGACGGTTCAAGTGAAAAAGTTGTCGCGCCGCGGTGTTTTGCAAGGAATGGGCGCTGTAACAGGCCTGGCTTTGGTCGCTCCAGTTGTTTCGCGGAAAGTTATCGCGGACGCTCACGGCGGCGGCGACTTGAAAAGCTCGGTCTATTTGATGATTGATCATGAAGGTACTGTCCACATTGACATTCACCGGGTTGAAATGGGGCAGGGTAGCCGAACCGGTTTGCCGCAAATCATTGCTGACGAGCTTGACGCAGATTGGGGTAGAATTAACTTCCTTCCCGCATACGGTGACAAAAAATTTGGTGACCAAAATACAGATGGCTCCACTTCAATCCGCAAGTTTTTCATCGCATTTCAACAAGCGGGCGCGTCAGCACGGGCGATGCTGGTGCGTGCAGCCGCGACGAAATGGGGCGTTGCTGCGGCAGATGTAGATGTTAAAAATCATAAACTGATCAACACGGTTAACGGCTATAGCGCTGACTTTTCTGAGTTTGTCGAGGCCGCCTCTAAACTACCGGTGCCCGCGCCTGAGAGCTTGGTTTTCAAAGCTAAAAATATGCGTAAATATATTGGTCGCCCAGTGCAAAATATATACATGAACGATATTATTACCGGCAATACTCTGTTCGGGCAGGATGTGATGCGTGAAAATATGTTGTTCGCTGTTGCAGCCCGGCCGCCAGTAGTTGGCGGCAAGCTCACAGCTTTCAACAAAGAAGCTGCCATGGCGGTTAACGGCGTTGTCGACGTTGTGGAACTGCCTGAAATGGCTTTTCCTGCGGCCTTTAAGCCCTTGGGCGGCGTTGCCGTTTTAGCGACGAACACATGGGCGGCAATGCAGGGCCGTGAGGCGCTTGAAGCGCAGTTCGATAGCGGCGCAAATGCTGGTTACAATACCACCGAATTTGAAGCCGAGCTCTGGAAGTCGATTGACGGCAAAGATAATAACTTTTTGAACCGCGGTGATGTGGACGCAGCACTGTCTGGCGCTGACAAAACGTATGAGGCCGACTATTTTGTGCCGCACCAGCATCACGCACCGATGGAACCGCCTGCCGCAACAGCGGAATGGGACGGTGACGATCTCAAAATGTGGGTATGCTGCCAGGACCCGCAGTCAGTGCAAAACACAGTGGCCGCATTTGTGGGCAAAAAGCCTGAAGAAATTTATGTTGAGGCTACGATGCTTGGTGGTGCCTTTGGTAGAAAGTCCAAGCCTGACTTCGCCGTTGAAGCGGCGTTGCTGGCGCGCCATATTGGCAAGCCCGTCAAAATGGTTTGGGACCGAACTGATGATATGCAGCATGGATATTATCACACCATTGCGGCCCAGCGAGTTCGCGCTGGTGTATCTGGTGGCAAAGTAACCGCCTGGAAGCACAAGGCGGCTTATCCTTCAATTGGAGGTACTTTTAACCCGGCTGCAACTGGGCCTGGTGGCTTTGAAATTGGCTTGGGCCTGACGGACATTCCTTTCGAGATTGACAATCTGCAGGTCAATTCGGGCGATGCAAAAGCGCATGTCCGCATCGGTTGGGTGCGCTCGGTTGCCAATATACAGCAGGCGTTTGCGCTTGGTTCGATGGTGGATGAAATTGCGCAGGGCGAAGGCCGCAGGACCGACGACCTTTGGATGGAACTCATAGGGTCTGACCGAAACATTAACCCGGCTGATGACGGTGCAGAATACGGCAACTACGGAGCACCTTTGGACACGCATCCGATCAACACCGCGCGGATGAAAGCAACGCTTGAGAAAGTTGTTGAAATGTCGGGCTACGGTAAGGGTATGCCGTCCGGGCGCGGCATCGGCATTTCGGTGCACCGAAGCTTTACCACCTATGTCGCCAGTGCCGTTGAAGTGGCCGTTAGCGATGACGGTGAACTGTCCGTGCCGCGTGCATGGATGGCCGTTGACTGCGGTTTGGCCGTGAACCCCGACAGGGTCCGCTCTCAAATGGAGGGTGCGGTATTGTTCTCCATGTCTATTGCTAAACACGGTGAAATCACTGCAGAAAATGGTGCAATTGTTCAGGCCAACTATGACACCTATCCGGTTTGTCGCATCGACGAATCGCCGCATGTTGAAGTGGCGATCATGGATGTTGATGCACCTCCGGGCGGTGTTGGTGAACCCGGTGTGCCGCCAGTGACTGCTGCGCTTACAAATGCGATTTTTGCAGCGACAGGGAAACGCATTCGCAGGCTTCCCATTCGAGATCAACTCTCGGCTTAGAGAGATTGGAACACATTAAAAAAGGCGGCCAAAGAGCCGCCTTTTTTAACTTATTTTGTGCACTTTAGAAGCGGAAACCAAAGCCAGCCGACCCAATGAAGGTATCAAAAGCATCATAGCTGGTTACTCGCAAACGGAAAGAAAGATTGTCGCCAATGGCGCGTTCATAGCCTGCGAAAGACGAGATTCCATCGCCTGTACTGGAAAAGCCCAAAGCAGAAGCCTTAACGCGTACATAGCCAGCACCAAGGGAGAACATGTCTCGGTTTTCATCTCCGAAAACCCAACCTATTGTACCCATAGCCGACCATTGGTTATCAATAATATTGCTGACGCCGCCAAAATCGATATTTGCCTTACCGAGGTTGCCCTCTATGCCATAGACGAAGTTGCCGTCAGTTTGTTTTCTGAAACCAGCTGTTGCACCGTAATAGATGCCGTTCAGGCCACTGCCTGAGTCCTGATAACCGATTTCGCCGCCGATATAACCGCCATCAAAGTGTTTTGCATCTTGAGCAAATACTGTTGTTGAAAAAGCCGTCAGTGCGCAGGCTGCTATTAGAATTTTTTTCATTTTTTAAACTCCTCGTTCCCGAGCAGGGAAATTATGTGTTGTATTTACGTTATTGTCGTTGCAAGGCATATATAGTTGCCATAACTTTAATTGCAAGTATGAATTTAGGGGGTTTCCTTAAACTTTAAGTATTAGATTTATCTAACAATATCTGTGGGTTATGGGGGATCTTTCGTTTAGTCTTGACATTTAATTAGCTATCTAACTATATAGTTAGCATGCTAATTAAAAAGGATAAGAAAATGATCAGCAGACGACAGCTTTTGAAAGTGGGTGCAGCATCAATGGTGGTGACGGGAGCAGGGTTGGGCATGTTTGCCGTAAGCCGTACTCCTGACAAGGCATTGGCTCCGTGGGGGACAGACGCACATAATTATTCAGACCCTCGCCTGAAGGCGCTTTCGTATGCGATTTTGTCGCCTAACCCGCATAACCGTCAGCCTTGGCTTGCGGAGCTAGTAGGCGACAATGAGATACTCTTAACCTGTGATCTGGCTCGGCGGTTACCTCATACCGACCCTTTCGACCGTCAAATCACCATTGGCCTTGGGTGTTTTCTGGAAACCCTTGCGATTGCTGCTGCCGAAGAGAGCTATGACACGGTGATTGAGTATTTTCCCGACGGCGAACCAATTGAGCGGCTGGATGACAGGCCTGTCGCAAAGATATCTATGAGGCGCAGCTCAACTATTGCTAGGGACCCTCTGTTTGGCTTTATCAAACAACGCCGTTCAAACAAGCAGCCATATGACACTAGCCGTCCCGTTGAATTAAATGCTACGGGGAAACTGTTGGCCAGCGGCAAAAATGAAACGGCAGTCAGCATTATTCAAGAACAATCCGTTGTGGAGAAATTCCGTGACCTGACGTGGCGAGCCCACGAGGTTGAGACCTACACACCTCGAACCCTACAGGAAAGCATCGACCTGATGCGCATAGGCAAATCGGAAATTAATGCCAACCCTGATGGCATTGATCTGGGAGGGTTTCAAATGGAAATGATTGCCAACTTAGGGATGTTGGATAGAGCACAGATGGCCGACCCAAAGTCAGCGGCGTTCAAGCAAGGCCTTGATATGTATTATGAAATAATGCAATCCGCGATGGGCTATGCGGTGATAGTGACGCAGGATAACAGCAGGCAGTCTCAGTTGAATGCGGGGCGCACTTGGATGCGGTTGAACCTGACGGCGACCCAGCACGGTGTGGCAATTCACCCCATTAGTCAGGCGCTGCAAGAATATCCGGAGATGGCGGCGATTTATGATGAATTTCACCGCGAGTTGAATGTGAATAGTCCGGCCCGTGTTCAGATGTTTGGTCGTATAGGATACGGCCCTGAAACTGGACCAAGCCCACGCTGGGAAATGGAAAAAAGCCTGATAAAAACTGCATAATTAGGGAAATTTGTGACAAAATCCGAATTCAACATAGCAAACTTTGAACCTAAAGGGCCAAAATTGGAATCAAACAAGGCAAATTCAGAACCAGCGGACGCTAAAACCCCGGATAATCCCATTTATCATTTTTTCAATGAGCTCGGGATTATGGAACAACTTGCAACCACACAGTTGGAGCGGGCGCTTCCTCAAGGTTTAAGCAAGGCGCAATTTGGTGTACTGAACCATATGGTCCGGCTGGGTAAGCTGGAAAGCCCGGCTGAATTGGCCAGCGCATTTCAGGTGGCGCGCCCCAGTATGACGAACACGGTGCAAAAACTGGCCGCTAAAGGGTTTGTTGATGTGGTGCCGCACCCAAAGGATGGTCGTAGTAAAATTGTGCAGATAACAAATGCCGGAATTGAAGCCCGCGAACAGGCGATTGCTGCGCTGGTTCCTCTGTTTCAGCGAATCGGTGAGGCGCTGGGGCCAGAGGTGTTTGCGGCGGCAGTGCCTTTGCTGCAAAAAGTTCGGGTCTACCTCGACGAAAATAGATAAGCGGGCGGTCTTTACATCCAGGGTGCGTCGTTCGTTTCAACTTCCAAAAGTGCAGCCTTTTGCCATTCCAGAGCATGCTTGAGCGTTATGTAAGGGATTGTGAGCGTTCTGCCAGCTAGGGTAATTTTGAGATCGGCGAGGTCATGCTTGCGCTGACCTGGCGATTGAATAATTTCCATGGACTGAACTTTTATGAACGGGAAAACAGTCAGACTGTGGCCCAGAAACCCGGACCGTACCACGCCGTGAGTGTTGTCCATTGCATAGCCGTACCTATGGCGGCGAAGTAGTAACACAGGTAGCGATATGACAGGAGCAACCAGCGGGATCAACGCAGCAAGGCCAAGGGGCATTGCCAGCGTCAGAGATATTGCCACCGAAATAATCCCAACTGAAAAGAGCGTGTGCCGTGAGACAAAACGGCGGCTGATGGAATTGAGCGGAACATCCAGTAAAGAGGTATTCTGAAACAGCCGTTCGGTCAGTGCCCGGTAAAAGTCTTGCCGGACGCTGGGAATGATGAAGTTGTTCTTCTTGTTCGAGCCGTCTTTGCTGGCAAAACCAATCTGCTGAAGTGTCAGGTGAAACCGCCCAAGGAAGCGCGCTACAATAGGCTGCGAGATACGAAGGCTTTGTATTTTCTTTTCCGGAACGCTGGTTTCTTCCCGGTTAAAGAGACCGCGAGTGCGATGGTATTTTTGGTCGCCGTAGGTTAAATGATAATTGTAATTGGCAATAATCGCACCGGCTACACTTGCGCCCACCAGCAGTAAAAGAATGATAACCGCTGCAAATAGAATGAGGGCAACAATTGAAAGAACACCGGTGCCAATAACGCCGCCTATTACGTCGAACCAATCTTCGACCAATGCAGTACCCCAAAATTTATCGAACTGGGAAAAAACAACAGCGGCGATGCCGGCAAGAACGAATGTGTTGTTATTGCTCAGGCCGTATCTTGCCAATTCAGATATCGGATGGCGCAGCAGTTCTTTGGTTTGAAATGTTGCCTTCTCCGCCGTCGTATCATTATTTGCGGAGATGCTTTCAGCATCTGTCGCATACTGTGTCCGGCTTTTCCATTCAAGCACATGGCGGCGGATAATGTTGGCAAGTGCCCTCGGAATGCCGGCAAGGTTGGCTTCCTCTGATTTGGAGCCCGCGCTTTCCAGCGTCAAAATAACCAAGCCCAAGGGCCGAAAATATAGCGGTTCGCTTAAGGCGACATTTTGTATCCGGTCAAATGACAGGGTCAGACGCTTGCGTTTCAATACACCGCTGCGGATAAGAAAGCTGTTGCCTTCAACGCGGAATTTGAAATTCAAATAACTCAGCAGCGCGCCAACAATCATTGTCGCCCCGCCAACCGCCAAAATTGTCATCAGAATAAACCATCTGTTGTCACCAGAAGTTGCGACAACTGCAGTTAACGGCAAAACAGCCTGAAGCCCGTTTTTTATGATCCCGGTGACAAATTTGACGATGTAATAGAGAACCGCAGCAGGCGAAAGCCGCTGCCAGGTCTCAGACCGCAACTCCATAACGGCATCGGTGTCGGTGTTGGCCGAAGCGTTTTTGTGCTGGTCCAACATTCGGCTTAAGCGCTCGCAGGTTCGCTGCCGGAGGCGGGTTCCGAAACTGGCTGACCTTCACCGATGGCGCCAGCACGTTCCATAACATAAGAACGAATCTTCGAAGCCGTTCCAAAGGGTAAACCTGGTATCTTCATGTCGGCAGACCCACCGCCAGCTGTATAAAACTTCAGCGTCGCTAGTTTAAAATACCGCTCTACGGGGCCGCTTTCCAGTTCCACATGCTGTACTCTGATATAAGGCAGGGATGTAACACGGTGCCAAATTACACCGCGGCGGTAATGTAGGTCGTGTTCGCGGAGTTGATAACCTTTTGACCGCCAAAGCAAGTTGGGCAGAGTAAGCCCTATAGCAACAGTTAGCAGAAGAAAACCGCCCGCTATCATCGCTCCGAAACTAGACATCACGGCCTGAAGTGAACCTGTAGCAAGAAGATTGAGGACCAAGTTCACGACAATAACGCTGATAACCACCACCAATGCCGAAACAAAAAGCATTTTTTTGTAGGCCGGTGAGAGGGGCTCAAAATTCATAGTTGCAGGGGAGGCGAGGTTGTCGCTGGATAGCTCCTGATTAGTGAATGTGCTTGTCTCGGTCACAAAATAATCCTCTCCTGAACAGGTCTCGCGACGATTGGCCTTGTCCGTAGTTATAGTAGGTGGGTATAAGGCGGGCCAGAAACAAGTATCAAGAAATAAGCGATACACATGATTGGACAAAATGCCAATGGCACCGCCGCTACTTAGCCTGAGAGACGTTGACTTGCATTGGGGCTCAGACCCCGTGCTTGATAAGCTTGAAATGCATATCGGCCACAATGACCGCTTGTGCCTGATTGGCCGCAACGGCGCAGGCAAATCAACACTCCTGAAGGTTATTGCTGGGCTTATTGACAGCGATGGCGGCGAACGGTGGTTCCAACCCGGTGCAACGGCGGCTTACTTGCCGCAAGAGCCAGACGCCAGTGGCCATGCCACTTTGCGGGATTATATTTTGGCAGGGTTGGTTAATCAAAGCGGTGACGAAGATTATAAGGCAGACGTATTGATTACTGACCTTGGTGTTGAAGGAGACGCTGATCCGCATACGGCTTCTGGCGGCGAGCTTAGGCGTGCCGCCCTTGCGCGCACGCTGATCGCGGAACCCGATTTGTTGTTGCTTGATGAGCCAACCAACCACCTTGATATCAATATTATCACTTGGCTTGAGGGCTATTTGAAGAACTGGCGCGGTGCGATGGTGCTGATCAGCCACGACCGAACTTTCCTGGGAAATTTGGCAAATGCATGTCTTTGGTTAGACCGCGGTAAAATCCGCCGTTTTGACGGACGTTTCGACAAATTTGACCAATGGCAGGAAAAGACGTTCGCCGAAGAAGCTGACACCCTGAAAAAGCTTGATAAAGTTATTAAGGAAGAAACCCGCTGGTCGGTTGAAGGCATCAGCGCACGGCGGACCCGTAATCAGGGCCGGTTGCGGCGGCTTCACGCAATGCGCGACGAGCGGCGCAACATCGTAAAAGCCAAAGGAGATGTTACCATTTCACTTGGAGGTGGAGGCAAGTCTGGTGCGCGGGTGATTGAGGCCAAAGGCATTTCCAAGACCTTTGATGGTCGCAGCCTGTTTTCTGATTTTTCCATCCGTATCGCGCGCGGTGACCGCATTGGCATTATCGGCCCGAACGGTGCTGGTAAATCGACCCTGATAAAAATGTTGATGGGCGAAGTTGCACCTGACGAAGGCAGTGTGCAGTTGGGGACTAATTTGCAGTCCATCGTTATTGACCAGAAACGCGCCAACCTAAAAGACGACATGTCGGTAATGGACGTGCTAACCGGCGGTGACGGTGACTGGATTTTCGTCGGCGATGAAAGCCGCCATGTCATGACCTATTTGAAAGAGTTTTTATTCGACCCCAGTCAGGCACGAACCCCGGTTTCGAGCCTTTCTGGCGGCGAGCGGAACCGTCTGCTTATCGCGGCCAATTTTGCTAAAAAGTCCAACCTGATGGTGCTTGATGAGCCGACCAATGACTTGGATATGGAAACGTTGGATTTGTTGCAAGAAACGCTGGCCGACTATAAAGGCACCATTCTTCTAGTGTCCCACGACCGCGATTTTCTCGACCGGGTTGTCACCAGCACCATTGTGCTGGAAGGCGACGGTACGATTATGGAATATCCGGGCGGATACAGTGACTATCGCACTCAGCGTGCAGCAAGTGCGAAAGAAGACAATGCCTTTGATATGGGGCGAAAACAAAAGTCCAAAGTGGTTTCCATATCTGGTGCGCCGAAGAACCGGAAGAAACTGTCATTCAAAGACCAGCATGCGCTGGATACATTGCCTGCTGAAGTGGAAAGCCTGTCGATGCAAATCGCTGAGTTGGAAGCCAAGGTTTCTGACCCAGACCTGTACAGTAAAGACCCAAGTGCGTTTGGCCGCATTTCAGACGAGCTGGTTGAGAAACGAGGTTTGCTCGATGAGAAAGAACTGCGCTGGCTGGAGTTGGAAGAGCTTAAAGACAGTCTTTCCAACTAGCGCACATAACTGGCACCGTTAATGTCTACGGTTGTTCCGGTCGCATGGTCAACAAGGCCGGATAATAGGAAGGCAATCATATTGCCGATATTTTCCGGCGGGGCGACAGCGCCCATGGGAATTTCCTTCAGCATATGCTCGTTGCCGGGCAGTTCCGTCACCGCCGCCATATCCGTGCCAACCCAGCCGGGCGCTATGGTGAAGGCATAAATCCCCTTGCCGGCAAAACCACGCGCGATTGACCGCATCAGCGCTACAAGAGCGCCTTTGCTGGCGGCATAGTGCAGCGAATCTGGTTGATCGCCCCGGAAAGCCGCACGGCTGGCAACGGTTACGATACGACCAGTGAATTCGGCATCTTTGGCGCGTTCAGCCTCGAAGTGTTCGATAGCGGCTTTGCACAGGTCGGCAACGGCCTGCACATTAACCTGCATAACTTGCGACCAGTCAGCCTGCCACTGGTCTACATCAGCGTCATAAGGCGTGGACGGCGCAATGCCCGCATTATTGACGATGCCGTCAATCCGCCCCTTGAAGGCGAGGGCTTGGTCCCACATTTTGAATGCGGCCCCCGGTTCGGAAAGGTCCATTTGTAAGGGGAGAAGGTGATCATCGCCGAACTCAGTCCACAGGCCTTTTAATTGACCAGGTGCCGAAGAATAGCCGCCAACCACATTGGCACCGAGATCAAGCAGAATGTTGGCGGTTGCATTGCCGATGCCGCGCGAGGCGCCAGTGACGATATAGGTTTCGCCTTCAAGGGTGAACATGGGTGTAATTCCTCTTACTCTGACGGTTTCGGCGCCGGTATGCGAACCGGCTGCCCTTTGGGTTGAACGCGTGTGGTCAGGGCAACAGCATCGCTATCGTGGGTAACTGCTGTATGTATTTCACCGGCTGGAATAACCACGGCTGCACCCGCGCTCAAAAGCTGATCTTCCCGCCCCTGAATGCGCAGAATGGCTTCACCGCCCAATATATAGAGAAATTCTTCCGTGGGGTGAGAATGCATGGGCAAAACTGTGTTTGCCGAAATATGAACCCTAGTCATCAGCATGTCGTGGTTCGGCGCAGTTGTGATCGGTGCGTTTATCAGCCCTTCGGCACGAACGGGTGTGTTTTGCGCCTTTACGCCAAATGAAAGCGCCATCAAAATCGAGGCCAGCATAACTTTGTGCAACATGCATTGTCTCCTGATTACAGGTTCGATAGGATTGCAGTTTAAACCACCTGATCAAAATAAACGAGGCGTTTCATGAGGAAAATAACAGCGCGCATAAGCGGAATTATAGGGGCGCTGTTAATGCTGTCAGTTTCTGTGGTAGCCGGCCCAGAGGTGCCACCACTGCCAATTGCACATGCCAATAATGCAGTTGCGCAAGTTAAGATTGACGGCAAAATAAGTCTTTTCAGCTTTATGGGCTTAACGGCAGGCAAAACCTATAAAGATGTTAGCAAGCAAGCGTTTGCTTTCACGCAAGGCGAGGGGACCTGGCGACAGATCGAGGATGTGCCAGTGCCGGAAGGGCGGCTGGCCGCCACTGCAGTTGGGCTGGGCGAAGGGGTGTATTTGTTTGGTGGCTATACTGTGGCCGAAGACGGTGCTGAAGTTTCAACACTGGAGAATTTCCGCTACGACGTGCGCACCAATCAATATGACCGAATTCCAGACATGCCGGTGCCAACAGATGATGCGGTCAGTTTTGTTTACGCTGATCGTTACATCTATTTGGTTTCGGGCTGGCACAACACCGGCAACATCCGCGATGTGCAGGTTTATGACACTGTCGAAAACATTTGGTTTAAAGCAGCCGATTACCCCGGCAGCCCGGTGTTTGGTCATGCGGGCGGCATTGTTGGCAGTCGGTTTGTTATTGCCGACGGTGTGGCGTTGCTGGGAACACGCGAAGGCGGAGACCGACGGTTTGAAACTGTCAATGAAGGCTGGATGGGCACGATTAATCCGGATAATCCGGCTGAGATAACTTACCGGCGACTGCCGCAGCTGCCGGGGCGCGGCAATTACCGCATGGGCGGGGCTGGCGATGTGCAGGGCAACCGCGTGTTGTTCGTCGGCGGCACATCTAACGCTTACAATTATAACGGCATTGGCTACAACGGGGAGCCATCAAAACCAACCGCCCATGTCTTTGCCTGGGATTTCGCCAAAGATAACTGGGTGGCTTACCCGGACAAACCTGTGCCAAGCATGGACCATAGAGGCTTATTGAAATTCAACGGCCAATGGATCACTGTTGGCGGCATCACGGGCGATCAGCAGGTCACCGGCGAGATATTGCCAGCAATAAAATAGGGTTTTCTAATTGAGGCTTCGCGCTACTGGAGACATTGACCAGTTTCCAGCTGCCGGTCCGTTTAGACCAAACTTGCGTTCCGGCACCCGCGGCGCTGATGGTCTCGCCCGATTTTAGTGTGACAGTTGCCTCATATTCGTTGACCAGAACAGCGGTTGATGCATCGATCACATCGATTTTCACATTGTTGAACTCAAGGTTCTGATAACTTTCCAGATATCCCAGTTGTGGCTCATAAATGTCTTTGAATGCCTTGAATGAGTGCAAAACTTCACCGTTTTCATTGAGGGCGGTGTATTTTTCGGCATCAAAATAAGAAAAATATGCCTCGTGATTGAGTGTTTGTGAAGCCTCCGCCAGCCCCTCGAACGCAGCGTTAACTTCGCCGCGAATTTCGGTTGCTTGGGCAGGTGTTAGCTTTTCCGGTTCCGCAGTGCATGCTGAAAGGCATAAAATGCTGATCGCAGCGATTTTCAAAAAGTCTTTCATTAAAATATCTAAAGCCCCACGTCCCAGCAGTCTTTGATCACGACCTTGTCGATCCAAAGACTAGACCAGCGATCTTTCTTGTCCTGCGCTGATAGTTCCTTGGGGCTGCTTTTGCGGGCGGAGGGGAATGCGGCGCGCTCAATCATACAGTTGGCGTTTACGGCGCCTTTGCGGTGGCCGCCAATGTCGCAGGTAACGGCGGGCACAACGCCGCAGCGCTGGCACAGCCAAAAACGTGCGCTGTCGCTGCCTTGTTCGAACAGATTAATCGCCGCTTCGTTCTGAATTTCAATCTCAAGCACTGCATCAGGCGTGGATGCCCATGCCGCACCGTGCATGGTGCAATAGCCACAATCACATTCGCGCGGAACTGTTACTGTGAAGGGCTCTTTGCCGCCCTCGGGTGTTTTCACCGTCACGGTTATATTGCCGCAATAACAACTACCTTGGTGCATGCCCATGTCAGTAAACCCTTATGTTCAAAACAATGTTAGCACTATAGGGGCATTTACCCCTGTTCAACAGCGTTAAATCTGCTAAGAAAGGGCCAAATGCTGCCGCTTTGATCGCGCAGTCCAAAATTTTAACCACCCCAAGTATTTTAGGGATAGATCCAGAGGTTGCCATGGCTGGCCATTCCAAGTTCAAAAACATTATGTACCGCAAGGGCGCGCAGGACAAAAAGCGCTCGAAAATGTTCTCGAAATTTAGCCGGGAAATTACTGTTGCGGCAAAAATGGGCGGCGGCGATATGGACAGCAACCCGCGCCTGCGCCTTGCTGTTGCAACCGCCCGTGCCCAGAGTATGCCCAAAGATAATATTGAGCGCGCTATCGCGAAAGCCGAAGGTGGCGACGCCGAGAATTATGATGAAATGCGCTATGAGGGATACGGCCCCGGCGGCATTGGTATTATCGTTGAGGCCCTGACGGACAACCGTAATCGCACAGCATCTGATGTGCGGACCATTCTGGCAAAAGCCGGTGGTAACCTGGGCGAAAGTGGATGTGTAGGTTTCATGTTTGACCGAGTTGGTGAAATTACCTACCCGGCAGACGTTACCGACGCAGACAGCATGTTTGAAGCCGCCCTGGAGGCAGGCGCAGAGGAAGTTGAAAGCGACGACGAAGGTCATGCCGTATACTCGGAAGCTGGTGACCTGCATGCGGTTGTCTCCGCCCTGACAGAAGCATTGGGCAGCGAGCCTGAAAGCGCGAAGCTGATTTTTAAGCCCAAAGAGCCAATGGAACTGGACAAGGACGCAGCTGAAAAGCTTATGCGGTTGATCGACACGCTTGAAGACAATGATGATGTTCAAACCATTTTCGGCAATTACGACATCCCGGCGGACGTGATGGCGGCATTGGCAGAAGAGTAAGCATCAGACTTTTATGACGGGGGACTTTCATGCGCCTTCTGGGCCTTGATCCTGGACTGCAGAAAACCGGTTGGGGTGTCGTCGAGGCGCAGGGCAATAATTTGCGCCATGTGGCTAACGGTGTCGTCAAATCTGATGCTAAAAAGACCCTTGCTGAACGGCTGGTAGAACTTCACATCGGCCTGACCGAAGTACTGCGTGTTTGGCAGCCGGTATCGTGTGCTGTGGAAGAAACCTTCGTAAACAAAAACCCTACTTCAACCCTGAAACTGGGGCAGGCCCGCGGCATTTCTTTGTTGGTGCCGGCGCAAGCAGGACTGGACGTGGCGGAATATACGCCCAATCATGTGAAAAAGTCCGTGGTCGGGGCGGGGCATGCAGCTAAAGAGCAGGTTGACGCCATGGTGCAGCTTTTGTTGCCCGGCGTAGAAATAAATGGCCCCGATGCCGCAGACGCTCTTGCAGTTGCTATTTGTCATGCGCATCATGTGGCAACCAACGCCAATATTGGGAGAATGACCCGTTGATTGCGAAACTGAAGGGGCTTGTGGACAGCACCGGTGAAGACTGGGCCGTTATCGATGTTCAGGGAGTGGGCTATCTGGTCAGTGGGTCGTCCCGCACCCTAATGGCATTGCCGCGCATCGGCGAGGCAGTTGCCCTGCATATTGAAACCATTGTTCGCGAAGATTCGCTTTCGTTGTTTGGCTTCGCTGATGTTCAGGAGCGGGATCTATTTCGTCTGCTCACCAGCGTGCAAGGTGTCGGCGCCAAGGTTGCGCTTGCGATATTATCTACGCTTTCGCCCGCTGATCTTCAAAACGCCATCGCCGCACAGGACAAAACGGCCGTTGCCCGTGCTAAGGGCGTTGGGCCAAAGGTCGCGACCCGAATAGTGACGGAACTGAAGGACAAGGTTACTGGCCTCGTGTTTCAACCGAAAGGGGTGCGGGCCACTTCCGTTGCTGATGCACCCGCTACGGATGCTGATAATTCCGTCGTTGCGGATGCTGTCTCGGCATTGTCCAACTTGGGGTACAAGCCAATGGATGCACACGCGGCTGTGGCGAAGGTGCTCGGTGATCTGGATGAAGGTGCCGATGTTAGTGCTGTTGTACCGGCTGCGCTGAAAGAGCTGAGCGCGTTATGAGTGACCTTTCAGACATTACTGGTGAAGACCGTTTGGTTGAAGGCAAGGAAGCGCTGGGTGATGTCATCGATGCAGGCCTGCGGCCACAGTCTCTCAAAGAATTTATTGGTCAGGAACAAGCGCGCGAAAACCTGCAAGTGTTTATTGAAGCGGCTAGAACGCGCGCCGAGGCTATGGATCATGTGTTGTTTTTCGGCCCTCCCGGCCTTGGCAAAACAACGCTTGCGCAAATCGTTTCCCGTGAACTGGGGGTTAATTTCCGTGCGACATCTGGCCCGGTAATAACCAAAGCCGGCGATTTGGCGGCCCTGCTGACCAACTTGCAGGAACGCGATGTTTTGTTCATTGACGAGATCCACCGTCTGAGCCCTGCGGTGGAAGAAATTCTCTATCCGGCAATGGAAGACTTCCAGCTTGATTTGATCATTGGCGAGGGGCCGGCAGCACGCTCAGTGCGCATTGATCTGCCACGTTTTACACTGGTAGGCGCAACAACGCGTTCAGGGTTGATCACCAAACCTTTGCGGGACCGTTTTGGTATACCAACCCGGCTGGAGTTTTACACGACAGAAGAATTGACCGAAGTTGTGCGCCGCAGCGCCAAACTGCTGGACTTGAAAATCAGCGACGACGGCGCGCGCGAAGTCGCGGCACGGTCACGCGGAACACCGCGTATTGCCGGACGGCTTTTGCGCCGTGTACGTGATTTTGCATTGGTCGCAGAGCGAGACACGGTTGATGCGGTTGCAGCTGACGCAGCGCTAAACCGGCTTCAGGTAGATGATCGTGGGCTTGATACAATGGACCGTCGCTATTTGATGTGCATCGGCGATACCTATTCGGGTGGGCCGGTTGGTATTGAAACATTGGCAGCTGCTTTGTCGGAGCCACGCGATGCTATTGAGGATATCATTGAGCCGTTCCTGATGCAGGTGGGTCTTGTGCAGCGCACGCCGCGCGGTCGTACGCTTTCGCCTGATGGTTGGAAGCATATTGGCATCACGCCCCCGATCACAGCCGAAGCGGCGGCGCAGATGGATATGCTGGGGGACGGCAAATGATGACCGATGCGCCAACAGTTGGCACGCTCAGCCACGGCGAATGGAAAGACGGTATTTTTCATTTCCCCATGCGGGTTTATTATGAGGACACCGACGTTGGCGGCATGATGTATCATGCCCGCTATGTCAGCTTTTTTGAGCGGGTACGCACCGAAAGTATTCGTGGCTCCGCAGCAGACGTTGATCACTTATTCTCTATTTCAGATAGCGATGGCGGCCCGCTGACGTATGTTGTGAGCAAGCTAAATATTGCCTATCATAGGCAAGCCAAAATCGGCGATATTCTGCTTGGTCATAGTATGGTCACAAAAGTACGCGCAGCTGCCATTGAAGTGAAACAGTGGATTACATGTGGTGGCGCCGTTGTGGCGGATGCAGAGTTACTTGTCGCGGTGATTGGAACCGATGGCAGGCCAAGGCGCTGGCCTGCTGACGCAAAAGAATGTTGGACAGACTGGTGCAACGCGGCGCAAAACGCTACAATATAACACGCTAACTGAAAAATCAGATGTTCTGAGGAGATTTGAATGCAAGACCAGCCGATCAATGCACCGATAACACAGGCCGTTGAGGCGGCAGAGCTTGGCGGCAACGCGCCAGACTTTTCGGTTCTTGGCATGTTTATGCAAGCGGACATTATTGTTCAGGCCGTCATGGTCATGTTGCTTGCGGCCAGCATTTGGGGATGGTCGATTATTTTCAATACGTGGCAGAGAGTTAAAGACGCGCGTGCCAAGGCTGATGAATTTGAAGATGTTTTCTGGTCTGGTAGTTCGCTCGACGAATTATATTCTGGTATCAAGCAGGCACCGGATCATCCGTTAGCGGCAGTTTTTGTGGCGGCCATGCGCGAATGGCAACGAAGCTTGGGATCGACCCTTGGCGGGTTTGACAAGGTTACCGTTCAGGACCGGATCAATAAAGTAATGCATGTAACCACAAGCAGGGAAATGGACCGGCTTGAAGGGCAGGTTGGCTATTTGGCAACCATCGGCTCTGCGGCACCATTCGTTGGCCTTTTCGGCACTGTTTGGGGCATTATGAATAGCTTTACCGCTATTGCGACGGCATCTGATACTTCGCTTGCGACTGTGGCCCCCGGCATTGCAGAGGCTTTGCTTGCAACTGCCCTTGGGTTGGTGGCAGCTATTCCTGCGGTGATTGCTTACAATAAGCTCTCAACAGATTTGGGTCGCTATGCCAGCCGGGTAGAAGGATTTTCAGATGAATTTGCCGCAATCCTTTCCCGCCAGCTTGACGAGCGAGGCAACTAATGGGGGCGTCGGTTACAGGAGGCGGAAGGCCCAACAGTGGCGGTCGACGCGGCCGGTACCGCCCAATGGCGGAAATTAATGTGACACCCTTTGTTGATGTGATGCTGGTTTTGCTCATTGTGTTTATGGTGGCAGCCCCCTTGCTAACCGCGGGTATTCAGGTGGATTTGCCAAAAGCGGCAGCGCGGCCATTGCCGCAAGATAGTAAGCCGCTTGAGATTTCCATTGACCATGAAGGTGCCATATTTCTCGCAGACACTGCCATTGGACTTAACGAACTGGTGCCCAGGCTGACAGCAATTGTTGGCAACAGCAGGGACACGCGCATTTATGTGCGCGGAGATACAAAGTTGGATTACGGCCAGGTTATGCAGGTTATCGGCGTTATTAACCGCGCCGGGTTTACGCGAGTAGCATTGGTGGCTGAGCAACGCTAAACGGGAAACTAACGGGAACAAGAGTAGCGACGCAGTGATATTGAGGATGGAACAATCAGGCTGGATATTCTCCGGAGCGTTGCATGTGGGCGTTGCGGTGGCCGCGCTTGTGGGTTTGCCGCGCCTTGCCAGAGATATGCCTGCACCGCCGCCGCCCATTAATATTGAATTTGTGCAGATTGCGGAGCAAACCCGTGTGGTGGCCCCCAAAGCACCCGAAGAACAACAGCAACAAGCGCCTGAAAAACCGCAGCCCAACTATGCTGCCGCCGAGGCAGCTGAAGCTGCTCCACAGGACGCTGCACCTTTACTTGAAAAAGCCAAACCGGTGGAAGCAACACCAGCGCCAAAGCCAAAACCACGCCCGCAGGTTTCTGAAACCCGCAAGCTGGCGAACCGAATAACGCCGCGTGCCAAGCCCAAGCCGCCTTCACGGTTGAAGGTCAAGCGAATTGCGGCTTTGATTGACCGGTCTATCAAGGAAGAGCAGGAACAGGTTCAGAAAGCCAGTGAGCCCAAGAAAGAAGCGGTGAAAGCGCCGGAACCTGACAAAAAGCCACTATTTTCGCCCAGACTGCGCGGCCAGATCGCCACAGCCTCTATTGTTGATGCGCTAAGTCAGAAGTTATCTGGATGTTGGAGTTTTCCTATTGGAAATAAAGACGTCGAAAATATGAGCGTTGTTATCCGTATTTCCTTGCGGCCCGACGGTTCGTTGCTTGGTCGTCCAGAGTTTGTTGATGCAGGGGATATGAGTAATGGTTTTTACCGTGTTTTTGCCGAAGGTGCCCAGCGGGCTGTTATGCGCTGCGCGCCGTACTCCGACGTTGCCAGGCAGCTGTTTGATATGGGCGAAAATACTATCGATTTTACATTCATTCCATCTGCATTTGCGGGCGGGTAAAACAGGGGCAACAGACAGAATGAACACAGGAATTTGGGCGAAAGCAGCTTTCGGCTTTTTATTCGTTATTTTTGCGGTATCAACAACTGCTACAGCGCAGTTAAAAGTTGATGTAACACGCGGTAGCGTTGACCCGGTTCCTATTGCCATACCTGATTTTGTGCCGGTTGAAGACATTGAAACGTCAACCGGAAGTTTGTCGGACATCGGCGCCAGCATCGGCGAGGTGATCACAAGCAACCTTGTATCTACCGGGTTGTTTCGAGCCATTGACCAAAATGCATTCATTGAACAAGTAACCGCCGCACCAACCCGTCCTCGGTTTAATGCATGGCGGCCGCTGGCTGCGCAAGCACTGGTGACAGGGCGCTTGCAGATTCTCGCCAACGGTAATCTTCGGGTTGAGTTCAGGTTGTGGGACGTTGTAGGTGAATTGCAGATGGAAGGCGTTGGCTATAATACGCCTGCTTCCAATTGGCGGCGCATTGCCCATGTAATTTCTGACCGTATCTATACGCGGTTGACCGGAGAAGCGGGTTATTTCGATACCCGTATTGTTTATATCGCAGAGCAAGGTGATGCGCTTAACCGTATTAAACGGTTGGCGATTATGGACCAGGACGGCGCCAATCAGCAGTTTCTGACTGATGGCAGCTATCTGGTGCTGACGCCGCGCTTCAGCCCCAACCGGCAAGAAATTACTTTCCTCAGTTATTTTAATGACAAGCCACGTGTGTATTTGTTCAACATATTGTCGAACCGTTTTGAGGTGTTGGGTGATTTTCCCAGTATGACCTTCTCACCGCGCTTTTCGCCGGATGGCAATAAGGTTGTTATGTCGTTGGCGGAAGACGGCAATTCGGACGTATATGTCATGGACCTGCGGACCCGCGAAGTTACAAGGCTGACGAACGATCCGGGCATTGACACATCACCGTCTTATTCACCGGACGGTCGGCATATTGTTTTCAACTCTGACCGTGGTGGCTCCCAGCAACTGTATGTGATGGACCCGGACGGCGACAATGTTCAGCGCATTTCGTTCGGTCGCGGGCGCTACGCCACACCTGTTTGGTCACCGCGCGGTGACCTGATCGCTTTCACCAAAATTGGTGACCGCAAGTTCCGGATTGGTGTGATGCGCCCGGATGGGAAGGGCGAGCGGCTACTCACAGATGCTTATCAGGATGAGGGGCCAACCTGGTCACCGAACGGCCGGGTGCTGATGTTTTTCCGCACGCCGCCTTACGACAATGCAGGTAACGGTGGCAAGCCGTCGCTGTGGTCCGTGGATTTGACAGGCTATAACGAGCACAAAGTGCCGACACCTTACGATGCGTCGGACCCTGCATGGTCGCCGCCTCTGCCTGTTACCACTCGATGATCATACTGTGATGGATTTTAAAGCCGCTGTTGAACTGCAAGTCGCCATGCTGCGTGCAGGGCAAGTGCTAGAGGCACTGGATATGTTTTTCGCTGATTACGGTGTGATGTATACCAACGGCGCTGTATTCGGCGAGGGGCTAGATGCGTGCCGTGATAAGCAAATCCCCTTTGTTGCTTCCGCACAAAATGTTAAAGGCGAAATCACTGATCTGTTTATCGATGCAGAAAGCGAGTTTTGCGCCTTCCGAAATAGTACATCCTATGATGATAAAAGTGGGTCGCACCACCGAATTGAAGGGTTACACGTTCAAATGTGGGCGAACGGCAAAATCGCGACCGAATGGTTTTATTCCGGCGAGCCGATGCGCGGCATGATCTCGCGGGGCTTACTAAAAGACCCGGCGCATATCTTGGAGCTGGTTTAGCCGATTAGGCTTTGATTAAGGCATTGGCCTTACACCGATAACAGCCTCGTGGAAATATACCACCAGCGCATACATTGCCAGCCCGATCGTGACTGTGATGATATCCTTGATAACTGACTGTTTCTCAGGTTTTTGCCATTCTGTGTCCCGGCGGTTGGCACCGTAAATGGCAAGCACTGACCATAAGGCGAAGCCCCCGAACAGGATGATGGACCGATCCTCACCGTTAGCTGCCAGATGGCCAAGAGACCAAAGCAAAATACCAGTCATTTGTGGGTGGCGAACATAGCGTTTGATGTTGGTAGGTGCCTGGCTGGCAAAAAACAGAATGAAACCAAACAAAACAAAAAGCGGTGTAACGTGGAAGCCCCACGAAGGCGGCACGAAAAGCATGTCTGGTGTATTGCTACGCCATCCGAAAATTATCCCAGCCAAGCTGGCAAGCACGGCGACGGCAAACAAGCCGCGGTACCCTCCGATACCCATTTTTGCAACCATGCCGGTCCTGAAACCAATGGCAAAATAGGGAATAAGGTGAAGGCCAATAAATGCGGTAACGCCAACAATCAACAGTGTCATGTTCTAATCCTCAAAATTAGCACGTAATCATTTGTACAATAGATAAATTGCAATGTCGAAACCAGATGTTGGTCACAGCACTGCAGGCAGAGTGTCCGATATTGAACGGCGCATGTTCACAAATGAACACATGATTGCCATGTGAGGATGCTGAAAAATAGTTAACTGATTGAAAAACATAATTTATTATAAATATTTCACTGGCATAAAATTTGCTGTTTCACTCGCACATAAAAAATTAAGAAAGCCCGCAAATTCCGCACTAATGACGGAAGGGCAGAAAAAACATGACAGCGAGAGGATTAAAAATGCCCAACAATAAGACGACATACAACTTTGATCGAAATCGTAAGCGCAAGGCTTTGATTGCGGCAAGCGTTTTGGCGGGCTTAACCGTTTTTGGCTCTGCTGGTTTCCTGCTTTATGAGAAATATACGCCAAGGTTAGCTAGCGTAACGGCTAACGAATGTTCACCGTCTCCCACGCATTACACCTTTTCGTCGACCGGGCCCAATCGTTTCTCAGTAGATCTGGTAATTGACGGAGGTACTGACCAACTTGACATAGTCTCGCGGAACGATGCATCCGAGCGTGTTTTGACCGATGACTTCATAAAGAATGCGCGGCTAGTTCTTGCAGATGGCGCCGAAGAACCGCTCAGCTATCAGGGCGTTGGAACCTGGGCCGTTCCTCACTCGCAAGGTGATGTATTGACCATTCGCTACGATATTGAAGCTAATCACGACACATATGGGTGGCGTAACGGCAAGGAGGAAATTGCCTATAACTTTGATGGTTCCTCCTTTTTTACTGGCTGGACGGTTTTGTTAGCTGATTACGCGCGCCAATCATGCGCATCGCTCATCACATTCGACCTGCCGGAAGGCTGGCTCGTTGCTGCACCCTGGCAAAAACTGGGTGAAAATAGTTATCGCATCGAAAACATTCGGCATTTGCAAAAAAATGGCTTCGCAGTGGGGCCCTCCATGCCTCAATTCGAGGTCTCGGCGGGCCAATCCAAATTAGTGATCGTTTATGAACGCGCAGTGGAACACATTGCAAAAGCAGCAGCGGCGGATGCGGACGCTTTGTTCAAATATTATCAAAATGCATACGGTGGCCCGGCGGGCGGAAGTTATCATGTGTTTATGGTGTCGGATGCTGGCACAGACGGCGGCGCATTTGAAGCAAGTTTTGCACAGCGATTTAGTGTGCCAAGCAACAAGGCTGACGCTAAAGTTTGGCAACATGGCTTTGCTCATGAAATTGGTCACCTATGGAATGGAATCGCCCTGAGGCCTTCTGTGTCTTCGGATGCTGAATGGTTTAAAGAGGGTGTAACTGATTATATGACCATCAAGGCGAAATATGCGACCGGGGACGTGAGCGCCAGCCGTCTAGAAGAGAAAATAGCAACCGTCATTCGGCGATACTATTTGGCGCTTTTCGCCAAGGGGCCGCAATCGCTTGTAGCTGCAGGGGCCAGGAAACAAGACAACCGCATGTTGATATACGGTGGCGGGGCCGTGTTTGCCTTATTGCTAGACGGCGAAATGCATAAAGCGATGGGTGCGGGAGCATTTGAACGTACGCTGAAGGCATTGTATGCAAACCGCAGCGAGCCCTATACGCAAGAACAACTTATGACAGCGCTTGATCAAGCTAGCAACGGCAGAGCATCGGCTATTCTTGCGGATTTGGATGCAGGCTTAATGCCTGAAGTGATGAAACAGCAGTTGGCAGGCCTTAAATTGGGCCTCGGCGTTTTTGCGCCGGAAGAGTTATATGTGACCTTTGATGTCGAGGACTGTGACCGCTTTGAAGGCGAGTGCATTCCCGCCTTCATGCGCGCTCATAAGTGAGACTATGCTGTGCTTGTTAAAGCAGGCACTGTGAAGTCAGTGTCCGCGCGGCACAGGAACCAAGGATTGAGGAAGGTGGTCAAGTCTTTGGCATAGACCAGTGGTCCGCCTCCATTTACCTCAACGCTACCTCCAGCGGCCAGCAACACAGCATGCGCTGCCGCTGTGTCCCACTCGCAGGTGGGGCCTAGTCGCGGATACAGATCTGCCTCACCGGTCGCAAGTAGGCATAATTTCAGGCTGGAGCCGATTGATACATGGTCTGCGGTAGGGAAGTGGGCAAGCCAGGCTTCCAGTTCAGCGGATCGGTGTGATTTGCTGGCAACAATGACCAAGTTTTCAGGGTCAGCTTTTCGGGTCGACATTGGTCGCTGGTTAGAAACTATTTCACCGTCCACATCGGCAATCCAGGCGCCTTCACCAGTGATACCCCAATACAGCGCACCTAATGCAGGCGCCAGAACAAAGCCGGCGATAGGGATGCCATCTTTAATTAGGCCAATATTAACTGTGAAGTCTGACCCTTTTTTGACGAATTCTTTAGTGCCGTCCAGAGGGTCCACGAGCCAGAACAGCCCGCCTGAAATGTCGGGGCAGTGACCGTCCGATTTTGCTTCTTCACCGACAATCGGAATGTCGGGGGCAATGACTTTCAGCGCAGCCGTTATTACATCTTCGCCGCGCCGGTCTGCTTCGGTTACAGGTGACTGGTCCGCTTTACCGAAAACTTCAAAATCGGTGTTGAAAACGTCCATAATAACCTTGCCTGCAGCAAGGGTTGCCTCAATGATTTGGGGGGCAAGGGCCAGAAGGCTTTTTGAATCTATCATTGTTTTCATTTAATTAATGCTTTGCTTTTTTAAAGTTTGGTGAGTGAGGGATAAAAGGACAAACTCGGGTGGTTGGTTAAACCGTACCGGAAAAATACTCGTGCCAACACCGGAAGTTACCAACAAAGGGCCATTTTTTGTTTGTGTCCAGCCATGAGCCCAAGATTTTGGGGCGCGGGTTGCCACGAATACACGTCCATAAATTGGAAAGTTAACCTGTCCGCCATGCGTGTGGCCCGCGAGCATGAGCGTCGGTTTATTTTCTTCAATTAAATCAAGATATATGCCCGGGTTGTGGGTCATTAAAATCTGTATATCTGAAGTCAAGTCCAGGTGTTTTTGCAAAACGCTTTGCAGATCTGGGTGTTGAGTGCCGTCGTCTGCGATACCAATCAGGTTGATGGATGTGCCATGCCAATTGAGTTGGGCTGCTTCATTTTCCAAAACAACAATATTTGCTTGCTGCAATTCTTTGATTAACGCGTGCCCATCTTCTCGCCAGTCATGATTACCAATAACAGAAAAAACACCAATTGGGGCTGAGAGTCTGGATAAAATGGGGATAAACTCATCGGGTGCCCGGTAGGTGCCGCCAACGACGTTTGATATTATATAATCGCCCAGGATAAAAATGGCATCAGGTTGTTGTTCGTTTATCATTTCCACAAGATATGCCAACGAATCCATATCCCAATAAGGAGACCCCACATGAATGTCGCTGACAACGGCAACTTTTAAGGGAGGTGTGTCCGGTGTCCAATTGGCAAGCTGTAGTTCTTCCGTCCGAATGACCAAACGAGTTTGTTCAATCCAAAAAGACCAAGCCCCGAGTGCAATTATAATAACGCACAAGCTCCACAAAACAGGGTGTCGAAGAAAAGCGTTCTTAAGAGTGGGGATCAAATGTCGGAGCCTTAACTTGACTAAAAAGCATTGATGGCTGAGCTTTACCATAAAAAAGTTGCCTCGAAAGGCCTTTCTCGTGAAAATACAGTCAATGTTGTTGTGGGAGCTTCGTATGTCCAAACTAGATTTTGCATCTTTACTGTGTTCCAGGTTATGCCACGACTTGGTAAGCCCAGTTGGCGCCATCAATAATGGCCTTGAGCTTCTTGCTGGTGAACAGGATGAAACAATGCGTGAAGCTGTTTTTGACTTGATAGAAAAATCGACAGTGCAAACAAGCAACAAATTGCAATTTTTCCGGCTGGCCTTTGGCGCCGCCGGTGGTTTTTCAGCACACCTTGATACGCGGGAAGCAGAAAAATCACTGCGTGCATTTTTGGCGGGCAGCAAGATTGACCTGATCTGGAATGTTTCAGCGCCCGAACTCACAAAAGGGGGTGTTAAATTACTATTGAATTTAGGACTTGTTACCGCCGAGGCACTTATTCGTGGTGGCACACTGACGGTTCAGTTCAACTCTGATGACGAAAATACAAGCACTGTTTCCGTGACAGGAGAAGGGGAACGCGTAATTTTTTCCGAAGACGTCCGCGCTGCCCTGGAAGGGCAATCCAAAGATTCTGATATGGAGCCTCGGTTGGCGCCTGCATTGCTAGCGAATATGATGGCCGAAGAACTTGGCGGCACCATAAAAGTTGAGGCTTTTTCTTCAGAAAAACTTTTAATTAGTGGTTCCATTAATTCCACCCACTGAGCGGCAGCCTTACATTCTAGATAAATAATCACCCACTTTTCGAAAATCCGAAAAGTTTTACACCATTTTAACCCTTTTTCGCGAAGGTAATTGGTAACACCGCTTGATTTGGGGGTCGGTGAACCAATTTGGTAGGCGCAAAAACGCCGGGAAGTGGACATGGACGATCTATTAAACGAGTTTCTTACCGAAACGGGTGAAAGTATTGATGTTGTTGATGTTGAGCTGGTGAAGCTGGAACAGGATCCAAACAACAAAGAAGTTTTAGATAATATTTTTCGCCTTGTTCATACCATTAAAGGGACGTGTGGTTTTCTGGGTTTACCCCGATTAGAATCGGTTGCTCATGCCTCAGAAAATGTACTCGGTAAATTTCGGGACGGCGAATTACAGGTTTCAGAAAACTCGGTAACAGTCATTTTGGAGAGCTTGGACCGGATCAAAGAAATTCTTGCTGGGCTTGAAGCGACAGAGGAAGAGCCGGATGGTGACGATAGCGATTTGATAGGTCGTCTTGATGCAATTGCTGAAGGCGGTGATGCTGCTGCGCCGCAGCCGGAACCAGATACCGTGGACGGGGAAATCATTGATCCTGGCCTCGGACGCTCGTTGAAGGCGGGCGAAGTGTCGCTGGAAGAGCTAGAGGCTGTGTTTGCAAATACACCAGGCCCAGACGAAGCTGTTACAGAGACAGTAGAAGGTGACACACCGACAACGTCCACTAACTCAGATCAGGATTCCCCATTGTTTGACCGCGTTGGCGGCGAAGACACGTTGGCGGTTGCATCGCATTTGATTGCGCAGCGCGTTGACAATGATGACAAACTCAAAAAATATTTTGAAGGCTCAAGTCAGGACCAGCGTAAGGGCCGTTTTATGGGCTTGATGCTTGCCCTGTTCAAAGATGATATCGATGCGGCAGATACCGTAGGCCGACAGCTCATAACCATCGCTGGATTTGCGGAAACACAGTTTGATGCAATGCTTGATCTCATCAAAAGTGTACTCGGTGAATGCCAGGTTAAACCTGATGCAGTTGATGAAGCTGTAATGACCTTCGAATTAGTGCGCGAGGCTGTCATAAATGCGTCCAAAGAAGTTGGCCAGGCAAAGCCTGCAACTGGTGGCAAAGCGAAAGTTGATGGAAAACAACAAGCTGCTGCTTCGGACACGCGCAGAACAAGCCAGTCTATTCGGGTGAATGTCGATCTACTCGAAGATTTGATGAATATGGTTTCGGAACTCGTTTTGACACGAAACCAACTACTACAAATTACGCGAAATATGGACAATTCTGAATTAGGCGTGCCTCTGCAGCGATTGAGCCAGTGCACAACCGAGCTTCAGGAAAATGTCATGAAGACCCGGATGCAGCCAATTGGAAATGCCTGGGCAAAACTACCGCGTATTGTTCGCGATCTAACGGTCGATTTGGATAAGAAAATTGAACTGGAAATGTTGGGCGCAGATACTGAACTCGACCGTCAGGTTCTAGAGCTAATTAAAGACCCGTTGACTCATATGGTTCGAAATTCAGCTGATCATGGTATCGAATCGCCTGCCGAACGAATTGCCGCTGGCAAACCTGAAGTTGGTTCGATTGTTCTGAACGCCTATCACGAAGGCGGCCATATCATTATTCAAATCAAAGATGACGGCCGGGGCATTTCGGCAGACAAATTAAGCGGAAAAATAGTAGAAAAAGGCTTGGCGACTGAAGCTGAGCTGGCAGGCATGTCAGAGGCCCAGATACAGAAATTTATCTTCCACCCAGGGTTCTCTATGGCCGAGAAGGTGACCAGTGTTTCCGGTCGAGGTGTCGGTATGGATGTGGTGCGCACCAACATCGAAAAGATTGGCGGAACCATTGATATGGTGTCTACGGTGGGCAAAGGCAGTAATTTCTCGATCAAAATTCCTTTAACACTGGCCATTGTTGCAGGCTTAATTGTTAAGGCCCAGGACGAGCGCTATGCGATCCCTCAAATTAGCGTTCTTGAGCTCGTGCGCGCAACAAGTGCGGAAAAAGCACGTGAAAACGACCACAAAATTGAAAGAATTAACGATACGCCTGTATTACGGCTTCGAAATCGATTGCTCCCACTTGTTTATCTCAATGAAGTGCTTGGCTTTAGTACTCGCGAAGAGATTGAATCAAGAGACACGTCGGATGATTTTATCGTTGTGTCGCAAGTGGGTGCTTTCACATTTGGAATCGTAGTTGATCAAGTTTTCGATACAGAAGAGATTGTGGTTAAGCCGGTTGCGCCCATCTTGAAAGACCTGGATTTCTATTCCGGTAACACAATTCTCGGCGATGGCAGTGTAATTATGATTTTGGATCCAAATGGCATAGCCAACCAAGCTAACTCTGGCGTTTCAGACACGGCGTCAGAAGATTCTGAGGCAGAAAGTCAGGTTCGCCGCACAGCAGATTCCGAGAAAGAAAGCTTGTTGGTGTTTGTGGCCGGACAGGATAATCCAAAAGCGGTGCCTCTTTCTCTTGTCGCCAGGCTTGAGGAAATCCGAATTGATGATATCGAAAAGTCGGATGGTCGCCATATGGTGCAATACCGGGGTGCTTTGATGCCGGTTATCTTAGCAGACCCTGACATGACCTTGAAGGAAGAGGGGAGTCAGCCTGTTCTGGTGTTTACCGATAGGCAGTTCACCATGGGACTAGCGGTGGATGAAATACTGGACATTGTTGAAGATGAGTTAGACATCAAACTTGTCTCCGAAAGAGAAGGTTTCATCGGCTCTGCAGTTATTGATGGTAATGCCTCGGAAGTAATCGATGTTACCTATTTTCTCGGCAAAGCATTCCCAGAGTGGTTGGCAAGCAAAGACATGAGTGCAGATGCTAATGTTGCGCGCAGCTCTGAGCGTTTACTGATCGTCGACGATAGTGACTTCTTCCGCAATATGTTGCGGCCGTTGCTAGACGTAGCGGGTTACAACGTCACGGCAGTTAACTGTGCTGAGGCGGCCCTCAAGTTGTTGGAGAGCGGCGCGATGTTTGACTTTATTGTCTCAGATATCGAGATGCCGGATATGTCTGGTTATGACCTTGCCCGTACCATTCGGAAAAACTCGAACTGGGAAGGTGTCCGGCTGATTGCCTTGTCGGCAATGACCAGTGAAAAAGATATTAACCGCGGTTTCGAAGCGGGGTTTGATGACTATGTAGCCAAGTTCGATAAAGACACTTTGTTGCGTAGTCTGTCACAACAATTCAAAATTCAGGGAGATGCGGCATGAATGACCTTGTTGTAAGAAATGATACGAATATCGCCGCTATTGGGTCACAAGATTTTGTTACAGTTTTGCTCGATGGACAACAGGTGGGCATTCCGGTTCTTGAAGTCCATGATGTATTGAACGCGCAGAAAATTACTGTAATTCCCCGTGCGCCCGATTGGGTTGCCGGTGTATTAAATCTGCGCGGGCGTATCGTTACAGCAATTGACCTTAGGCGGCGTTTGGGTCTGGCTCCTTTAGAAGAGGGCAAGTCCAGCATGTCTGTAGTTGTTGAGCACAACGAAGAGCCTTACAGCCTTCAAATTGATAAAGTAGGCGAGGTATTGTCACTTGATGACCAGTTGTTCGAGAAAAACCCGGTGACGTTAGACCCACGGTGGCGTGAAGTCAGCATAGGAATTTACCGATTGAAAGATCAACTTTTGCCCATTCTGGATGTTGATCGTCTTCTAGCATTTGAAAGTAACAGTAAAGCGGCGTGACCACTAAACGCCTTATAGTTTACTGAGCGTAGTTTTGGAGATTTTCGCATATGAAATTATGTCTTGTCGTTGACGATTCAAAGGTTATCCGCAAGGTTGCCAGACGGATCCTTGAGGAACTCACCTTCGATATAGAAGAAGCTGTTGACGGCCAAGACGCTCTCGATGCGTGTGACCGAAATATGCCGGACGTGGTCTTGTTAGACTGGAATATGCCGGTAATGGACGGGCTGGAATTTCTGAAAGCCGTCCGGGCCAAAGATGATATAGAACAACCAATAGTGATTTTTTGTACGACAGAAAATGACATGTCGCATATTCGAACTGCGATCGAGGCAGGTGCCAACGAATATATCATGAAGCCGTTCGACCGTGAAATTATCGAGGCGAAATTTTCACAGGTTGGTCTCATCTAGTTCAGGAAATTCACTGTGAATTCTGTAGTTTCAAATCCGAGTGCAACCGAAAATAACAATTCTCCGTTTCGGGTAATGGTCGTCGATGATAGTGCAATCATTAGAGGCTTCTTGTGCCGTTACTTATCGGAAGATGCCTCTATTGACGTGGTCACAACAGCCAATAACGGTGCCGTTGCGCTTCGCCAGTTGGCACAGCATGATATTGAAGCGGTTGTGCTGGATATCGAAATGCCGGAAATGGATGGCATGACCGCCCTTCCGAAGATGATAGACATGAAGCCGGACCTGCAGGTTGTTATGGCGTCAACGCTGACCCGTAAAAATGCTGAGGTGAGTTTGCGAGCCTTGCAACGCGGCGCGGTTGACTATGTCCCTAAGCCAGAGACAGCGCGGTCAGTTAACGCGAACATCGATTTCCGCCGGGAACTTGTCGAAAAAGTAAAAGCGTGGGCGTCACGCCGCCGGACCAAACTTGGTCAGGGCCAACCGTTAGCTTTGAACGGTGGACTTGGCGCTGCAAAAGCACAACCCAACTTTGCCCGCCCTTCAAGGCCCGCGTCTGCAAGCGGTTTTGTTTCTGCTCAGCGTCCTGCAGCGACGATTACCGGGCTTTCAGGCACGAAAGCCAAACCTGTTTCAACGGCAATAGCCGGCGCAAACGGCGCAGCTTATGGTGCTGCGATGGGCTCTGCGCCTATTGTTTTGCGTAAAGGGTCAGTACGAAAACCTAAAATAATGCTGATTGGCTCTTCCACCGGTGGTCCGCAAGCGTTGATGAAATTTTTCGCAGGCTTTACTCAGGCACCGTCGGTGCCGATTTTGATAACACAGCATATGCCAGCGACATTCACCGCCATTTTGGCTGAACATCTTGGCCAAGCGACGGGGTGGCCAGCGGTTGAAGGCAAAGATGGTATGGAAGTTAAGGCTGGACATATTTACGTTGCACCAGGTGGTCGCCACATGGAAATTGCTGGGAGTGAGGGCCAGTTGTCGATACGGATTACAGACGCGCCCGCAGAAAATTTTTGTCGCCCAGCTGTTGATCCGTTATTTCGCACTGCAGCCGAGATTTTCGGTGAACGTATTCTAGGCGTTATTCTGACGGGTATGGGGCATGACGGCCTTAAAGGGGCTCGTGAAATTACCAAAGCGGGCGCAACATTATTGGCGCAGGACGAAGCTTCCAGCGTTGTCTGGGGAATGCCCGGTGCAGTTGCTGGTGCTGGCCTATGTACAGAAATTTTACCAATCACCGATTTAGGCGCCGCCGCCCAAAAATGGTTGCAGGGAGGAATGGCATGAATAGTCAGGATTTCGAATTCCTAGCGAAACTGCTGAAAGAAAAGTCTGGCTTGATGCTTACTCCGGACAAGGTGTATTTGCTCGAAAGTCGATTAACACCTTTGTCTAGAAAACGTGGGATGGACAGTCTGGATGCACTTATTCAAAAGATGCGCAGTAGTTCAGATGCTGGGCTCATCAAAGATGTTACAGAGGCAATGACAACTAACGAATCCTTCTTCTTTCGGGACAATACACCTTTTGATATCTTCAAAGATCAAGTGTTGCCTGCTATGGAAAAGGCCCGTCCAAACAAGCGTTTACGCATTTGGTGCGCTGCCGCATCAACAGGCCAGGAACCGTATTCTCTTGCAATTTTGCTCAAGGATAATTGGGCGAAATGGCAGAATTGGAACATAGAAATTGTTGGCACCGATATTTGTACCCAGGTTCTTGAGAAAGCTAAGTCGGGCACCTATAGCCAATTTGAGGTGCAGCGCGGGTTGCCTATTCAAACACTTATTAAACACTTTAAGCAGGAAGGCGATGTTTGGAGGCTTAACGAAGATGTTCGCAGGATGGTCACCTTCCGGCCATTCAATTTGTTGGGTAGCTTTGCCGCACTGGGGTCATTTGATATTATTTATTGCCGTAATGTATTAATTTACTTTGATCGTCCGACAAAGAAAGAAGTTCTGGAGCGGATGCAGGCTACCCTTGCCAAGGACGGCACCCTATTCCTCGGCGCTGCAGAAACTGTTCTCGGCATTACAGACAAATTACGCCCGATCCGTGGCTTCCGCGGCATGTATGTATCGACCGATGGTAATGCAGAGGAACTGATGGGTCTAAAGTAATTACTATTGTTTTTGTGCACAAAAAAGACCGGCATTGCCGGTCTTTTTTCGTAAGTTAGCTTCTAGTTTTAGTTAACTGGCAACGGCTTCTTGCCCGCCCTCAACAGGATTTCGCAGCACATAGCCCCGACCCCAAACGGTTTCGATGTAATTTTGGCCGCCCGACGCCGACGAGAGCTTCTTGCGCAGCTTACATATAAAGACGTCGATGATTTTTAGCTCAGGTTCGTCAATGCCACCATACAAATGATTCAGGAACATTTCCTTGGTAAGGGTGCTACCTTTCCGCAGGGAAAGCAGTTCAAGCATCGCATACTCTTTACCTGTGAGGTGGACGCGTTTTGCTTCGACCTCAACGGTTTTGGTATCTAGATTAACGGCCAATTTACCGGTGTTGATGATGGACTGTGAATGCCCCTTAGACCTGCGAACAATGGCGTGAATGCGGGCGACCAGTTCTTCCTTGTGGAATGGCTTTGTCAGATAGTCATCTGCGCCGAAACCAAGGCCTTTAACCTTGTTTTCCATTTCATTTAAACCGGAAAGGATCAAAATGGGCGTATTGACCTTGGCTGTCCGAAGTTTTTTCAAGACGTCATAGCCGTGCATGTCCGGCAGGTTTAGATCAAGCAAAATGATATCGTAATCATAAAGCTTTCCCAGATCCAAACCTTCTTCGCCCAGATCAGTGCAATATATGTTGAAGCCTTCTGAGCTAAGCATCAGCTCTATGCTTCGGCTGATTGTTGGATCATCTTCAATTAGTAGAACACGCATTATTGGCCCCTGTTACTAGTTTTCTCAACGACATATAATTTGCTGAACCTTGGCTCGTACGGTCAGCGAATCGCATCTATGTATCCCCAATGACGAGTATTATGATTAACAAAAGTTAACGAAGGTTAACGAAAACGCAAAAAAATAAAAATAAAGTAAAATTAATCCGCAAGAAAGCCCGCCGCTCTTTTACTTATAGTTAACATGAACCGCCTACAGTCTGTTCTAACGCTTGGGTAATGGGTAAGTCGAATGAAGGGTAGTTGGTGCAAAGCCTAGTTAGAGAGATTGATCGTATTCAAACGGAAAGCCGTTATGGACGCGTAACAGGTGTTCGGGGGTTGCTGGTGGAATTGGCGGGTATTGGCCAATATATATCTGTTGGTTCGCGGCTGGAAGTCGAAACGCGTGACCGCAGGCAGATTCCCATTGAAATAATCGGTTTTCGTCATCAAACAGCTTTGGCCATGCCGTTCGGTGCTGTCGAAGGCATCGGTGTTGGATGTAAGGCAGTTGTTACGCAGTCAGAGCCTGTGGTTTTTCCGTCCAACGCGTGGCTTGGCAGGGTCGTCAATGCACTGGGTGAGCCAATTGATGGAAAGGGGCCAATCAGTTTGGGGCCTTCACCGAGACTGCTTCGAGGCACGCCGCCGCCTGCGCATAGCCGCCAACGCGTTGGCGAGAAAATTGATTTGGGTGTCCGTGCACTCAACACTTTCATCAGTTGCTGTCGCGGGCAGCGAATGGGTATTTTCTCCGGTTCCGGCGTTGGTAAATCAGTGCTCTTATCTATGATCGCCCGGCATGCGGCGGCAGAGATCAGCGTTATTGGCCTGATCGGAGAACGGGGGCGTGAGGTTCAGGAATTTATTGAGGATGATCTGGGCGAAGATGGTTTGGCCAAGTCGGTCGTTGTTGTTGCAACATCCGACGAAAGCGCTCTGATGCGCCGTCAGGCCGCCTATATGACCATGACGCTGGCTGAACATTTTCGAAACACAGGCGCAGATGTCATGTGTTTGATGGATAGCGTCACGCGGTTCGCGATGGCGCAGCGGGAAATAGGCTTGGCAGGCGGTGAACCGCCGACGAGCAAGGGTTATACACCCACCGTATTTACCGAGTTGCCTAAGTTATTGGAACGCGCTGGGCCCGGTCCGCGCGGAACCGGCAATATTACCGGTTTGTTTACTGTGCTGGTTGAGGGAGATGACCATAATGAGCCTGTGGCGGATGCAGTGAGGGGCATATTGGATGGTCACATCGTAATGGAGCGGGCAATTGCTGAGCGCGGGCGCTACCCGGCGATCAATATATTGAAGTCCATTTCACGGACCATGCCGCGCTGTAACACTGACACTCAAAATATTCTGGTGCGTGAAGCAAAACGGCTTTTGTCAACTTATGCCGATATGGAAGAAATGATCCGCCTCGGTGCTTACCGGGTGGGAAGTAACCCGGAGGTTGATGCCGCAATCCAGTATAACCCGGCGCTTGAAGAATATTTGGGGCAATGGAAAGACGACAATACGTCATTGCAGGACGGCTATGATCAATTGCACTCCATTTTGCAAAGCGGCCCCGTAGCAGAAGTTGTCGCAGAATATTTGGCCGCAGCAAGTGAGAAAACCTGATGCACCGAACGAAAGGTGACAGTTGATGGCTAAGTTGGACGGGATCATTCGCTTTCGTAAATGGGAGCTGGACGAGCAACGACGGGACTTGGCAGTTTTGTTGATGGATCGAACTGAGTTGGTCAGTTCACTTGAGCAACTTGATGCGGAAATGCTAGCCCAAAAATCGATGGCCCAAAATGACGTAGGGACGATGACGCTGGGTGCCTATATTGAAGGCGCAAGAATTAAGCGCGCCCGCATTCTGGATGATATTCGTAAAAAAAATCAGGAAATTGAAGAAAAGCAGGATGTCGTGTCAGATGCATTCCGAGAGTTAAAAACTTTTGAAATAGCAGAGAGGCGACAAATTGAAATATTCCGCAAAGAACTGGACCGATATGAACAGGACGAATTGGACGAGTTGGGCCGGCGCGCTTTTGAAGCTGTGTCAGCTTTATGAATCTTATGCTCGTAGCGAATAAAGACAATAATAAAATATACGGCAGTGCCGTAATTGGAGACTTCCAATGACCATTCAAACAGACTTAATGGGTTCCCTAACGATGGAACAATTGCAAGAGTTTGACCGCAGTCATCATATACATTCCTTCACTGCCCCTGAAGCGCTCAGGATGGCACCGCCATTTTTGATCGATTCCGCTGAAGGGGTTTACGTTACTGGCCAGAATATTCGTTTGATGGACGCGATGGCAGGGCTGGGCTGCGTTAACATTGGCTATGGTCGGCAGGAATTGGCTGATACGGCGGCACAGGTTATGAAAGAGTTAAGCTATTATCATAGCTTTGCCGCCGTCACGAATCCCTATGCCGCTGCCCTATCGCGCAAGATAGCGTCGTTGGCTCCCCCAACCATGAATAAAACCTTCATTTCCAATTCTGGCTCAGAGGCAGTGGAAACCGCGCTTAAACTGGTTGCGCTTTACTGGAAAAACAAGGGCGAGCCCAATAGGCGTGCGATTATTACTCGCGAATATGCCTATCATGGCAGCACAATCGCGACCGCAGCGTTAAACGGAAACGTGGATATGGCCAATCAGTTTGGCTTTATTGACACCACAACCATTCTGCGCGCCAAAGCACCTTACTGGTACCGGGAAGGCGGTGACCTGACGCCGGAAGAATTTGGTATTGTTGCTGCGCAGTCGGTTGAAGAGACAATTTTGAATGCGGGCCCTGAAAATGTTGCGGCCTTTATCGGTGAGCCTGTTCAGGGCACCATGGGAATTATTGTGCCGCCTGCTTCCTATTGGCCGGAAGTGGAACGTATTTGCCGAAAATATGGTGTTTTGCTGATCGCTGACGAGGTTGTTAGCGGCTTTGGACGAACCGGCAACTGGTTTGGCCAGGAAACTTTCGGATTTTCAGCCGATATTATGACCCTTGCTAAGGGGTTATCATCGTCCTACCTGCCTGTATCCGCAACTGTTATTTCTGATGATGTGGCCGCTGTAATTGAAAGCGGCTCAAGCTTGTTTCAGCATGGCTTCACCACATCCGGTCACCCTGTTACCTGTGCGGTTGCCCTTAAGAATATCATGTTACTGGAGGAGGAAAAACTTGTTGATTCCGTGCGCGAGGACAAGGGGCCGTATCTTGAAGCCATGCTGAAAAGGGCGCTCGTTGATCATCCGCTTGTGGGTGAAATTAGGGTTAGCGGATTGATGGCCGCAATTGAAATAACCAAAAACAAAGAAACGCGCGAACAATATCCCTTGGAAATGGCCATTTGTGATCATGTGGGGCAGGGCGCCTTGATGCGCGGCTTGATCGTTCGGCCTGTAGGTAATGTGGTTGTCATGTGTCCGCCCTTCATCGTGTCTCGGGCGGAAATAGACTTTATTTGCAGCACGCTCCTTGACGCTTGCGATGATGTAAAGACAGCGCTGAACGCTCAGCCATCCTAATTTGCCGAGGGTGTTTGCGAGGGCGCCGGGTCTTCCTTGCCTTTTATGCGTACCATCATGGCATTGCCTGCAATAATTAACCCTAAGCCTGTAAGGGCCGCAGCGGACCAAACAAAGCCTTCATAAATTGTGGAAATAGTGAGTGCAACTAACGGCATGACCACCGAAATATAGCCTGCTCGTGCGACGCCGATTTCGGCAATTAGCCAGAGATAAAGTGTGAAGGCAACGACCGTTCCGAACACCGATAAATATAGCAAAGAAGCAACATAGGGCGTGCCGCTGTCAAAAGTCATCGGTTCACCAGAGGCCAGGGCAACCACCAAATTAAACCCGCTGCTATAAAACAATCCCAGTGCCGTGAACGGCAGAATTGGAAATGCCTTGGCTTTGCCGGACGCTGCGATTGTATTGCCGAATGATGCGGTTACCGTGGCGGAAAGGCAAAAGGCAAGGCCAACCATTGTCTCATCAGCCATGGAAAATTGGGCTACTTCACGACTGAAAACCAACGCAAGGCCGCTAACGCCGATAATAGCTGCCGCTAACACCGGCAAATGGATGGGTGTTTTAAGAAAAATGCGGGCCGACAATATATTCATCATTGATAGCGTGGAAAAGCAAATGGCGACCAAGCCAGATGTCAAATGCTCGGTCCCGGCATAAACAAGTAGATAATTGATGCCAAAAAGAAAAATGCCAGTTCCTGCCGCGGCTATATGTCCGGTGCGCCCAAAATCAACTTTCAGGCCGCGCAGGGTGCACCAGCCTTGCAGCAACACAGCCGACAAAGCGAAGCGGTAAAAAACAGACCACTCTTTCGCGACAACGCCAAGCTGGAATTCAATGGCGTACCAGGTTGACCCCCAGATCAACACGCAGGCGGCGAATGCGAGGAGTGCCGGCATTAATTATCCTTTTGTGAAAGTATGGCGCTAGCAAAATTCGACGCCACTTTCACTGTGACCATGCTGTAAAGCAAGCGGTATTTACTTATCCATAAGATCAAAAAAACTCAGTTGGGTTGGAAGGCAAGCTTCGCAGTAAACCTTACTCGGAGTTGCGTTGCTGCAGATGGTCATTTATTAAAGTGGCCGCATCGACGGAAAATTCATTTTGTTCAAGAAAATCAATGCTTCCGGCAAATTCGTTTGCTGCCAGTGATGCATAGAAAAGGTCTGCCGCATCCTTTTGTAAACCTTGCGGCAAATCAATTTTGCTGCGGACGGTTAAATCGAATACCTGTTTGCTGATTTGCCCGTCTAACTGAATGTCTCCGAGCACAGAAAACTGAACCTGCAAAATGAAGCGTTGGGCTTGATCTTTGTCTTGCGGTGAGGATTCAAAGTTATCGCCTTGGTCATCGGGATTAATGTCTTGCCTTTGACCAAGCAAAAGCGCAGCCAGCGGCACATCGCCGCCGCGCGCATCTAAAGGTATGAGTATAGGGCGCCATTCGCCGATGGTTTCACCGGCAATGTTAGCCATTTGGTTGAGGTCAGACCGTAAATTTCCAAGGGCACGCTGAGAAGACCGGGACAGTGCTTTTTCGACTTCCTCGCCAATCCAGTTTGCATTTCCGCTCATGCCCGCAGCCTTGAGGAAAAACAGTAGGCTGTTAGTCAAAGTGCTGCCGCCTTGAGCGGTTTTCGCAGCAAGGCTGGCCGCCGCCGCGGCGTTTGTGCCCAACAGAGCGGCCAGGCTTTCTTCCATCGCTGGCCAGCTGGATAAGATGTTTGGCGCACTTCCTATAGTGGCCGGCTGGTTTGGTCGTGCTGTAGCCAACGCCGAAGTATCGCCGTTCTCGGCAGGCATGCCAGCGGAGGCATTCGCGTTGGACGTTGGGCCAGTTGCTCTGAGCGGAGATAACTCGGGGCTACTGGGTGGTGAAATCGATAGTTGGTCACCAACAATTGGGCGCATTCCAGATGGCACCGTTACAGAGATGTCCCCGCGAGACGTTTGCAGCCGCAAATCCGTTTTGGGTCCGTCGGCACCAAAGAACGCACCTGCGGTTTGTACAGACGTAATCGTTGCAAGATTGCCGGTAGCTTCTGGCGTATTTGCTGATTGTCCAACAAAGGAAACCTCGACCTTGGTTGGAATAGCACCGGGATTGTTTTCAATCAAAAGTCCCCGGAATTTCTCATTGTTTGCTTGAGCGGTTGCATTGTTGTTCGCTTGGCTTGGTTTCGCGCCAATAGATACGCGAACAAGTTCTCCTGCCAACGCCGAGGCGTCGGATGCGCGAAGAATAAATTCACCACGGCTTGTATCAAGCTTCATCAGTTCCCCTGAAGTTAAACTATTGTCGCTCGCCCCTGTGCTGACTGCTGATGCACCGAGGGGCAAGGTTCTTGCTTCTGCTGCAGTCACCGGTTGCACATTTTTCACCTCAGCGACTTCGGCAGGGATTACCTTACTGATCGCTGTATCTAGCAGCTGAATAATAACGGGTGCGCCGCCGATAGAAACGCCTGACAGCGCTGGACCAATACCCGGGCCGCTGACAGCATTTGGATTTGCGGTGTTAACTGGGCGCGGCGGTTCAATTGGCTGTTGACCACCTGCGGCCTTCTCATTCGAGGTAGCAGATTGTTGTTGAATAAGCGTTGCGAGGTCAGCCGAACTGGCGATTGTTGGGCCTAATCTAACTGCCCCGGTATCGTTCCCACTGCTGCTTTGAGGCTTCACCGGCATTGGGTTATTTTCGGGCGTGCCAGCAGCCAGGCTTGTTTTGCTGCTAATCAATGTCGTGAGATTGGCCGTTTGCTCTGCGGCTTTCGTGGGGTCGACGGGTAAACTTTTTTGTGCGGTGACCGGGCTTTGGTATGGCGCGTCAAGCTTGGGGGATGGTTGTTGCGGCGGCGCCGAATCTTGCGGTTTGCCAGAAACATGAATTTCGATCACAGTTACAGATAGGCGCACCGGCGGGTCAATCGTGACCTCGTTTTGTTGTATCAGGTCGGCGGTTACTTGCTTACCGGCATCAACAACCCTCAACTGAACGGTGTCATTTGGTTTTAGTCCGGCGTCAGGCTTCAGAGCCAGTGTGACGGTGTCAGTGACAATGATGGGCCGGCCTTCAGGGTCGATTCTTGAGACTGTGTTGGCGATTTCCTGGCCAGAAACCAAATGAGCAGCAGTTGAGGCGATGGACACGGCAGGGTCCCGGCTGTGCTGAGCCTCGCCTTGATCGCGGGCCGTTTGCTCACGCGGCTGATCGCCTGTTGGGGTATTTGTATTGTTTGGGTCTTTTGCAACATGAGCAGTTTTGTCCGCGCCGCGTATTTGCGACTGGATTTCCTTCGGTGCTGGTGGTCCAGCAATATCGCTCATGTTTGCCTCCAGCCTTAGGGCGTGGATATATTACCCGGTTAGACGGCCGGCTAGAACCAATATATCGGCGGCAGCGTCTGACTGGGGGTGCCGTGCCAACAGGGGCATTTGCGCCCGAATGGCCTCTACAACTTTTGCATCCGTCCGGATGATACCCGCCAGCGGCGGTGAAATCTTCAAAAATCCTTCGGCGGCTCGTTTGATAGCCTCATATACTTTTTCACCGTCTGCCTTGCTGGCAACATTATTGACAACAATTGATATCTTTGCGTCAGGGTTACGGGCAACCGTTAGCTTGACAAAGGCGTATGCATCTGTGAGCGAAGTTGGGTCGCCGCTCATGACAACCAGGATGTCGCCGCCGTGGTGTGAAAGCGTGGTAACAGAGGGGTCAATACCTGCCGCCAGATCCAACAGCGTGTGATCATATGTATTTGAGCATGAGACCAAGTCATCGCGCAGGTTCGAGAGCGTGGCTTTAGTTAGTGACCCAAGCGCGCCTGAGCCCGATTTTCCGGCGATTATGTCAAAACTAACCCCCGCGGGGTCTGTGAATTTGGTGATCGATTCTGCCAGCGTTGCATCACCGGCTAACACAGCGCCGATATCACGATCAGGCACCAATCCAAGTTGAATATCAACATTTGCCAAGCCCAGGTCACCGTCGAATAATAGAACGTTTCTTCCGAGGCGTGCTAGGGCATGCGTTAGTGTGACAGATAGCCATGTCTTGCCAACGCCGCCCTTTCCCGATGCGATAGTGATTAAACGATTGCCTGAAATTTCTGCGTGGTTTGTCATCAATTTTGCTCTTTGTTTTCGAGAATTGCTCGGCTATTGGGCAGAGATGTCAGTAATTTTGCGAAGTTTGCCGGTGTTGCCGGTTCAAGGCCATCAGCGATAAAAGGGCTGCGGCTAATGCCCGCTAGGGCCAGATATCCAGGCCGGGCCGCCATTATCAGGCCTGCATATCGCCGTGCAGCATCCAGCCGTGTTGCAATGAAACGCTGGCATCCCATGCGCGCGAAAACGCCGGCAATTTCCTGCGCGTCCAGAGGGTCCAGTCCTGCAGGCATTACCAGTACTGGTTCGGCATCGACCGCTTTGATAAACTTCAACAGGGACTTTAATTCGTTAATATCAAATGGGTTTGTTCCTGCAGTGTCTATCAGGGTCAGGTCTGGGCTCTCGGGGCGTCCGCGCATCACGGCGGCCAATTCCTCGTGTGTTTCAGCCGTAGAAACTGTCTGTTTCATTAGCTGTGCGAAGTGATCCAGTTGCTGAACACCACCGGCTTTAATTGTATCGGTCGTTATCAGGTGTACGGTTTTACTGTGTAACAGGGCATCGGCAGTTAGCTTTGCCGCAGAAATGGTTTTCCCCACGCCGGGCGGCCCGACCAACATTATTGGCCGTGTGACACGGTCTGTGAGCGGGCTGAAGCGTACTACGGTGTCGAGTGCGGCAGCGAAAGCTTCTGACAAGCTGTTTGCTTCGATGGATGCAATTGCTGTTTTGAAATGCTCTGCTGTTTCAAATGGCAACGCATGATGATTGAGAATGGCAGATACATCTGCTGCGTCAAACTCCATTGTTTTGGGTAGAGGGTGCGACACTTCAAAATCAACAGGCGTCTGATTTGGCACGGGCGCTGATCTGGGCGGTGCAGGTGTGGCATTGCCTTCAAGAGCGGCAGTAACGCGGACACCGTGGCCCCCATCGTCGACCTGAACAATAATTGCGTCGGGCCCGAGGCTGTTTCGCACATCATCCATCACTTCCTGCATGGTGTTCGCATGAAAGGTCTTGAGACGCATAAACTATTCAGTCCTTAAATAATGAGCGTTAGCTCAGGTTGTGGCAATGCCGCGCGGTTAAATTTGACCCAGCGTCCTAATTTTTGCCTGCGGATGAATTTCATTTTGGCTCATTACAACCGTTGCAGGGCGGAATCGCTCGATAATTGACCGAACATAGGGACGCACAAGCGGACTAGTTAACATCACTGGAGATTCACCTTTTTCGGCCTGCTGGTCGTAAATCAGGCGGATGGAATTGATAAAGTCCTGCAATTTGGTCGGGGCCATTGCCAATTGTTTTTCCTCACCTTGACCCACCAGGCTTTCAGCAAATGCTTGCTCCCATTCTGGTGAAAGCGTGATCAGGGGCACGAGGCCATCCGGGTTGGCATAGGCCGCGCAAAGCTGGCGCCCAAGGCGGGTACGCACATGTTCGGTTATATTGACAATGTTCTGGGTAAATCCGGTTGCTTCTGCCACGCCTTCCAGAATGGTTGCCAGGTCGCGGATGGAAACGCGCTCGACAAGCAAAGCTTGGAGTACGCGCTGCAGCCCTGAAGTTGTAATTTGGCTTGGAATAATGTCGGCAATAAGTTTTTGATGCTCGCCGGGCAGGTCTTCCAATAGTTTTTGGGTTTCCGCGTAGGAAAGCAGGTCTGACATGTTATTTTTGATCACTTCGGTAAGATGCGTGGTGATAACAGTGGGGGCATCAACAACGGTGTAACCTCGGAAATTGGCCTCTTCGCGAGAGCCGGAATCAACCCAAGTGGCGGGTAGGCCAAATGCCGGTTCGGTGGTTGCTTCACCGGCGATTTGAACGGGCTGGCCTTCCGGGTCCATAATCAACAGCATGCCGGGGCGAATGTCGCCGCGACCAATTTCCGTTTCTTTCACCCGTAGCACATAAGTATTGGAGGGTAGTTGCATATTATCCAGAATGCGGACCGAGGGCATAACGAAACCCATCTCGCTCGCAAGCTGGCGCCTAAGGGCTTTAATTTGGTCAGTGAGGCGAAAGCCGCTGTCATCATTAATCATGGTGAGCAGACCGTAACCCAGCTCCAACCTCAGTTGGTCAATGGCAAGGGCGGCAGATATGGGTTCTTCAGTGGGCTTGGCTTTCTCGGTTTCAGCTATTTTGGCATTTTCCCCGTCAACAATGCCCTGTTCTTTTCGGTTCGAAACCGTATAGGCGGTATATGCAAGTGTGGCGCCGAGCAGTGCAAAGGGTATGAAGGGAAGTCCAGGCATTAAGCCCATGACTATCAATAATGAACTTGAGACGCCGAGAGCGCGGGGTGCAGCACTTAACTGCCCGAATAGCGCCTGATCTACCTGACCAGAAACGCCTGCCTTGGTCACCAACATGCCTGCGGCAGTTGAAACGATAAGCGCCGGTATCTGAGACACCAAACCATCACCAACTGTCAGAATTGTATAGCGGCTACTGGCTTCTGCAAACGACATGTCGTTGATGACTACACCGATAATAATGCCGCCGACAATGTTAATGATTGTGATCAGGATACCTGCAACCGCGTCGCCTCGAACAAACTTTGCCGCGCCGTCCATTGAACCGAAGAAGGTGCTTTCGTCTTCGAGTTCTTTACGGCGGGCTATTGCTTCTTTCTCATCTATCAGGCCTGAGGAAAGATCGGCATCAATTGCCATTTGTTTACCGGGCATTGCATCCAGGCTGAAGCGCGCCGCCACCTCGGCAATACGGCCGGAACCCTTGGTGATAACAACAAAATTCACAATAACGAGGATCGAGAAAACGATAATGCCGATGACCACTTCGCCGCCCATTAGGAACTGCCCGAAGGCTTCAATAACCTCACCTGCTGCGTCTGTACCCTTATGGCCCTCTGATAATATCAGTCGGGTGGATGCCAGGTTTAGAGATAAACGCAGCATGGTTGCGATGAGTAGGATGGTTGGAAAACTATTAAATTCCAGCGGTTTACTGATGAAAATGGTTGTCATCAATACCATTACCGAGAAGGTTATGCTGGTTGCGAGCATGATATCCAACAGCCAGCCAGGCATTGGCATAATCAGCATCATCAGAATGAAGACCATGCCGAAGGCGAACGCAATATCTGTACGTTTCATCGCATTCAGGAACGCCGTAACAGCTAGATTGCCACCGGTTGCTCCGTCTGCAGTTTGGTTATCGGTTGCCGTGTCACTCATACAGTTTTACTGCCATCGTACCGGCCCTGGAGTAAGGCTGGTGGGTTGGTCTTGAAGTTCTGGATTAAACCGCTATGCGGGCACCGCCGTCACCTGGCTGAGGTACAGGAACCCCCTCCGAGTTATATTGGTTCAACTTGTTACGGAGCGTTCTAATCGAAATACCGAGAATGTTGGCAGCATGTGTTCTGTTGCCTAAACAGTGTTTCAGTGTATCAATGATGAGTTCGCGCTCAACTTCAGCAACCGTTTTCCCGACCATTGCAACTTGCGCTTCGATATCGCTTTGTCCACCTTCGGAACCCGTGTTGGCACCATCGCCAGAAATACCAGACGCCTCGCTCATGCTAGAGGGCATGGTTAAGTTGCCGCTGGCGTCAGGCAGCATAATGGCAGCGACAGAAATGTCAGGTCCGTTGGCGAGCAATACGCTGCGGTGCATTGCATTTTCCAGTTCCCGAACATTGCCGGGCCACGCATGCGCCTTCAAGACCGCAACTGCCTCCTCGGAAAGGGGGCGATTTTCTACCTGATTAACCTCGGCGTATTTTTCTGCAAAATAGACAGAGAGCGCGGCAATGTCTGCGGGACGCTCGCGTAGCGGCGGTACCCGTAGGTTAAATACATTCAGGCGGAAGAATAGATCCTCTCTGAAATTGCCTTCTTTCACATCCTTTTGCAGGTTTCTGTTCGACGTTGCGATGATACGGATGTCTACATTTACTGGCTTTGAACCACCCACTCGGTCAATTTGGCGTTCCTGAATGGCGCGCAGCAACTTTGCCTGAAGTCGCACATCCATCTCGGAAATCTCATCTAGTAACAGCGTGCCTCCGTCAGCTTCTTCAAATTTACCGATCCTGCGGGCCACAGCGCCGGTAAAAGCACCTTTTTCGTGACCAAAGAGTTCAGATTCCAGCAGGTTTTCCGGAATTGCCGCGCAGTTTACAGCTACAAATGGTTTGTTGGCCCGATGACTTTTCTGGTGGACGAACCGTGCCATCACCTCTTTACCCGTTCCGCTCTCCCCTGTGATCAAAACGCTGGCCTCAGACGGAGCTATCCGTTCTGCAAGGGTTGCAACTTCCTTCATAATCGCATCGCGGTAAATGAATGGCTGGTTGTCCTCTGCCACTGCTTCCAATACCGCGGCTATGAGTTCAGCGTCTGGGGGCAGGGGAATATATTCTTTAGCGCCACCCCGAATTGCTGCTGCCGCAATTTTGGGGTCTGTACCAATACCGCAAGCGACAACAGGAATAGAGAAATGCTCTGCGCGGAGTTTTGGAATTATACTCGGGATATCAAGGGATATTTCGATCATTAAAAGGTCTGCACCTCGGTTTCTGAGTATGGTTAACGCCATATCTGCATCTGGGGCGTGGGTAACTTTCGCACCTTTGTCCATTGCCATTTTACTGGCAGCACCCAGTTGCCCGTCCAATGTTCCAACGATTAACAGTCTCATCGTATTTCTCCGTCCTAGTTCAACCGGCGCTCGTTATGACTTGAAAAAAGTCACCCGTTTCGCTGGTGGTAAAATCGTATTTAAAAGCATTTCCAATCGGCGCGGGTTTTCCTTGCGCCGGATCGATGTCGCGCCCATCGCATAAAGGTTATTCACCAAGCCTTCTTCCTCGGTGCAATGTTCGGTTTTTGCCGCAAGAGGAATGAAAACAAGGTGCGCTAAAACGGCGCCGTAAAAAGTTGTCAACAAGGCGACAGCCATCGAGGGGCCGATTTCTTCCGGATTATCCAAATTGCCCAACATGCGAACCAGGCCAATAAGTGTTCCAATTAAACCCATTGCAGGTGCCACATCACCAGCGCGGCGCAGAAAATCAACGGCGCGCATATGCCTGGCACTGGCTGTGCTTGCTTCGCGCCGCATGATCTGCTCGATTTCGTCCGGTTGGGCGCCATCGACAACCAGTTGCATGGACTTCATCAGGAAAGGGGTGTCTTTCAGCCGGGGGAGTAGGCGCTCAAGCATCAGAATGTCGTTATGCTTTCTGGCTTCTACAGCAATTTTAAGAACCTTCACAGCCTCTTCATTTGGGTCGCGTTGTCCGTGTCGAAGTAAGGTCCAAATATTGTTTGGCAGCGAGATCATTTCCTGCAAACGAAAGCTGATGGCCGTGACAGCAAAAGTACCCAATATAACGATCAAAACACCTTGCAGATTTATGAAAACAAGCGGTGATCCCCCAAGTAGGATCGCGCCGATTACCAGCAGAAAAGCGGTCAACATGCCAAAAATGGTACTCATATGCTGGGCGACCCTTCCATCAAACTTTAAATTGCCGCGCCGTCGAGCTTGATGATCTCGGTCATTGTGACGCCGAGATGATCTTCAACCAACACGACCTCGCCGCGCGCCACCAGCCTATTATTGACATATATATCAATGGCTTCCCCGACCTTTCGGTCCAATTCAACCACTGCGCCAGGAGCCAATTTTAACAGCTGGCTAACTTCCAAAGTTGACCTGCCGAGGATAGCTTGAACGCGTACAGGTACGTCAAAAACGGGTTCCAATTCCTGAGCGGAGCGAATCTGTCCGTCTTCCTTGGGGGCTAGGTCCGGGCTTTTGGTGCCGTCTGATGACAGGTCATCTAGACCGATATCGTTATTGGTTTCACCTTCGTTTGCCATCTGTTTTCCCTATCATTCTCTCTCGTTGCCCAACTGTGTGGAGGGCGGGTTTTCATTAAAGCTCAGGTGTGGGTTCTGCTTCTGATGCCTTGATGGTCCCGGCCGGCATAGATTGTTCAGAATCTGAAATTACAAAACGTTGAACGGCGTCTTCGATTTCGTGTTTAACCGCGTCATGCTTTCGCTCCGAACCACCATCTGGCCATTCAACGCGGCAATCGAGTGCGGCCAGTTGCGGTTCTCCGATCAGGACGATGTCTCCAGCAAAACTGGTGGCACTTTTCATCGCGTCTATTTCTTTGGCGATTTGGTCACAAATGGTTTCGGAAACCCGGACCACTAATCTCGGCTCTGGTGCGGCGGTTGCCAGACAATCTTCAATTAGCGCCTGCACCTCAGCTGTTGGCTTCGAGCGAATAAGCGCGGATGATAACTTGGATGCGATTGCATAGGATAAATGCACCATTTCCTGTTTAAGACTGGATTCCAATTGTTGACGTTGATCAAACAGTGTTTGGGCGGCTTGCGTCAGCTCTTGAATAGCAGCTTTTGTTGCTGCTTCTATTTCACCTAACGCTTGAGCCCGTCCTTCTTCAATGCCTTTTGCCAAGCTGTCCTTGCGAGCTTGTTCGGCTTCGTCCAAAAGGCGCTCAACCTCTAGGTCGTAGCGCGACTTTGCACCGCCGTCGAAGGCTTGATCAAAGGTATATTTAACGGGGCTATTCATCAGTAAATCAACTCGTCCTCACCTTTGTTGTCGGAAAGCAGAATTTCGCCAGCTTCAGCTAGGTCTTTGGCCTTGTTGACCATGTCCATTTGTGCGTCGTCAACATCGCGCAGACGTACAGGACCCATAGCTTCCATATCTTCTCGTAGAATTTTTGCTGCGCGTTCTGACATGTTGGAGAAGAACAGATCTCGCAGTGTGTCCGATGCGCCCTTCATACCCAGCGCCAGTTTGTCTTTGTCGACATTCCGCAACAGTGTTTGAACACCGCTCGGGTCCAAATTCGCTAGGTCTTCAAAGGTAAACATGAGTGCGCGAATGCGTTCAGCAGAGTCGCGGTTTCGGTCCTCAAGGGCCGCCAGAAAGCGCGATTCTGCGCTGCGGTCGAGAAAATTGAAAATTTCAGCAATTGTTTCATGGCTATCACGTTGGCTGGTGCGGGCCAGATTGTTCATGAATTCGACACGCAGGGTTTGCTCCACTTTGTCCAGGATGTCTTTCTGTACTGACTCCATACGCAGCATGCGCATGATGACTTCCATGGAAAAGTCTTCCGGCAGTACGGATAGGACACGTGCAGCATGTTCTGCTTTGATTTTTTGAAGAACCACAGCAACTGTTTGCGGATATTCATTCTTCAGATAGCTGGCAAGAACCATCTCATTCACATTGCCGAGTTTGTCCCACATTGTGCGACCAGCAGGGCCGCGAATTTCGTCCATTATTTGTTGTACTCGGTCACCAGGCAACATTTTGCCCAAAAGGCGCTCGGTGCTGTCAAAAGAACCGGTAAGATTGCCAACTGTTGAAACCTGAGAAGCGAACTCAACGAACAGATCCTCCACATCTAGCGCGTTTACAGACCCAAGTGATGACATATGCTGAGAAAGTTCTTTTACTTCGTCATCGGTTAGCTTTTCCCATATGCCGCGGCCAGAGTCTTCACCGATTGCCAGCATAAAAGCTGCGGCTTTTTGTGCGCCCGTTAATTTGCCTACTTCAATACTCACGTCTGGTCCTCATTATTGCCCTTAGCGCCATGGTTAACGGTGTTATGTTATTCGGCATACAGCCAGTGACGAACGATGGAGACAGACTCGTCTGGGTTCGCCTTGATAATATTTGCCACTTTCTTGATGGCAGATTCTTGCACTCGCCCTTCAACCTGCGCGACGTCGATACGGGTATCTGTGCCCATTTGGTCCAGGCTTAAGGCGCCCTGTTGCCGAGCGGCCATAACGAGTGCGGTAGCTTGTTCATCGCCCCCTGCGGCAGCCGCCATTATGTCGGGCGTTATCTGGGTTGGCCCCGCTATAGCTGGTGTTTCCTGCATGTTATTCTCAAGTTGAGCGGGGTCCGGTGGTGGTGGAGCATCGGGAATTGCTTCAATCACTCGTATAACGAGTGGGCGGACCACAAGCAGGATCACAAGTATAACCGCGACAAAAGAACCGCCGGTGGAAAGAACATCAACCAGATCTTCTTTGTTTAGGCCGAATAAGTTGAAACCAGGATCAGAAGCAACGAGCGGCGCGGGATCAACAAAGCGCAAGCTTTGAACAACAACTGTATCCCCTCGGTCTGACACATAGGGGATGGCAGACTCGACGAGTTGCTGTAGTTGGGTAATTTCGCCAGCGTCCCGGTCCTGATAAGCTGTTGTGTTGCCGCCGTCGTCTAGCGTGCGGATACCGTCAACAAGCACGGACACCCTAATTTGCGTCACTTGTCCAGGTTCCTGTACCGTGACTGTTTCGGTTTTTGAATTCTCGAAGTTGGTGGTTTCTTCTGTGGTTTGACTGTTACTGCCAGCACCGCCGCCAGCACCACCTGCATCGGGAAGCGCATTTGAAACAGAAACTTGCCCGCCTACGTCTGTTTTTTCGTTGGCGCTTTGCTCAACCACATTAGAGGACAGAACAACCTGACCATCAGGGTCATATGTTGTTTCGCTTTTTGTCGTGCGGCTCATGTCCATATCAACCGAGACTTCCGCTCGCACGCGGCCTTCGCCGACCCGGCGGGATAATAGTTGCTCAATTTTAGCGCGGTATTGCTGTTCTTTCGAGCGCCGGGCGTCTTCAAGACTGGAAAGGCTGGCGTATTCACCTTCGGCGGCGCCGTCTATGAGCAGCCGGCCCATGGTATCAGATATAGTAACGCGGTCTGGTGATAACCCGGGAACAGCCGAGGCAACAAGTGCCTGAATTGCAAGCGCTTGCCCTTGGCCTAGCGCACCGTTGGTTTTCAATAGAATAGACGCCGATGGTCCAGCCGCCTCACGCTGAAATGGTCGGCGTTCGGGCATAACAATATGGACACGTGCTTCTGAAACAGATCGGATGAATTTAATAGTGCGAGACAATTCGCCTTCAATCGCTCTGACATAATTAACGTTTAACTCGAAGCTGGTTCGGCCAAAACTAGATTCCTGATCGAATATTTCCTTGCCAATGACGCCGCCGGACAATCCTTCCCCTGCGAGGAGTAGCCGTAACCGATCAACCTGATCTTCGGGGACGCGCACGATACGGCCACCTGCGCTGGTGTCGTAAGGTATGCCGTCCGTTTCCAGTCGCTGAGCGATTGACGCAGCGTCGGCGGGGTCAAGGTCTGTATAGAGCGCTGTCATGGGAGATGTGCGCATGCCGCCCACAACCACAAAGAAGAAAGCGAGGGTGCCCGCGCCTACGAGTGAAATCAAAAGCAGCCTACCTGTTCCCAGGTTCCGCAGAAATTGTATTAAACTGTCCAACGTACATTCCGGTGTTTATGATTTAAGCATCGTTTTTTTGTCGTTGGTTGAGAAATACGTGATCAAGGTAAACAGATCGTTAAATCTAGGCAAAAGTTGCCTATTATTGTTTACTGCATGCTGGAAAAAGATAGGTGTATGTGTGAAAAGTGCAGATAAATCAGGGTTTTGTCGCCGTTGAAACGATTTCGGCGCGATACTTTTGTAGTCGTGTGGCTCTTAAGCCTGGTACGCCGTTATTCTCGATTGCCCGCTGCCAACACAGGAACTCCTCAACGGACAGGGAATATCGCTCGCATGCATCGGTTAGGCTGATCACCCCGGCCTGAACAGCCAGAACAACTTGTGCCTTTCGGCGCGCCACCCAACGTTTGGTATTGGGACTCGGGAGGTCGATCCGCTGTTGGTTTTTTTTGTTCTTAGGAAAGGCGACTATATTTTGGGAATCGATGGTCATAAGTGCTGTCTTTTACCTTTTGTTTTTGTCACGAATCATATTGAACTGAATGACTTAGGGGATTTTAACGGCAGGCAGTTTAACAAAGACCTAATACATAAAATTGTAACTAATTTTATTGAAATCGAACGAAAATTTTGACCGGAAAACGATAACGGACGACCATTCGGCCGTCCGTATCGCGCAAAAGAGGTGTTTGGTTCTAGTTAGAGTCTAGTTAGTTCTTCTAAAATTTCATCTGAAGTTGTGATGATTCGGGTAGATGCCGAAAAAGCGCGTTGAACCTTAATCAGTTCCGAGAATTCATTTGCCAGGTCAACAGTGGATTGCTCGAGCGAATTGGGCGCAACTTTTCCGGCGCCGCCCTCACCAGCTCTTTGTAGCGCAAAAGTGCCTGAGAAGTCTGAAATGCCAAACGAATTGCCCTGCCGCCGCGTCATGCCATCCGGATTTTGGAAAATGGCAACCGGCAAACGGAACACGTCAAGAGCAAGGCCGTTATCGAACAAGGCAGTTACAAAACCATCTTCCCCGATCGAAACGCCGTTGACGTTATCAAAGGATGCACCGTCAGCACTGGATGAAATCAGTGTTGAGATACTGTCGAACTGTGAAAATCCGTCGGTTGAGCCGTCCGTACCGAAATCAATCGCAAATGAGCCGTCGCTAACCTGCACCCCGCCTGTCGTGGTATAGTCGAACGTTAAATTCCCACCGGGCAGAGTAACCGACGTTCCGGCAAACACGTCGTTTAATGTACTGCTGCCAAGGTCAACAGAGCCATCTGGGTTAAATACCAGGTCACCGCTGCCAATCAAACCATCGGTGTGCGTAGTGGAGTCTAGAAATGTGTCGTCGTCGAAGGTTAATTCGAAACCCCATTCATTGACGCCGGTTTTAACCGCAGAGAAAACCACCGTTTGTGAACGACCAAGGCTATCGAAAATCTGGAAATTGGTTTCAAAGTCAGGCGTTACAGTACCGTCAGCAATTTCACCTGGCGTGTAAGTGCCCGAAAACACGGGAGTGCTGGCTTGCAAGTTGGCCCGAAGCGATACGTCAGAGGTGGCATCACCTAGTCCGTTTAGAGTGTTAATATTGATCGGTACCAGCTCGCTTGGATCATTTTGGTTAGATGGGATTGCACCAGAATCGTCCAGCGGCCAGCCCATGAGGTAGAGCCCTGCTGTGTTCTGGAAGAAACCTTCAGAATCTTGAGTGAAAGCACCAGCGCGCGTATAGAGAAACTCGCCTGTCTGGTCTTCAGCCTGGTCTGAGTTGCGGACAACGAAAAAGCCTGCGCCGTCAATCGACAAGTCTGTTGCTGAGCCTGACGGCTGCAACAAGCCTTGCTTGGACACCAGTGTTTGCGAGAAAGCCCGCACACCGCCCGGTGAATAGGTGGACAGCGATGAATTTTCCGTCACAAGCGTTGAAAATCTGGACCGTGTTTCTTTGTACCCGATTGTATTTACGTTCGTAATGTTGTCGGCAATAACGCCCACGCCCTCGGTAAAGGCCTGGAGTCCCGATACACCTGCTGCTAAAGCGGTGAATGCCATTTTACTTCTCCTACACTCTTTTGCGTTTTCACGTTTTGTAGGCTTTCTGCTCGTTAAATCCGCCAGTCAAAGTATAAGACCTTTGGGGTAAACCGGGCGCTTCGGTCCGGCGATTAATATAGCTAACCGTTATAGATCAGCTCTAGAATTTCAGTTTGTCCAACTTCATTTGGCCCGACAGTGAACACGGGTTCAAAACCGCTGGTGTCAACGGCCGTGATGGTTTCCTGCACAAAGATATTTGGGGAAAGCTCTTCGCCGTCGCTGTTCGCAGCGGTGATTTCCAGGCTATAGTTGCCGTCTTCAACCAGATTGCCGCTTTCGTCGCGTCCATCCCAGTTAAATTCATGTGTGCCCAGGCGCGTTTCACCGTTTTCTGAATAAATCAGGTCCCCGGCGCTATTGCGGACTTCCAGCGTTAGTTGGTCAGTTACGGCAGTATTTTGATACTGCCATTTAACACCTGTGCCGTTGTGATCGCCGACATCCCTGATGGTTAGAGCATCAGTGCCCAGATAACTGGCGGAACTTGCCAGGTTTTGTAGGCGCGACAGATTGGCGAGAAGCTCAAGGTTCTGGTTTGCCTGAATTTGTTGTTCAACACCTGTGAAAGACACTAATTGCTGGGTAAATTCGCCGCTGTCCATTGGATCAAGCGGATCCTGATTTTGAAGCTGGGTAGTTAGAAGAACCAGAAAATCGTCAAAATCATCTGCCAGTTTTTTACCATCGGCTGCTGCTGCGCCGTTTGCTGTTGCTGCTGTAATTGCATCAATCATAACTTTTTCCTTTATACCCGTACATCAAGGCCGGTTTCCGGCGTAACATGGGCAAGAATGTCATCAAGGTCGATTGCGGTCTCAATTTCGTCGCCGTCGCCCAAATCATCATCGCCCTGCTGGTTGGCTCGGCCATCAATTTCTTCCTGCAAGCGGTCTTGATGCATGGCTTCTGCAAATGCTTTGCCCGCACTTTCCTGACCGCCGCTATCCAGAGAAAAGCTAATGCCGCCTTGCTCAGATTTGTGGCCACCAGCTTCAATTGCGCGCTCTAGTCCGCGAATTTCGCGCTGTAGCATCTCTAATGTTTCCGGGCGCTCAGCCATAATTTGGGATTTAACTAGACCGTTTTGTCCAAATCTAAGCTTCACCGAAACACGCCCCAGTTCAGGCGGGTCCATGCGCATGGAGAACTCCTGCTCTCCAGCCTTAACGGCACGTGTCATATTTAAATTTAACTGCTTTGTCACATGACCGCCTAGTGTCGCGCTCGCCTGTCCACCCATCATGCTCATGCCGGATAGTCCCGACTGGTTACCCATCAGGCCACCAAGTCCCGTTGAGACAAGAGATGTTGCAAAGCCATCGGGCCATCCGGTCGCGCGTTCTGGGGTAATCCAGGGTGAGGTCCAGTCAAAACTTCCGCGCGGCAAGTCTTTTGCCATGTTGTTTGGCATTCCAGCGGGAGCTTCGGATGCTTTTGCCTTAGCAGTTTTGTCGTCTAAGCTATCCGCCAAATTTTCAGCACCGCGTTTTGCAGAACCATTAAGCTGAGAAGAAGCCGCGCCATGTGCTGCGGTTGTTTGAAGTAGAGATCCAGCGTCTTGCGCCTGGGGTTGCGCCATCTTTGAGGCTGTTTGGGTCGCTGTTGCTACTATAGAGCTAGTCGGTTTTGAGGTTTTTTGCGTTACCCCCAATATTTGGCCATCAGCGTCCAGCTCTGGTTCTGCGTTTTGGTGCGTGGCCTGCGCTTGCACTTTTGCTGCGGTTGAATTTGCTCCGGAAGCTTCAGCCCCATTTTCAAACGCCGCAGACTTATTGCCAAGAGGATCGACTTGGCTCTGCGTTACCGAAGCTGATGCCCCCAAGGGAGTATCACCAACGGAAATCGTTGTTTGCGCACCTGATACGCCGCCTGTTGCGGCAGGAGTTACAATGTTCTCTATTGGTTTGGTCGAGTAGCCAGCAGTTGGTGAAATTCCGAATTTGTCCGCTATGCGAGTGCCCTGTGCTGTCAGCACCGATGCGTCTCCGCTTGCAGCGTCACTCAATAATGTCGGATTTTCAGCAAATAGCGCTTTCAGGTCAGACGCAGGTAAAAACTGTCCTGGTACTTGTTGAGTTTCTTGTTGCGCGAGCGGCTGCGGCGTAATTGCGCCGCCCATGTCGAGATTGGTGGCTGCAGCAGGAGACGCAGAAAGCGTTGCATACAGCGCAGGTGCCGATGAGTGCAATGTTTGCAAATCTGCTGGCGTAAGCACAATCGGTGCCGCAGTATGGTAGTTGGCGGCAAGTGAGAAATCAGCCGCCGTTTCAGGCGTTATGAAGTCACTGCCAACGTCATTAGCTAATAAGGCTTGAATTGCCGAAGGACTGACCGAAAGAGTGCTAACTGCAATATTGTCTGACGATCTGCTTGCGGTAGCGGGGTTGACGGCAATGGAAGCGTCTGTTGGTACGCCGTGCATTACCTGCGAGGGGGCTTTGGCCAAACCAGCAAACGCGGCTGAGGAAGCCGCACCGAGGGCTGGATCCATGCCTTCAATGTAGCCACTGAACTGGGCAATAATACTTGTATCGGCTTCGGCTGTTGCGCTGTTAGCCCCAAATGCGCCAACTGTGGCATCAATTGGCGCAGCACCAAAAGCTTGCATTAATTGTGTTAGTGGATTCTCGACAGGGTTCATCTATAGTTGCTTACTGTTTCGATGTTCCGCCATTTCTGTGGCTCGCCATTCGTGTGGCCTAGTAATAAGCAAAGCGTGGGCCAGTTTTTGAAATTCACAGAAAACGCTGAAAATCAAGGCATCCGCGTGAAGGTTCAGAGAACGGGTTAGGCCATATGGAGATTCTTGCCGGACAAAAATTCCGCATAAGTGCCTAGTCGGAATCCCTTGCCTCAAGGCGTCATCGGTCTTATATGCCTGTCATCGCACAGTGAGCCCATGATGGGGCCATCGAGAGTTTGTACTTATGGCGACAGCTTTGAACAGTTTAGGTTTTGACCGCGCCCCTGCGGATACCAGGGTTGTGGTTGCCATGTCTGGCGGCGTTGACAGCTCCGTAACTGCGGCTCTGTTGAAAGAGCAGGGTTATGATGTCGTTGGTATTACGCTGCAGCTCTATGATCACGGTGTAGCGGTCCAGAAAAAAGGCTCCTGCTGCGCTGGGCAGGATATTCATGATGCTCGACGTGTCGCGGAAGAGCTGGATATGCCGCACTATGTGCTGGACTATGAAAGCCGCTTCAAAGAACAAGTGATGGAAGATTTCGCTGATAGTTATATCAAAGGCGAAACCCCGATACCGTGCGTGCGCTGTAACCAAACAGTTAAGTTCAAAGACCTGCTGGCAACAGCGCAGGATTTGGGTGCTGATTGTATGGCAACCGGTCATTATGTGCAGCGGGTTGTTGGTGAAAACGGCAAGGCACATTTGTTGCGCGGCGTTGATGATGGCAAAGACCAGAGTTATTTCCTGTTTGCCAGCACGCAGGAACAAATTGATTTTTTGCGCTTTCCTCTTGGCGGAATGGGCAAGCATGAAACGCGTGCCCACGCGGAGCGTTTTGGTTTGGCAATTGCCGACAAGCCCGACAGTCAGGACATTTGTTTTGTGCCCGAGGGCGGCTATGTGAGCGTGATTGAACGCCTGCGCCCCGGCGCCATGGAGCCGGGCGACATCGTTGATATCGAAGGTAATGTACTGGGCCAGCACAAGGGTATTGTACGTTACACAATTGGCCAACGCCGCGGTATTGGCATTGGTGGCACTGAAGAGCCGTTATATGTACTCAAACTTGACCCAGCGCGTCGGCGGGTGATTGTCGGCCCGAAAGAAGCACTTTTGACCAGAGAGATTATGGTCAAAGAGGTTAGCTGGATTGGTGAAGACATTCCGGAAGACGGCCTGAAGGTGGTTGCCAAAATCCGTTCAACGCGCCCCGGTGTACCCGCAAAGTTATATGCGGGCGAGGGCGGAACTGCGAGGATTGTGCTGCTAGAGCCTGAATCCGGCGTTTCGGCCGGGCAGGCCGCCGTGTTCTATCATGATGACCGTGTGTTGGGTGGTGGTTGGATCAGCGGTGCTGTTAGCGCAGACCCCCGGCTGGCCGCTGCCTAAAAGGTTAACTTTCCACCTTATTCCACACCGAAAGAAACAGGCAATTCATCTGCTGCTACACGCTCAAACTCAGCGGTGCGCCCAAAAAGGGAAACGCCGATATAACCGCGCATTTTTAATATAGTTCCGCCTTTTGCCAGCGAAAGCTTGGCATCATAGGTTTTGCCGTTGTTAGGGTCGTATACTTTGCCGCCTTTCCAACGGTTCTTTTTGGCATCATAGCTGAAGCCCCACAGGAATGTAATGCCTTTCAGGCTTCGGTTCCTAAGTTCTGGATCAGGGTTGTTGCGGTCCGTGTCAGGCTTTTTGCCCCATCGCGTTATTCCTTCGATACCGCTCTCGGTGGCAACGAGTTCCACTATACCGCTCCGGTCTTCATTCCACCAAAGGCCGTGGTATTCCGTTTGAGACTGCGCCGATGCGGACATTGTGCCGGTGAGAATCAGCAGGGCAATGAAAAATGGCTTCATGGTTAAATTAATAAACCGGGTCATACATCAATCCAACGATATGGCTTTCCAAGTCGTCGGGCCTGTCTTCGGTCGCCAGACCGCTGGCATAGGCCTCTTCAGCAACCTTAACCGCGATTGCCAACGATACGGCACGAATGTCCGTGAGCGGCGGGTAGAGGGCACCTGCGGCCAGATCTTCTTCACTGACCATGTCGGCAAGCGTTCGCGCGGAAACCAAAAACATTTCGTCGGTTAAACGGGTTGCTCCGCTTGCGATCACACCGAGGCCAATGCCTGGGAAAATATAGGCATTGTTGCCTTGTCCGGGGCGGTGGGTCCGACCATTGTGCTCAACTGGGCCGAACGGGCTACCGCTTGAGAAGAAGGCCTTTCCTTTAGACCATTCGTATGCTTGCTCTGCTGTACATTCTGCACGTGATGTTGGGTTTGAAAGAGCAAAAATTGCTGGTCGGGGGTTAACCTCTGACATGGCGCGAACGGCTTCTTCGGTAAATGTACCAGGCGCGCCGGTGGCACCAATAAGGATATGGGGTTTGATCGCTCGGATAGCCTCAACGAAGTTTAGCTGCGGCCCCTCATGGGCATAGGGCAGGTTGTGCGACATCAAGTCGTTGCGTCCTTTAACAATAAGGCCGTTAACGTCGACAAAATTCAGTCGCTGCCGCGCTTCCGCGTTTGATAGTCCCTCAGCCTCCAGCGCTGTTACCATCAGGTCACCAATGCCAGTCGCTGCCGACCCGGCGCCTAGGAACATGACACGCAAGTCTTTGAACGCAACGCCGATGCCCCGTGTTGCCGCGTAAACGCCAGCCAAGCTTACCGATGCGGTGCCTTGAATGTCATCATTAAAGCATAAAATCCGATCTTTATATTCCGAAAGGAGCCCATAGGCATTTGGGGTTAGAAAATCTTCAAACTGAATCAGTGCCTGGGGGTATTTATCTTGTACAGCTTGCACAAACTCTTCGACCAGACCGAAATAGGCTTGGCCTTCAAGGCGCCGGTGGGGGTAACCCAAATATAAGGGGTCGTTCAATAATTCTTCGTTGTTGGTGCCCACATCCAACATCACAGGCATACATTGGCGGGGTATGATGCCTGCGCAAGCAACATAAAGCTGTAGTTTACCAATCGGGATGCCCATGCCGTTTGCACCCAAATCACCGAGGCCAAGAATACGCTGCCCGTCCGTGATAACAATCACCCGCACGTCCGGTCGGGGCCAGTTGTCAAGCATCTTGCGAATATTACCTTTGTCCTCAGGGGTTATGTAAAACCCCTTGGGCCGGCGGAAAATATGGGCAAATTCCTTACAAGCCTGCCCCACGGTCGGCGTGTAGATTAGCGGCATAATCTCTTCGATATTTTCAACCACCGTACGGTAAAACAGACGCTCGTTGCGTTCATGTAAAGAGGCTAAGAAAATGAATTTCTCAATATCATTACCTTTGCGGCGCAAATTTTCCAGAACCCGGTCCAGTTGGGTTTCCTGCGAACCGATGCCGTAGGGTAAAAGTCCATTCAAGCCATATTCTTCCCGCTCGTCGCGCGTGAAGGCCGTCGATTTATTGAAAGCAGGATGATAAAGGGCGCGGTAGCCTTTGAGTGGACGATATGGAGCCATGAATGCCCTCCGTTGATGATGAATGACCCTACGATTTTTATGGGTAGCGTGTCTAGCGCATGTGGTGGCTAGTTCGATGCACGTAAGAGTATAAAGGGTACATAGCCATATTATGGAGATAACCGGTAAAGATTTGGTTCACAGCAATTATGGATTGGAAATACATGTAAAAAAGGCCCCGGGAGAGGGGCCTTTTGTTTGGGTTTGGGAGTTCTGCTTACTCAGCGGCAACTGCGCTTACATCGGGTGTCGCCTTGTGCCATTTACGCATAATCGTATCGCGCTTGGACGGCATTATATAGGCTTTTGTCATATCGCCGCCCATTTGCTCTGCTACCAATGGGTCCATCACACGGAACCAAACCGGTGGTATCCAGGCCGCCAGATACATGGTGAAATACCCTGCAGGCAGCTGCGGTGATGTATCAAAGTGACGAAGGCATTGGTAGGGCCGTTCGGCATGCGCATGATGGTCAGAATGGCGCTGTAAATGAAACAGCATCACGTTTGAGACAACATGATTGGCATTCCAGCTGTGATGGGGCTGAACACGCTCGTACTTCCCGTCATCGCGCTTGCCGCGCATAAGGCCGTAATGCTCAATATAGTTAGCACTAGACAGCATCAGATTGGAGAGCAGAGCTGCAATCAGCAGATACGGCAAAATGATCAACCCAAACACTGCCAGCATCGCGGAATACATGGCAATGGTGATCAGCGTGTTTAACAACACTTCGTTTCTAAGTGAGAAAGCTGATTTTCCAGCCCGCGCCAGCCGCGCTTTTTCAATGCCCCACGCTCGCACATAGCCACCCGGCAGTTCATGCAGTACAAATTGATAGAAATTTTCGCCCATCATTGCAGTGGCGCTGTCCTCAGGGGTGGCAACCTGCACATGATGGCCCATATTATGTTCAATGCGGAAATGCCCCATGCCGCAGAGGCACAGCAAGAACCGGGCAACATTAATCGAAATCTTATCGCGCCGGTGGCCAATTTCATGGCCCGCATTTAGCGAACCTGCGCCGTTTAGACCAGCCGCAATCGTCATGGCGATATAGCCGTTCCAGCTAAATGGTTGTGTCGCGATAAACCATGCACCTACGACCCAGCTTAGGTAAACTAGCGGTAGACCCATATAGGCCGACCAACGATAGAAGGGATCATCGCGCAGGCCCGGGATTGCTTCGCGTGGTGGATTATTTTCGTCTTCGCCGCCCAAAATTTCGATGATAGGCACAAGCCCGTAAAAGAATAACGGCGTTAGCCACAAGGTTAATGGGTGCAATGTCTCCAGATACCAAAACACGCTGATGACGGGTAACACACCAAGAACAGATGCTAACGGCCACAGGTATTTTTTATTATCTTTAAAGGTTACAGTGGCGTCGGTCATGAGTAATTTCTCCAGAAAGTGCATGCGTATCTATGATTGCATTTAGAATATGACTTACTGGTTGCTTGTCAAGCTTTATTGATAATATTATCAATAAAGGATTAATGCCTTGAAAAATTGTTAGTTTTTTGGCTATCTAAAGCGGAACCGTTCAGGAAATCACTATGGCCCGCGCCGCTCGCACCCGACTCAGTCCCGAAGACCGCCGCAAGCAACTGTTGATTGCCGCGATTGATTTGTTCGCAGAAAAGGGCTTCGGTGAAGCTAAACATGCTGATATTGCGCGCAGGGTAGGTGTTTCTACTGCAGCGACATTTGTCTATTTCCCCACCCGTGAGGCATTGCTGGAAGCAGTTACACAGGAAATAGAGCGGTTCTTTTTAGCTTTCTTTGATAACATGACCGTTGAAAAGAGTGGTGCACCAGCTGCACTGCGTATGCTGGCTGGCATGTCCCTTGCGGTCGTGGATAGCCACTTGAACTATGTCTTGGTCCGTATCGGGTGGGCAGCTCGGTTTGATGCTGATATGCGCGGCAAGTATCGTGTATTTGAGGATCAAGTGCTTAGCAAAATCAGTGAGATATTGTGGGCTTCGGAAGACAACATCAGCCGGGAAAACCGCGATGATGCCCGGATTTTGCTGTCCGCTAGCGAAGCGCTGTCTTTAATGAAAATTGACGGCGAACCGGAAGAGAAACTAGCCCGCTTCACCGACCATACCATTGATGTCGTTCTGGCATACGGGAAACATACAGTTAGTCAGACCTGACCTTTAATAAATATTATGCAGCTCATTTTTATGGGTCGTTGGCTGGATACGCAGCTGCTTTTGCATGGAAGCTCAATCGACCCAAATCCAATTTATAGTTAATACTTTGTTAAGCGTAAGTCTTTACGACTGATACACGTAAAAGTTTAAAATTGCAACGATTGGGGAATCGATGATGAGTGCACATCAAGCGCTATATAATTTAATTCAAACTCTTCCCGCAGCAGACGGGACACTAGACGCCTACGTCGAACAGAGTATTAACAATCATAAAACCAACAATATTACGGTTGTAATGGCATTTCCTCTTAAAGTTGGTGGAACTTTTCTAAGAACTGCATTGATACGGTTGTTGTCAAAAAACTATCAGTCTTTTTTGATGCGCGGTTCCTATGCGTCAACCGATCAGGCCAGGGACTTATATTTTCCTTCCATTTTACACCAGCATGTAAGTGCGGTGGAAAAACCAATGGCATCAATTGCGCACTGCCATATGTATGCGACAAAACCCGTGACAAGCCTCATAGAAGGGTTTGCTATTCCAACTATCGTAAACACACGAAATATCTTTGACACGCTTTTAAGTTATTACGACATGTTAGAAGCTGACAAATGGGAAGGAATAGTAGCCAAAGATGATTTCGTACTGCAATCCCATACCAATTATCATGAGATGTCGAGCAAAGACCGGCGCTGGCATCTGGTGAATGTGGCGCCGATTTGGTATTCACGATTTTACGCATATTGGATACGCTACAGCGATAATTGTCTCGAACGCGGTGTTAAGCAGCCATTGTGGACAAAGTTTGATGAGTTAAAAGATCATCCAGTCTCGCTTCTCTCCAAAATCGCCAAGCATGTGGATTACAAGCATGATTATTCGAAAAAGGAAGTTACGGCGGCGCATCGACAATCTATCGATAGCAAAGATCAATTGCGCTTTAACAAAGGGGTATCGGGGCGCGGCGTAAAGTTCTTCAACGAGTCTGAAAGGGAAACGATTTTAAAGCTGATGGGACAGCGACAGACATATAATCGCAGGCTGGAAGGGTACGGAATTATCTGAAAATAGAGATTGCAATTGAAAAGCCCCGGCGGACCGGGGCTTTTTTAATTACTGAATGAAGTATCAGACGCTTAGCCACCAACCTCAGTCGGTGTCGCAGGCGGTGTGTTCCGTTTAACCGGCGTATAGGTTGCCAGCTCTTTTAGCACTTCCTCAATCGCCCGCTGAAGCTGGGTGTCTTCGCCAGCGTTCACACTTGCTGGGTCCAGCGTTACATCGATGTCAGGCCCAACGCCCATATTCTCAATCTCCCATTTGCCCTCGGGCGTGTAGAAGCGGAAGTAGGGAACTGTCAGGAATCCGCCATCTATCAGTTGCGGATTGGTGGCAATACCTATCAGCCCGCCCCATGTGCGCTTGCCGATCAATTTGCCAATGCCCATGCGCTTAAAGCTATAGGGCAGGAAGTCACCGCCCGAACCAGCGTCTTGGTCGATCAACATGACCTTGGGGCCAAATACAGCGCCGCCCGGTGTATCGAATGTCATGCCATCGCGGTCCTGCCAGCCAGACAGATACTGGCGCGATAGCACGTCAGTAATATAGTTAGCAGCCTGACCACCACCATTCTGGCGTTCATCGATAATCATCGCCGGTTTGTCGCTTTGGGCAAAGAACATGCGGTTGAAATAGGTGAAGCCGCCGCCAGCGGTGTTCGGCAGGTATACATAGCCAACCTTACCGTCAGTTGCTTCTTCAACACGTTTGCGGTTGCCTTCTACCCATGCCCAGTGGCGCAGTTGCCGCTCGTTGGCAATTGGTTCCACCACCACGTCGCGTGCACCCGACGCATCACCGTCGCTGCTAACACTCAGTGTTACCTGTTTGCCAACCGTTTGGATGAAGTGCGCATAGATATTGTCGGCGCCGCTAACCGGCGCGCCGTTGACAGCGTGGATGAAGTCGCCTTCACCAACACCGATACCCGGTGCTGCCAGCGGCGCTTTCACGAACGGATTCCAGTTTTCGCCGCTGAAGATGCGCGCCACTTGATATTTGCCGTCCACAACACGAAGGTTTGCACCGAGCAGACCAATTTGAACCGGCGCGTCGCGGTATAGGTCCCCGCCGCCGGTTCTATTGTGGCCGACTTGCAGTTCCGAGATCATATCAATGATCAGGCGGGTTAGGTCTGCGCGTGTTGCAACGTGCTGCACAAGCGGTTGATATTTATTGTAAATACCGTCCCAGTCCAGCCCGTGCATGTTTGCAGCATAAAAATACTGCTTTTCATACCGCCATGCCTCATCGAAAATCTGAGCCCATTCTTCGCTTGGGTTAATGAAGGCCTTCACATCGCTGGTGTTCAGCTTTTCAGCGTTAATGTCTTTCACCGCCTTAGCCGTCATTAGGCCGTTCGACTGTGTATTAACAATCACATGTTTGCCGTCAGCTGAGATACTGTAGCCCTGAACCATGTCCATTGCTTTGGCGGCTTTTTTATCTTTGAAATCAAAGCGCATCAATTTGGTGGACCGGCGGCCTCGACCATTGGGCTCAATAGTGCCGCCCGGTTGATCGGTTTCGAGGAAGAATAAGGCGCCGTCGCCTGCTACTTGCAATGCGCTGTAGGCACGTTCAGCAACCGGAAGCGCGACAATTCGGCTGGTAAGACCATCCAGGTCGACAGTCATCTCAGGCTTAGCGTCCTTTTTAGCGTCTTCGCCTTCTTCATCGCCTTCTTTATCATCGGTTTTTTCTTCCGATTTTTCGTCTTCATCATCGGATTTCGGCAAAAGAGGGGACTTGCTGTCTGCTGCCAATACAGCCGCATACAAGCCGAAGCGAATGGGGCGTTCCTGTGTCGACATGTCCAGCCCCACCGATGTCGGTCCAGCGTTGGTCGAGGCGGCAAAATATAAATAGTTGCCGTCTGGGCTGAAAGCCGGTGATACAGCATGGCTCATGCCGTCTGTAATTTGAGTGTGGCTGCCTTCCTCAAAATTATAGAGGAAGATATCGTTAAAATAATTTCTGCGTGCTTTGGTATAGGCGAGCCATTTGCCGTCCGATGAAAGGCTAAGATCTGCGTTTGAACGGCGATTGTCCGTGTAAATTTTGTTGGTTTCGCCGGTGTCAGGGTTTATCGACCAAACGCCCAAGTGGTTGTCGGCGTATAGAATTTTCTCGCCGTTACCGGACCAATCGACCAAAGAATAATCATCGTCACCTAGTGCAAAGCTGCGTTTGACCGCGCCGCCCTGATCAGCAATAACCAGCTTCAGCGCACCGCCTTCATCGCTGATATAGGCGATCTCACCGCCTTTAGGCGACCATAGACCAGAGGATTCACGCACGCCGGCACTGCGGGTAAGATTGCGGGTGCTGCCATCCTTGAGCGGCACGGTGTATACGTCACCGCGTGCGGTAACAATGGCGCGCTTGCCAGTTGGCGAAAGACCTGCGCCGGTTAGGTTGCGCATGGCGTCTTTCCATTGAGGACGCGCCTCAGGCAAGTCGGGTGCTACCGTAACTTCAACGGCGCGGGTGCGGCCGCGGCGTGCATCGACAATAGCCATGTCGCCTGCAGTTGTGGTGATCAAAATATCGTTGCCGTGTGCCCGCGCCCATGAAATGTCCCAGTCTTTTTGGTCCGTTACCATGCTGACAGTTTTGCTATCGGTGTCATATTTCCAGACATTTTTCATGCCGCTGCGGTCTGACAGAAAATAAACATCGTCTCCGATCCACATGGGGTTGGTGTCAGAGGCGCGCACGTGAGGGATTTCTTCCCATTCACCGGTGGCGTAGGTCATGATCCAGATTGGAGGTGTTGAACCGCCACGATGATTGCGCCAAGCGCTCGCGCCGCGGTGTGCTGTGTTATAGGGCTGGTAGGCGATACGATCGCCGCTAGCGTTCCAAACACCGCTCTGCATCACGGCGTCCATTATCTTGTTGGGAAAACCACCGTCTACACTAATATGCCACGCTTGTGCGCTGCGACCGCTGGTCATTTCGCGGCGGGATGTGAATAAAATGTTTGAGCCACTAGGGGTAAAGCCTTCTACCATGTCGGCGCCGGGGTGCCAGGTCAGGCGTGTGGGCTGTCCGCCTGTTACCGGAATGGTATAAACATCTGTGTTGCCGTCATAGGTAGCCGAAAAGGCAATTGTTTTTCCATCCGGTGAAAACTGCGGCATCATTTCAGGCGCGCGTCGTGTTGTCAGTTGACGCGGGTTATCACCATCGCGGTCGGCAACCCAAATGTCACCGCCGTAGGTAAAGGCAATGTGGTCCTTGGAGATTGCGCCTTGTTTTACCAATCTGGTCTCAGCAGATGCACTATGTGCAATAGCCATCGCGGCCAAGCTGACGGACATCGCCAGTTTCAATAAATTATTAGTCATGTAACCCTCCCAAAAGCTCGCCTTTGAGGGGCGAGCGTGTGCGTGTATGAATTAAGAAAGCACTTGCGCCAGCCTGTGCTTTTTCATTGTTGGGTGCCATTTGCACCGAAGTTGTCTGGTAAATGTGGTCCTGCGGGGGGCAGGCGTCAAGTGTTAAGGTTTGCAGTACTTACCACGCAACGAGTTTTTGCGGGCTAGACATCAGGAAAAAGCGTCTTGACGCCAGCGCAGGGCTCTTATATACCGGCCCAGCTTTTGGCGGTTGTGCAGCAGTTTTGAGTTGCTCGAGAAGCTGCAAACGCGCCAGAAGCATTTGATAATAGCTTTACAGATTTTTTGGAAATTTCTGCCGTAAGGCGAGGCTTTTTTTGATTTTTTGCTGAGGCCGAGTAGCTCAGTTGGTTAGAGCAGTGGAATCATAATCCATGTGTCGGGGGTTCAAATCCCTCCTCGGCTACCATTTCAAAAGCCGGTCCTCTGGGGCCGGCTTTTTTATTGGTGTTCAATAACCTGACCGGTTCATGTCAGGCTGTGGCGAATTGCTTTGTTTCAGCGACATTATCGCAAACCACGCGTTCTGGTGGAAATGTCAACGTTACAACCGTCCCCGTGCCTACCTGGCTGGAGATGTCGCAGGTGCCATTATGCATTTCCATCATCAAATTTACTAAGTGCAGCCCCAGCCCCGTGCCGCTGTTTTTTCGGGTGTAAACGTCTTCGCCCTGTACAAATGGCTGTTTTATCGTCGCTAAAATACCCTCTTCGATACCGACACCGTCATCAATAACAGCAAGTTGGAGTTTGCCGCTTTCCAGTAAAACGCTCTCAAAACTAATTCGGCCGGTAGGTGCGGTGAATTTGCGGGCGTTGGACAGTATATTGGTGACTACTTGGATCATCATGCGAGGGTCTGCTAATACGCAGTGGTTCTGAGTTACGCCGCTGGTTTGTATATTTCGTTTTGCGAAAGATTTTGGCGGTCCAACCAACGACTTCGCTGAGTTGATAACCTCAATAAGGCTGATTTCTTCATCGGCCACATCCATTTTGCCGGCTTCGATTTTTGCCACGTCAAGAATATCATTTACAAGGCTCAAAAGATGATGGCCACTAGCGTTAATGTCTTTGGCGTATTCTGCCAATTTATCTTGGCTTGCTCTCATCATTTGTGGGTTTGTAAGGATGTCAGAAAAACCAATGATAGCGTTGAGAGGCGTTCGTAGTTCATGACTCATGTTGGCGATGAAAGCTGACTTTGCAGTGCTTGCGCGTTCCGCTTCAAGCCTTGCAATGTGCGCCATTTCCGCCGCCGCTGTTAAGCGTTCGGTAGATAGGGCAAGGGTTTTAGCCTGCGCCGCTTGGGCGCCAGATTTTCGGAGTGTTTCGCCTAGAACGCTAAAAACTGCAACAACTACTACTTGTCCAATTAGGCCGTTTAACATTAAAAGGCCGCCAATTTCTGTCGGTCGAGCCGGACCAATTGCAAACCCCAACGCCGTTGTTACAAGGGAAAGGCCAAAGAAAGAAAACATCCATTTATAACGAGGGCCTGTAGAATCACTGAAAGTAAGCATCAAATAAAATGCGGGAATCCAGATTTGGTAGAAGTCGAAATTATTGCCTTCTGTGAAGGCAGCTTCAAATTGCCCGGACAAGAGGAAAAGGCCTGATGAAATAATATAAATCTGACCCAGAAATTTGTCATGACGGCGCGGCAGCACAATGTAACCAATACATAATAATGCAGATATAATTGTCAGCAGCGGTCCGGTAATATGTTCCAGAGGCGTCATCAACAGATTGCTGATGCCAACATAACTACACACCGCAGCTGCAGCACACACACCGCCGGCAACAACGGCCATTTTTATGTTTGCATTCTGAATTGACAGCGTCGGCATTGGGACGATCTAATCCATCGTTATACTCGCCCCCCAAGGCTACAGATTACTTTACTCCGCGAGAGTTAACAAATTCAAAACAAATTATATCGAAATATCATTTGGAAGACCGAGTTCATCAGGGGTTTAATCGCAAATCGTTGAACGATAGTTTAGAGTGTAAAAACGTGTTTTTGTGTTTATGTCTGTTACGCAATAGAGAAAGGGAAAGTCATGAAACAAATTTTGTTGGCAATAGGGGCTCTATTTATGAGCATTCAGGTGCAGGCATCCGACGAGAAATACGGCGACAAGGTTGCCACACTGGATGCAACAATTCACACGCTTTATAGTGTGATTTCCGGTGATAAAGGCGTTGAACGGGATTGGGACTTGTTTCGGTATCTGTTCAAACCGGGTGCGCATTTGATTCCTTCAGGCAAGGATGCAAGCGGCAACGTTGGTGTGCAGGTGTTGACACCAGAGGAATATATTGAGCGCTCCGGCGCGTTTTTGGTCGCAAACGGTTTCCATGAGCGCGAAATCGGCCGCAAGACTGAGCAATACGGTGTGATCACTCATGCGTTCAGCACTTACGATTCCAAGCGCACATTGGCGGACGAAAAACCCTTTGCTCGCGGTATCAACAGCATTCAATTGCTTAACGACGGCAAACGCTGGTGGATTATGAATATATTCTGGATGGGCGAAACCGACGAATACCCATTACCGGATAAATACTTAGATTAGAGACTGTCTGTAGAATAACTATGGCTGAGCCAACGTAAAAAAGCCCGTCCAAAGACGGGCTTTTTTCGTGTTAGTCAGCGAATTACTGCGGCAGCGTGACAGTCTCGCGTCGTTTGGCCCCGGCTTCCACATCCGCCCGGTAAAACAGAATATCACGGAACTCTCCGGCGGCGTGCAGCGGTAACTGGTTGCCGTAGTGACTTGTCCGAGCCTCTGTGGCGTTGCCCGGTCCGAGGATACCTTGTGCCCGCACTTTGTCGCCGAACTCAACCGCCGCAACAAAACTATTGCCGCCAAGTACTGGCACAATGCCGTCTGCAGCAGGGCGTCCGAGAAACGCTACACGGAAGGCCCCCATCACGCCGGGACCAACGCTTGCCGGGTGATCTTGTCCGGCATGTTTTGTGCGAACAAATTCGCCCCAGGGTATATCGAGAGCACCATATGTGTCTTTTACCGACGCTGCAGCGCGTGCTAGTGCTGACACCGCACTCGCCGGGTCTGCGATTCCGTCTGGCGTACTGAGAGGGTTTTCAGGAGACCATTTCTTGGTGAAGAAGGCTTCAGTGTATATGCTTCCGATGCCAACTTGCTGAACCCAGTTCAGGAACAAAAGGGCGCCGCGGCTGTTGGGCAGGGTTTGTCTGTCCCAGTTTGCAAGCACTGTCATCGCTTCAGCTATCAGTGGGTCGTCAGAACCAGTTGTTGCTGCTTCCAAATCGTCCATTATCCTGTCTGCCAATACCGCCCGAGTGGACTGTCGGTACTGCATCAGCTCATCCCAGGTTACGGAATCGTCGTTTACGAGCATAGATGCTGAATTTTGTGGCCTGAAGGGCATGAACAGCGGTGCGGTGTCGGCCGGAAAATCCTCCGGGTTCAGTGCCATCGGAAATGTACTGCTCCACGGCGCATCGTTGGCATTTTGTACAAAACCGGACTCCGGGTTGCGGTAACGCGGCAGTTCCTCGTAGGTGCGGTAACCCTGCCACAGCAGGTCAGATTTCGTGCCATCAATTATACCAGCCCAAAAGGCAACATCACCGCTTTTGCGCACAGGCTGCAGCGCATTAAAGGCATAGAAAATATCGCCGTGGCGGTCCGCGTATACAGCGTTGAACATAGGCACCTGATGCATGGCGAGGCCTGCCTCAAATTCATCAACGTTTTTTGCACTGCCCAATTTCCAATATTGCTCGAACATGCGGTTATGGTCGGGCTCCTCAAGGCCTGCAACCCTGAGCGCAAGCGCCTTATTCCCTTTTTCGGAAATCACCGGACCGTGCAAAGATCGTTTTATCTCAATCGTTTCGTCAGACATGCTGCCATCTGCTGCCTTAACTTTGATTATTGCGGAGCTTACGTCAAAAGGCTTGGTCTCTTCGTCGAATTTGTATCCCCCTTCGGTTAATACCAACTCATACATGTCGGCACCGTCATAGGTGTTTACTGTGTGGGTCCAGCCCATGTCTTTATTGAAGGCAATAACCAAATTTGGCATGCCGATCAGTGACACACCATATGCGTCATATTCAGGTGTGCTGATATGAGCTTCAAAGAACAGGAACTGATCGCGCCACGGCAGGTGGGGGTTCATCAACAGCATAGCGTTGCCGCTGGCCGAGCGAGACGGTGCAATCGCCCATGCGTTGGAGCCGGGCTTTTCGTCCGGTGTGTCGCCGGCAGCTTGCCAGCCTTGTGCAATTTGTTGGGCACCACCGGAAACAAAGGTGACATGAATACTAAACTGCATTTGGAGCAAAACATCCTGTGCGCTTAGCGGTAGCACCGCGCGCATGTCATCGTTAACAGCGGATGGGTTTTCAGAAGCCCAGTCATTCATTCCTTGGGCAAATGCTTCAAGCCGAGCCGCATATTCTGGTCCTTGCGCCGCAAGCAACGCATCAGCACGTTGCGGCAATCCCAATTTGTGAACCAATATGTCGGAGGCCAGATTTTCTTCACCCCAATATTCTGAAGCCCGTCCGCGTGACGTGCCATAAAGTTTAAGGAGCAGGTTGGTGTGATTTTCCATTTGTGCGCGACCAAAGGCATAGTCTGCAGCCGCAGCGTTCTCAGCATATATGTGTGGGACGCCGTACTCATCCCACAATATTTCCGCTGAATTACCTGATGGTTCAGTCGCTTGCTCGTTAGGCTCTGAACAGGAGGCAACCATCAATGATGCTGCCAGAAGAATACTCGTTGCTAATTGCCGCATGAATGGTTCCTTTTCCAAATTAATCGTTGCTGCCTGAACCGCGCAGGTAAGTGTCCAGGAAAGTCACATAGGCATCAGATGCCTTGATACGGTTGGCTTTCACGCGGAAACCATGCCCTTCGCCGGGAAACAATATATACTCAACCGGTACGCCGTTGGCTTTAACCGCTGCGACAATCTCATCGCTTTCCACAGGTAGAACGCGTGGGTCATTTTCGCCCTGGACAACCAGCATGGGTTTCACGATGTTGCTGGCATGAAACAGTGGTGAAATACGGCGATGGCGTTCCTCGTCGGTTGCTGGGTCGCCCATTTCGTCGTAAAGTGCTTCGCGGAAGCTTTCCCACCACGGCGGGATAGATTTCAGCGTGCGAACCCAATTTGTTACACCGAAAATGTTGATGCCAACATCGAAAACTTCTGGTTCAAATGCAAGGGCCGCAGCAACCATAAAGCCGCCGTATGAGCCGCCGATGATGCCTATCCGGTCGCTGTCCACCCAGTCCAGGCTTTCCAGATAGGTGCGGCCGCGAACGATGTCCTGCAGGTCACCTTCGCCGTGGGCTTTGTCATCCATATGGAAAAAGGTTTTGCCGTATCCGGAAGAGCCCCTGTTGTTGGCACCTAAAACCGCATAGCCATGGTTAACCAAATGTTGAACAAACGCACGGTAGCCGCGCCGTGTTTGCCCGCCCGGCCCGCCGTGCACCAACACGAGGGCAGGGGCTTTATTATCGACAGACGCGTCTTTGGGTTTGTAAAGGATTGAGGGAATAAGGGTTCCATCAAAGCTGGGGTACCGCACAACTGTGGCTTCCACCAGATTGCTTTGATCTATAGCAGGGTTGAGTGCCGTGGTCAGGCGTTTTGCCGTGCTGGTGCCCAAATCCACCACATAGAGATCGCTGGGGCTGGTGTCGCCGTTTAACAGAAAAGCGATGTGGCTGTCATCGGCGGAAAAACGGACGTTAATAACATTGCCCGCCGGTAGATCGGGCAATGTAACCGGGCCCATTGTTTGGCCGTCCATAATAGTTATTTTGGTTTCTGCGTCGGCGTTGATGCTTTCAACCCGGTAGCGGCCAGTGTTGGAGTATCCAATGCCCGAAACGTTCCAGTCTGCGGTCACATAGGGCTTCTTCTCTCCTGTTTCCATGTTGTATGACCACGCTTCTGCAAACTCGCTTGCTTCGTTGGTGGACAAAATGAGCTTGCCGCCGGCTGAAAAGCCGTAAGTTCCATATGCGATATTGCCTTCATGTGCTGTAATCAAGGTTGGAGCGTCCCCTGACGCAATGTCTGCTACATAAACGTCACTGTCGGCTGATGTGCGGGACTTAACCATCGCAAGGTAACGATCATCGCCGCTAATGGCGGCCAGTTGCATCGCTTCGCTGTTTTCAAATACCATCTCGCGGTCATAGTCGTCGGTTTTATAGGCGTATAGGTCAAACGCCTTCGGGTCGCGCTCATTGGTGGAAAGGTAAAAACTGGAGCCGTCAGCAGACCAGCCGACAAAAGCCGCTTTGGTGTTTTCGCTTGGGGTCAGGTCAGTTCTGGTGCCGTCCACCTCTCGGACCCACACATGGTTCAATTCGTCGCCGCCGCCGTCGGCTGTATAGAGCACACGCTCATCACCAGGAAAATAGCTGACGCCGAGGGTGGCGCTGGCGGATGACGTGGTAAGTTGAGTACGATCTCCGGTCGCCACATCCACCGCAAAGGCGTTGAAAATGCCGGTTTCGTCGCTACTGATAAGAACTTTGTCGCCGGAGGGGGAAAAAGCATGGCCTGCTGCGTTTGCAATACCGAAACTGGTGGTGTCAAAAAAAGCTGCAGCAGAATATTTCGGAGCGGCCTGTTCAGCCACGATTTCCTGAGTGGCTGTATCACCGCTGTCGCTGCAAGCGGCAAGCGCAATGGTAAGCATTGGAATAAGAATAAGGTTTTTCATCGAATTTCCCCCAGAAACGTCAAATAAATATGATTTCCAGAGAAACCTACTGCTTTCATTGCTTGATTCGCAAGGTCATTTACAACGTGAGGGACCAACCGACATATTAGTTAAATGACAGGCAACATCCGCTGCGATCAAAATATTGTTCCTTTCGATTTATGAAAGCCGACATTATGGTGGAAATAACGAGAGCGACATATGTTTTGCTCCCTTAACAATGGACGATAGCGAGATGACACAATTAGCCGCCCACCCCTATAGTATGCGCGAGGAAATACTCCATGCTGCAACCCACGGCTTTGCGGCGATCGGTGCAGTAGTGTGCTTGGTATTGCTGCTGCTGAAAGTAGATAACGGCATTGTCGGCATTGTTGCAGTGTCACTATATGGGGGCGCGATGATCGCCATGTTCGCGAGTTCGACCCTGTATCACAGCCTGTTTGCCACGAAAGCCGCCGGTTTTCTCAAAATGTTGGATCATTCGGCTATTTACCTGAAAATTGCGGGATCATATGCGCCGTTTGCCTTGATTAGTCTGCCCACAACAACAGGCGTTTGGGTTATGGTGGGCGCATGGGGCGCAGCGGCAATTGGTATCGGCTTTAAGTTGAGGGCTTTTCTCAGTAAAACTGGCAAGCGATTTAACATTATATCTTTGGCTATGTATCTGGCTATGGGCTGGGCCGGGCTTTTAATGATTGTGCCGTTGTCTGAAGCGCTGCCTGAGGTGGCAATCAATTGGGTAATTGCTGGTGGTCTTGCCTATACAATCGGCGCAGCTTTTTATGCGATGAAAAAATGGCCTTACATGCATGTAATTTGGCACTTGTTTGTGGTTGTGGGCAGCGCCTGTCATTTCGTGGCAATCTATTTTTACGTGCTCTGACTTAATCAAGTTCAATGGCCAACTCAGCTTCCCGCACTGTTTCAACCAGCCAAATTGGTCCGCATCCGCGCTTGCGCGATACGGTGCTGCGTCACTTGACGACCACTCACCAACGAACAGCTGCGGCACACACGAGGGAAGCGTTCACCTTTATGTTGCACTGGGTAGGGGGCAGCACAAACCCTTTGATTATAGATGCTTGCTGCGGGGTGGGAGACAGTAGCCGCGCGCTGGCAGCCGAGTTTCCTGATCATCTGGTAATTGGCGTGGACAAATCCGCCCACCGGCTTGAACGGGAACGCGACCATCCCGACCCGGATAATCTCTATCTGATGCGGGCAGACCTTAACGATTTGTATCCGATGCTGGTGACTTCCGGACTTACCATCGACCGACATTATATTCTTTATCCCAACCCGTGGCCAAAGCCCGGGCATTTGGGGCGACGTTGGCACGGTGCTCCTGCATTCGCCGACCTTATTCAGGTTGGGCACAGGATTGAACTGCGATCCAATTGGAAATTATATCTGGAAGAGTTCCAAATTGCGTTGAATGTGGCAGGAAAAACATCTTCGCTAGCCCAAATATTCCCCGATCCGCCAATGACACCTTTTGAAGCCAAGTATCAGGCCAGTGGTCAGAGTTTGTGGCAGCTTGTTTGTGAAAAATAACACTCGCCGCCAGAAAATATTACGAGCGAACTTGACGGCAGTAAATTTCAATATACTTCGTATACGAAATAAATAGTTGTGAATGCAAAGTATGCAAGATTCCAAAAATCCAAGGCTATTCCATTTGTTGCACAAAACCCATCAGGCACTTTTTCGTGCGTCTGATAAGATGTTGAACGAACGTCTTGGTATTTCAACGTCGCAGAGTGCGGTTTTGCTATACTTAAAACACGCGGACAAGGCAACGATGGGTGATGTGGCAAAGGCGGTGGGGCTTACCATTGCTTCCGCTTCGGGATTGGTTGACCGTATGGAAAAAAAGCAACTGGTTGGGCGTAGACGGTCGGAAGCTGACCGGCGCAGTATTCAGTTAGTTCTAACGGATCACGGCAGGAAAACCCTATCGGAAGCTGAACCGCTCACGAAGGCAGCCAATTCGCACCTGTTGAAAAAAATTGGAAATGCCAAAGAGATAGAAATTTTTACCCGGGCTTGCACGGCAATCATTGAGGCCAGTGAGAAACCACTTGCTGAGCCAGAGGCAGGCCTAACCAAATCAATAGATCAACACATTCTAGAGACCCGCTCTGAAAGGAATTTCAAATGACTACAGACATTTTAACCAGCGTCGAAGACCGTATTCTGACCATTACCTTTAACCGGCCAGACAAGAAAAACGCCATCACCGCTGCCATGTATGCGGCAATGGCGGATGCCATGGAAGACGCCAACAAAAATGATGACATTAGGGCGATACTTTTTTCGGCGAACGGCGATGCGTTCACGGCAGGTAATGACCTGCTTGATTTTCGGGATAACCCTCCACGGGGACAAGACACACCTGTTGCACGTTTCCTGCGAGAGCTTGTGGTTGCACGCAAGCCTATAGTTGCAGCGGTAAACGGTATTGCTGTGGGCGTTGGTTTCACCATGCTGCTACACTGCGACATTGTTTACATGTCTGAAAGCGCTGAAATTCAGGCGCCGTTTGTTGATTTGGCATTGGTGCCAGAGGCTGCTTCATCGTTGCTGCTGCCTGCGCGGGTAGGCTACGCAAAGGCGGCTGAAATTTTCATGCTCGGTAAACGCGTAAATGCGGTTGAAGCCGAAAGAATAGGTATGGCAAACACTGTATTCCCTGCGGGTGGTTTGCTGGCCGCAGCGCATAAAACGGCGATAGCACTATCAAAGAAAGCGCCGGAATCGATACGGCAAACCAAAGCCCTGATGCGCGGCGATCTTGACGCAGTTTCCGCCCGCATGCTGAAAGAAAGTGAGCTTTTTGGTGCGCGTCTGCAGTCGCCGGAGCTTGCCGAGGCAGTGATGGCATTTTTGCAAAAACGTGAGCCTGATTTTGGCTAACGGGTATCTGCGCATAGCTGATTTGCGTTAAAACAGGCTGGTAGTTTGGCGGCCAACCGCTATGGTGCGACCTTCATTCAATAGAAGGTCGCTCCTAAATGCCCGATCCGTCCAAAAGGCTAAAAAACTGGCAAAATCCGGAAATGTGTCTGATTTTGATCGCGGCTGCTGGGCCGTTCAGCTTTGCTATCTGGATGGCATTGTTAAATAATTTTTCTATCGAAGTGGCAAATTTTACCGGTCGTGAAATAGGCATTCTGCAAAGCCTGCGGGAAATACCCGGTTTTTTGGCGTTTACGGCGGTATTCCTGCTGCTGTTGATGCGAGAACAAGTATTGGTGGTTCTGTCGCTAATTTTGCTCGGGTTTGGTGTCACGATTACCGGGTTTTTGCCGACAGAGTACGGCCTGTATTTTACCACCGTTCTCATGTCCATCGGCTTCCATTATTATGAAACTCTGCAAATGTCATTGTCGCTGCAGTGGCTACCGAAGGAACGTGCCCCCAGGGTTATGGGGTGGCAACTTTCTGCGAAATCGGTCGCCGCCATTATTGCCTATGGCTTGCTTTGGTTAATGCTGGAAGGTTTCGGCGTCGCTTTCGCCTGGCTTTATGCGGTGGCTGGATTGGTGACTATTGCATTAGCGGTCTTCATCTGGCTGGCATTCCCGCGCATAGATGGGCACGAGCCACAGCATAAAACCATGATTTTACGTAAACGCTATTGGCTCTATTACGCGCTCACCTTCATGGGAGGTGCCAGAAGGCAGATTTTTGTGGTTTTTGCCGGCTTTTTGCTGGTTGAAAAATTCGGCTTTTCTGCATCTACAGTCGCAGCGCTTTATCTGGCTAATCATGTGGTGACTAGCTTGGTTTCACCTGCCTTGGGATCCTACATCACACGTTTTGGTGAACGGAAAATATTGATCATCGAATATGTGGGGTTGATAGGTGTATTCGGTAGCTATGCCTTCGTTGAAAGTGCGGCAATTGCAGCGGTCCTTTATGTGGTTGATCACATATTTTTCTCTTTTGCCATCGCGCAAAAAAGCTACCTACAAAAAATTGCCGACGGTAAGGACATCGCTGCCACATCAAGCGTCAGCTTTTCAATTAACCATATTGCGGCTGTAATAATACCGTGGGTATTTGGTGCATTCTTATGGATACAGTCACCGTCTTATGTATTCATTGCAGGCGCGGGCATGGCTTTCATTTCGCTTATTCTGTCATTCAATGTACCCCGGCGCCCTGAACCGGGCAACGAAGTCGTCGTTGGTCGAATTGCAGTGCCTGCAGCGGCGGAATAAGGCCTTAACTGCTCACGGCCTCCATAAACAACCGATCATATGTCTTGACCATTGTGTCCAGGCTAAAACGCTTGCGCACCAAAGACTTGTTGGCCTCACCTAGTGATTTGGCCAACGATGGGTCTGATAAAAGAACGTCTAAACTGTCTGCCAGCTCGTCCGCTTCGCGGCCTTTGATGAAACGCTGATTTGTTTCGGAAACCATATGTTTCGTGTCGCCAACATCAGTGCTTGCAATGGCTTTGCCCGCAGCCATTGCTTCAAGCACAGAAATGGGCATTTGTTCGGTGTCGGAAGACAGCGCAAAAATATCGAAGGCAGGTACAATGGTTTGTGGTTCATTGATTGTTCCAGTGAAGATAACCCGACCTTTCACACATATTCGCTCCGCCAACATTTTCAGCGCGGCCATGCCCACGCCGTCGCCGACAATAACCAAACGCGCATTGCTGTGTTTGTTTTCTATCTTGCTGAAAGCTTCGATCAAACGGCCGATGTTTTTCTCTGGTGTCAGGCGGGCGACAGTTCCGATGACTGGCGTTGAATGACTAAGTCCAAATGAAGTGGTCAGAGCTGTATCAGCTGCGCGGTCAAACAACGAGGTGTCTATGCCATTAGGTACGTAGGACAGACGCTTCTCGGGCACTTTCCAGCTTTCCCTGGCCAGCGCAGCCAGCTTGTTGGAAGGCACAATCACCCGGTTACAGCGGCTATAGGTCATTTTTCTCATAAATTGCCGCTTGGGGTTTTCACCATCTCGTTCGTCTTCGCCGAACCCGTCTTGAATATGTACGATGGGGCACCGTTTTGGCCAACGATTAGCCATCGCCCACTCGATGCTACCCCAATTATAGGTGACTAAAAGATCGGGATTTGTTTGCTGCAATGCTCTGCGGCAACCGAGTATGGCATTAAGTAAATTACCCTTTGGGATAAGGCCCGGTGGGATTCGCGCCGCTCGAAAATGATGGCTAAGCTCCGCCGCATCATAGCAATCGTCCATCGCATAAACCAAATGATTATGCGGCGCTTCACTGGCGTTGAGATAGGTCGTCATGCGCCGCTGTGAACCACCAAGTTCAAATGACGGAAAGACATGTAAAATTCTTAGTGATTTTGCCACGCAGTGCTCCGGTGTGCCCAATAAGGTATTTGGCCGGATACTATCGGCGATATTTGCTTAAAGACAATGTTTATCTACTTCTAATTGATAGCTTATGCATCGTGTCTTCGCCACTCAATGACTCATATAAATTGGGATGCCGCTATTTTCGATCAAATGTCTAGTGACACCGCCTAAAATCCGCTCACGCCAACGCGCGGTAGAGAATGCACCAATGACGATCGCGTCAGCCCGCGCCTGATGTGCGGTTTGCAGAACTGCTTCCCCGACCGATTGTTCGCTTGAAGCCAATTGAATGTGATCTGCGCTGATACCGTGAGTTTCCAGGTAAAAAGCGATGTCGTTCAGAGTAGGGCGATCATCCCCTAAGTCGCCCACTTGTAGAATGCTAACTTTGTTTGCTTTTTTAAGGACAGGAAGCGCACCGCCAACGGCCCGGGCGCATTCTGCTCGCCCATTCCATGCAACCAATAAATTATCGAGCATCGTGCCATTATAATCATCAGGCAGCATCATTACCGAACGACCAGAGCGGAAAACAAGGTCATCAAAAATCTCAGATCGGTCTGAACCCTTGCCTTTTGGGCGTTCACATAGGGCAAAATCAGCGGTTCTGGCACAGCGGCCAACATGGTCACTAATATCGCCAACTACGGTTCGCCATATTGAGCGAGGTCCGTTCGCTCCTGATTGAGGCTCTCCAGATGCTATCCCTGATGTAGTGATTGCTTTGTTGAAGGTATCCTCTGCTTCGGCATTGTTCTGCAAACCTTCTCGCTCGGTTGCATCACAGATCTCCTGAATCATTTCCGCCGTTAGTCCTTCCCCTAGCATTGGAATGGCATGCTTGGGATCGCGGCGCACAAATAGCCCAGTTAGGGTTGCGCCGAAACGGTTGGTTACAGTTGCTGCAGCGCCAGCCAGCATAGCAGTGTCACTGTCGCGGGTGAGCGGTAAAATGATGGATTTCATAACAACTCCTTCCAGTATTTCTGGATTACAATCGTATCCTTACTCGATTTTGCCAGTTACGGGTAATGAGTGAACCAATTATTTTCTTGATCAAGCGGCAATGTCCGTCATCATGATGGTTCATCAAACGTTCAGCACTTACTTGCGAAAGTATACCCTATGAAAAATGTTTTTGCGATTTTGTTGTTGCTTGGGTGCAGCGCAGTGCTCATCGGTACTGCGGAAACCGGTTATTTTGGTGCCGTGGCGATTGCCGACGAGCATGACGATGCGCGTGAGGCTTTAAAACGCGGTGATATTTTGCCGTATTCTACCATTAAACGCATTGTTGAAGGTCAGGTTGACGGCAAGGTGGTTGGTCAAAAATTACGGCGGACTAACAGGGGCTGGCAATATGATTTGCGGGTGAGGCCCAAAAATGGCCGGGTTATGGTGCTGGTTGTGAATGCGAAAAATGGTTCCATCGTCAGCCGTCGCTGACCGGTTTTTGCCGAAAGAACATAGTGATCTGTAGGGGGCGAAATGAGAATTTTAATAGTTGAAGATGACGTTACTTTGGCTGGACAAATAGCTGAAAACCTGAAAAATGCCGGATACACATATGACCTTGCTCATGACGGTGAGGAAGGCCACTTTCTTGGCGATACTGAACCCTATGACGCGGTTATCCTGGACTTGGGGTTGCCAATTATGGACGGTGCAAGCGTTCTGAAAAAATGGCGGGCGGACGACAAAAAGATGCCTGTTATGATTTTGACGGCCCGCGATAGTTGGACCGACAAGGTTGAAGGGTTAGACGCTGGAGCCGACGACTATTTGGCAAAGCCATTCATTGTTGAAGAATTGCTGGCCCGCTTGCGAGCGCTTATTCGGCGGTCGGCTGGGCAAACATCACCGGTGTTAACTGTTGGCACTGTTCGGCTGGACACGCGCAACAGCAAGGTAACCGTGGATGGCAGTGCAATCAAATTGACGGCACAGGAATTTAAGCTGCTGTCTTACCTTATGCATCATGAAGGCAAGGTTATTTCTAGGACCGAACTTACCGAGCATATTTATGATCAGGACTTCGACAAAGATTCGAACACTATCGAAGTATTTGTAAACCGAATCCGTAAAAAACTGGCAGCACCAATCATTCATACGGTTCGCGGTCTGGGTTACCGCGTTGAATGGGAGGACGACGCCGCGTGAGCCAACCCAAGACCAATGACAAACTTTCCGCCGAGTTAGCACCGGAAGCAGATACAGGGAGCGTTGCGCGATTTTCTGGGTCGCTGGCGGGTAGATTGGTCTTGTCGGCGGTTGTTTGGTCGTTTGTCGCGCTTTTGGTTGGTGGGTTTGTGCTTTCCTTCGCGTTTCGGAGCTATGTTCTGACCGATGTTGATAAGCGGTTGGAGCTGTTGTTAGACACGCTGGTCGGCATTAGCGAAGTGTCGCCCGAGGGTGAGTTTCGGTTTAATCAGCCGCTGGCAGACCAACGTTTCATGACGCCCTATTCAGGGTGGTATTGGCAGGTTTCGGCAGATGATATGGAACCAGTTCGTTCTCGGTCTCTGTGGGACTTTGCTTTGGACGCCCAGCATGAACAGCGCACTTTTTCCCTGCGCTACAGTATATCCAACGGCCCCGACGGCCAGCAACTTCGGTTGGCAGAACATGATATTATCCTGCCTGAGGCTGAACAGGTTTTTCACTATCAAATTGCAACTAACATGGCTGAGGTGCAAGCTGCGATTAACCGGTTTAATTGGCTTCTGTTTAGTGCGCTCGCATTAATTTTATTCACGGTTACCTTGGCGCTGGTGCTGCAGGTAAGCTATGGCCTGCGACCATTGCGGCAGATAAAGCGAGATTTAAGTGATGTGCGTGCAGGCAGGGTTGCCAAATTAGCGTCGGCTGATGATCAGACGCTGCCGCAAGATCTGAGGCCGCTTGTTCAAGAAATTAACGGCCTTATTGATCAGAACGACAAATTGGTTCAGCGTGCCCGTACGCATGTTGGTAATTTGGCGCATGCTCTCAAAACCCCTCTGTCTGTTATTCAAAATTCCGTTGACGGCGACGACGGCGAAAATGCTCGTGTTATAGCGCGTCAGGCCAAGGATATCCGTATTCACGTTGATCACCATCTTAAGCGTGCGCGCATTGCTGGCGGTGGCACAGGCGTTGGCTTGCCAGTTTGTGAGCGGATCAAGAAACTTGTATCTGCGGTGGAGGTGATCGCAGGAGACAAACAATTGGATATGAGGGTAAACTGTGACGCTAGCTTAATGTTTGATGGTGAAAAAGAAGATTTTGATGAGCTACTTGGCAACCTGCTGGACAATGCTGCAAAATGGGCAACTTCCGTGGTTGATGTTGCAGTAACTCGGCGAGAAAAAAACTTACGCAGACCAGTTTTGCAGATTACGATTAGTGACGATGGACCGGGCGTTCCAGCGGACCAGCACGATGGCTTGTTTGATCGTGGCAAGCGGCTTGACGAGCAGGTGCCCGGGACTGGCCTTGGCTTGGCAATCGTTAGGGATATCGCTGATATGTATGGCGGCAATGTTAAACTCGGCGCTGCCCAGCTCGGTGGCCTTCAGGTGGTTTTAACGTTGCCAGCCAAATAGTTGGGCGATTTACAAGAGGGAAGCGATATAATGACAGAAGCCAGCTCAGGACCTATCCCACCTGAGATGTTGCGCGGTGATAATCGTGGTGACAGGGTTTCTGGCGCATCGTGGGCCACGCGAAGTGCTGCTCTTGGTCGACAAGGCATGGCGGCTACATCGCATCCCCTTGTCAGTCAGATTGCCATTGATATTCTCAAAAAAGGTGGTTCTGCTGTAGACGCGGCAATTGCAGCCAATGCCGCTCTGGGGTTGATGGAGCCTACGGGAAGCGGCATCGGCGGCGATATTTTCGCCATTGTTTGGGACCCTAAACAGAAAAAACTGCACGGTCTGAACGGCTCAGGGCGTGCGCCGCTCGGCCAAACCCCGGGTGAGCTTAAGGGTAGGCTCGCCGGCAAAACTGCTATACCAAATTTCGGAAGCCTTGCGGTGACCGTTCCGGGTGCGGTGGACGGATGGTTTATGCTGCACGGGAAGTTTGGCAAGCTTTCAATGGCTGATAACTTGGCGCCAACAATAGACTATGCACGGTTTGGTTTTCCCGTTAGCCAAGTGATTGCGCAGGCGATGCAGCAGCACGCCAATGCTTATCCAGAACTTCACCAAAGTGGTATGATCGAGGAGATCGACAATTACCGCGCCACTTATCTGATTGATGGAAAAGCCCCGGTTGAAGGGCAGATGTTCCGAAACCCGAATCTGGCAGGCACGCTGGAACTAATAGGCCGTGAGGGTAGAGATGCATTTTATCGCGGGCCGATCGCGGACAAGGTTGACTGCTATTTCAGGCGCATCAGTGGCCCGCTGCGTAAAATTGATTTTGAGAAACATAAAGGCAATTGGATAGAACCGGTTTCGGTGAATTATCGCGGGTTTGATGTGTGGGAATTACCACCGAATGGGCAGGGCATCGCCGCCTTGCAAATGCTTAATATTCTTGAAGGTTTTGACCTCAATTCAATGGGGCATAATTCCGCCGATCATTTGCATGTGCTCACTGAGGCAAAAAAATTGGCCTTTGAAGATCGGGCGCGCTTTTACGCTGACCCGGATTTTTATGATACGCCCCTGGATACCCTTTTGTCGAAAGAGTATGCCAATGAGCGACGCCAGTTAATCGCCATGAATAAAGCACTGGAAGAGGTTGACCACGGAGACCCAAAACTGATTGAGGGTGATACGGTTTATCTCACTGTTGCTGACGGGGACGGCATGATGGTGTCGCTCATTCAATCAAATTATATGGGAATGGGGTCTGGCCTTGTGCCGGACAATTTGGGTTTCATGTTTCAGAATAGAGGTGCGCAGTTCGCGTTGTCGGAAGGTCATCCAAATGCTTATGCGTCAGGAAAACGGCCCTTCCATACCATTATCCCAGCCTTCTTAACCAAAGACGGGCAGCCGGTGATGAGTTTTGGTCTTATGGGCGGTGCGATGCAGCCGCAAGGGCACGCGCAGATCATCGTAAACATGCTTGATTTTGGCATGACGGTGCAGGAAGCGGGGGACGCCGCACGGTTTCATCATTTGGGGTCGACGGAGCCCACTTGGCAGGGTCGCATGCGCGATGGCGGCTTGCTGCAGCTGGAACGCGGCGTTACGCGGCCGGTGTTTGATGAACTGATCCGTCGCGGCCATAATGTGGAAATAACCATTGGCCCGTTTGGTGGGTATCAGGCAATATGGCACGATGATAAGACAGGTGTTTATTGGGGCGCAACCGAGATGCGTAAGGATGGTACGGCAATTGGATTTTAGCTGTTTAATTTGTTTTCATACTCTACCTATTAGTGTATTTTAAGGCGTTAAGACAAATTGATACAATTTTTAGCTACCCAAAAAGCAAGTTTTGCGTGCATTATAGTCTTGAACTATTGGAAAATTTGAAACGATATATGAGCAACTGGAAAAAATTAACTCGCAATTTTATGCGCCGAGAGCAAACAAGCGACGGTGAAATGGCACAAAATACAACATTAGATTCAATATCTTTCCCCTTCGGGCTACTGAATTCAGATGGCCTTATTTTAGCGTGCAATCAAAAATTTCTCCGACAGACTGGGTTGCGCTCTGAAGATTCTCATGTAGCTGATTTGGCTGACCTTTATGTAACCGAAAAGGGCGGCCCGGACCTGAAAGATCAAATAGCTGCGTGCATTGAGCGGTTTGAGCTAACACAGGTTGAAGTTCAGGACACAAGAAACAAAAATCCGCACATGTTAATTCTCACACCCGACCTGAAAAAGGCCCAATGCTCAGTTCAAATTGTACCCGCTTCAATGACAAGTGGATCTGATACTAATGCACTTGGACAAAGAGCGGGCGCCACTGCTGCAGCCCCCTCCAAACAAACAATTGATTTTCTCTCTGGGTTAAATCATCACCTTCGAACGCCCGTTAACGGAGTTTTGGGTATTGCTGATTTACTTGCGGAAACCACACTGTCTGCGCAGCAGGCGTCATACGTTGATATTTTATCCCGCTCCTGTAATGCGCTCATTCACCTGGTTGATGAAATTCAGTCGATTACTCTTCTGGAGCAAGGCGTATTGGCGGTTGACCGAGATACGGTAGACATCAAAAATTTAGCGCAGGAAACGCTGGACTTGTTCGCAGTAACCGGCGAGCAGAAAGAAATTATTAGCAAAGTCAGTTTTGATGATTCTGTTCCGGGTGCGCTTGTAATTGACGATAAAAAACTGCGGCAAATCTTATTTATCCTGCTCGATAATGCTTTTCGGTATACCGATCAGGGTACCATTGGCATATCATTCTCTTACGATTCCAGTACCGCATACCCAACTATGCAGATAACGGTGAAAGATACCGGCATTGGCATCGCTAACGACCGCCTGCCGTCTCTTTTCAGTGAGCAGCTCGATAGCACTGTAGGTCTGGTTGATAAAAACTATGGCAATACGGGCCTTGGGCTTATTCTGTGCCACAAACTCGTAACATTGATGGGCGGAACCATCAGTGTTGACAGTAAATTTGGCCACGGTGCCTGCTTTACAGTGACCATACCCGTTACGGAGGCAATGCAACTAGATGCCGAAATGCAGAAGGCTGACACGGCTGAAACATCGGCAGTCGGGCCAACCTCTAATAATACAGAAGTCAGCTGGAATATATTGGTCGCGGAAGACAATCCGGTTAATCAAATGTTGTTCAGAACTGTATTGGAGCGATTTGGACACCGGGTAACGGTGGTTGGAAATGGTCAGGAAGCCGTTGCGGCCGTGCAGTTGAACCAAAGGTTTGATGTTATTTTGATGGACATTTCCATGCCAGTTATGGATGGCATTGATGCGACGGCGATGATTAGATCATTGTTCGGTGACGTTGGGAATACGCCGATTCTTGCCCTTACTGCCCACGCAATGGACGGTGACCGCGAAAAGTTCATTAATGCCGGGATGGATGGGTACCAAAGTAAGCCGGTGGACCCGATGACGCTACAAAAAGCAATCGCCGAGGTTATTGCTAACCACGGCGAAACAGTTTCAGCCACTCAACGTTATGAAAGCAGTAGCCTTAAGGCACCAAAACAATCGGAACCCCCAGAGAGTGGGCTAAAGAATTAGCAACACTGCCCAGAATAAGATCGCTTATTCTTGACCGACCACGGCGCCCGACAAATACCATATTTGCGTGCTCGTTCTTTGCCATTTTCCGAATGATGTCTACCGGATTTCCCCAATCAAAATGGGTGGTCACATCAACACCTTTATCGCCGTGTTTCGCAGCCACTGACGCAAGGATATCTTCTTTTGCATGGCGCTCTTCTTCATCACGGGCAACCGGCCGGTGGGCCAATTCCTCAATTGACATGGGCTGATACCCTGACCAAGGAATAACAGTAACCAGTTTAACGGATGCGCCGGTTTCAGAAGCCAAATTAACAGCGCGTTCTGCGGCGCGTTCGCCCCATTCGCTGCCATCCACTGCCACAAGATATAATTTTCTGCTCATTTCAGACCCCTCTGGTTGCTATTGATGTTTCAATTTACCACAACTGAAGCCTGAAATCTTTGACCTTGGTCAACTATTCATCAGCGTGCTGAGCTTTGATCATATCAGCGCATTTTTCCGCAATCATTATTGTTGGGGCATTTGTATTGCCGCCAATAAGGCGCGGCATAATTGATGCGTCAGCTACTCTCAACCCAGATAGGCCGATAACCTTGAGTTCCGGGTCAACCACGCTGGTTTCGTTGTCTTTCGGCCCCATCGCGCAAGTACCGACAGGATGGTAGATGGTTTCGCCTTGCGTCCGAATAATGGCATCCACGGCTTTGTCGTCATCCAACGCAACACCTGTAAAAGGTGCTTTTTCCTTATCAACAAAGCCCGAAAGTGCAGGTTGCATGAACATGCGCCGCGCGGTTTTAATACCTTCGCGTAAAACCCTGGCATCTTCCGGGTCGGCTAAATAATTTGGGTCAATTTTTGCGGGCGCAAGAGGGTCGCTGCTGGTAAGGGATATGGTGCCCGTGCTGCGCGGCCTAAGTTGGCACACATGGATGCCAAAACCGTGTTCATAGGGCTTTGAAAAACCATGTGGCTCATCAGACATACCCAGTAAAATGTGAAACTGAATGTCGGGTCGCTCTAGCGCAGGGTCGGTTTTAATGAAAGCACCAACGGGCAAAACGATGTCGGAAAGCACGCCGGGCCGCTTCGTAAACCACTTGGCCATCTCAAGCACGCCTCGGTGGGGCGCTTGATATTTAACAAGCGAAACAGGCTGTTTCAAATGTGCGGACACCAGCATATCCAAATGGTCTTGCATGTTGCGACCAACGCCCGGTAATTCGTGCTGTAAGGCGAGGCCAACCGATTGAATATCATCCTTGTTCCCGATGCCGGACAGTTGAAGTAGCTGCGGGCTGTTGATTGCACCACCGCTTAGGATAACTTCCCTCGTAGCATTGATGACGCGGACCTTGCCCTTGTTTATCACTTCAACGCCGGTCACCCGCTTACCGTCTAGCAGCACGCGCTGAACCTGTGTGTCCGCAATGATGGTCAGGTTTGGTCTGTTTGCGGCTTCGGCAAGGTAGGTTTTAGCGGTCGATTGCCGCCTGCCACCGCGAATGGTTTGGTCAAACCAGCCAACGCCTTCCTGAGTTTTGCCATTAAAGTCTTCAGTGAAAGGCAGCCCCACCTCCTCACCGGCTTTCAGGAAAGCTTCATTAAGTGGGTTTACTGAAGTGCGCTGGCTCACCTTAAGCGGGCCATCCCCTTCATGGTATTGGTCATCGGGGCGGTCGGACCCTTCTGATTTTTTAAAGTAGGGCAATACCTCATCGTAGGACCAACCCGTGCAGCCAATTTGCGCCCACTCGTCATAGTCACGGGCGTGGCCGCGAATATAGACCATGCCATTGATGGCACTGGAGCCGCCCATAACTTTTCCGCGCGGCCAATATAGCTTTCGATTGTTCAATTGTTTTTGCGGCTCGGTCCAATAATTCCAATTCATCGGGTTCGGCGGCACTATCTTGCTAAGCAGGCCGGGCATATCAACTTTCAGGCCGCCGCTTCGTTTTCCAGCCTCAATAAGCGCAACATTAAATTTGCGTGTCTCACTCAGGCGGGCTGCCAATGCACAGCCAGCCGAGCCGCCGCCAACGACGATAAAATCAAATTGCTGACTTGCCATTTATATGCGTGCCTTCAGTGTGATGGGTAGACCATCAACCGGCTTGATGAGCGGCATAATTTGGAACTTTGTATCCCCTTTGTTTGAAAGTTCGATGTCGTAATGGGGCAGCAAGTGGGCCATGATTACCTTCATTTGCATATAGGCAAAATGCAAACCCACACACATGTGGGCCCCGCCACCAAATGGCACCCATGCAAATCTATGTCGGCTTTTGGCGCCGCCTTCTGGCGAAAAGCGCATCGGGTCAAACTTGTCAGGTTCAGGCCAAATGTCCGGGTCGCGGTGCGTGGCCAAAGCACTAACATTGACTATGGTACCTTTTGGTACAATGTGGTCTTTAAATTTCACGTCGCGCACGGTCATGCGTGGCGTGCCCGGAACTGGGGGGTTTTTCCGCAACGATTCCTTAAATGCATATTCCGCCAAAATCAGATCGTTGACTTTCTCATATGGTAGCGCGTCGCTATTAAGCCCCAGGCTTTTGATTTCGTCCCGAAGTTTGTCTTGCCACTCAGGGTTTTTTCCCAGCTCAAAAACAAGTGTTGTGACAGAGCTGGTGATCGTGTCGTGCGCAGCCATCCACAAGAAAATCATGTGATCGACAATTTCCTGGTCGCTGAAACTGTTGCCGTCATCGTCTTCGGCGTTGCAAAGCTGCGTGAATATATCTGATTGCTCAATGCCGCGCCGTTTCGGAATTTCCTGCATCAGGAAATCGATCATGAACTTTCGACCTTTGACGCCGCGCGCCATTATTGTTCCAGGTAGAGGAACGCGAACGATGCCCATGCTGGCGGAAACCATGTCAGTGAGTGCTTGATTAATTTTGGAACTGTCTGAATCCGGGTCAAGACCCAGAAATACTGTCGTCGCCATATCCAGGGACAGCTTTTTGATCGCGTCGTAAAACTTAAATGATCCAGTTTTGCCCCAATCAGCAATGCGTTTGGGCATTTCAGTATTGAGGCGCTCCAGATAGCCCTTCATCGGGCCCGTCTTAAAGGCAGTTGCCATAATATGCCGGTGGCTTTTGTGCTCATCAAAATCCAATAGCATCAACCCACGCGGGAATAGCCGACCAAGGTAGGGGGTCCAGCCTAATTCACTAGAGAAGATCTTTTCCTTGTCCATCAGTATAAATTCGTTGGCGTCTGCTCCGTGCATTGTAACGGTGTGGCGGAAAAAACTGTATGACCGATAAACATCTCCATACTTGTCGCGCATTTTAGTGCCGAAAGTCATGGGGTCCTTGAGCATTGTAAATGTATGACCAAAAACAGGCATGCCGGTTTCGCCGGGGATATCAAACACGCTCGGCGCGTGGTTTGGGGTCTTTTCTTTGTTTGCAGTTGTTACCGACATTTCACCCTCACATGTTGAACTTGGTTGCTAGTTTTTATTACCATACTGCTTAGTCCAGTAATTAAATATAGGCGGCATTATCCGTTGGTCAAGCAAGCACGTCTATGATTAGAAAACTAACCCTTCTTGGTGCTGGTGTTTGGCGCACCGAACCCGCCGCCGCCAGGCGTCTCTATAACGATTTTATCCCCGGAACTAACGCTTGAACTATCGGCATACTTAAATACGTGGGTTTCACCGCTGGAGCGAATTATCTCGGCCTTGCCAACATGTCCGTTATGTCCACCATTAATACCGGGTGGGGCATTTGAATAATGGTTGGCGAGCAATGAAACTTCCATTGGCTCGAGGAATTCAAACTCTCTAATAATACCGTTACCGCCTGAATGTTGACCCTGCCCAGCACTGCCTTTTCGCACCCCGAAGCGGTTGACCAGAACAGGGTAGCGCCATTCCAAAACTTCAACATCAGTCATGCGGCTATTGGTCATATGAGACTGGATGGCGTCGGTGCCGTCAAAGTCTTTTCCTGCCCCTGTGCCGCCGGCGATGGTTTCATAATATTGGTATGTCTCGTTGCCGAAAGTCAGGTTGTTCATGGTGCCTTGGGATGCTGCCATTGTGCCGGTTGCCAAAAACAAGGCGTTGGTTATGGCTTGGCTTGTCTCCACATTGCCGGCCACAACAGCGGCGGTGGCGTCGGGTTTTAACATCGATCCGAGTGGCACAATAATATCAATTGGTTCCAGGCAGCCGTCGTTCAGGGGGATATCGCCTCCGGCCAAAACGCGAAAAACATACAGCACGGCTGCTTTTACAACGGCATACGGCGCGTTGTAATTATTCAGCATTTGGTTGCTGGTCCCGGTAAAATCTATCGTCAGGCGGCCGGTCTGCGCTGAAGGAATAACTTTCACAGCAATGGTTGCGCCGCAATCCATAGAATAGTTGAACTTGCCCGGCTTAATGGTTGCAATAACTGATCGCACTGCCTCTGCAGCATTTTCCCGCACGAAAGTCATATAGGCGGAAACAGTATTAATCCCGTAATAATCAATTAGGTTTTGCACCAAGGCTGCGCCGCGCGCATTTGCCGCTACCTGTGCTTTAAGGTCAGCAATGTTTTGGGCCGGGTTTCGAGCAGGAAAACGATGATCGTTAAGCTGCTCCAGTACAGTAGCCGTTTGAAAGTTACCGCCCTCCACCAAATGAAAATTGGTGAAACATATGCCTTCGTCCTCTAGTGTCTGCGAATTCGGCGGCATAGACCCAGGTGTTAGGCCACCAATGTCTGCATGGTGGCCGCGCGAGGCCACATAGAATGCTGGTGTGGTCTGATTACCAAGGAAAACAGGGGTCACAATCGTAATATCTGGCAAATGTGTACCGCCCGCTGACGGGTCATTAATCATGAACACATCGCCGGGTTTCATTGCGCCTTCTCTGGCAGTAATAATGGCGGTTACGCTTTCGCCCATGCTGCCCAAGTGAACCGGCATATGGGGTGCATTCGCGATTAATCGTCCCGCTTCATCAAAGACGGCGCAGGAGAAATCAAGCCGCTCTTTCACATTCACCGAATGAGCAGTTTTAGCCAGCACAGCACCCATTTCTTCGGCGACTGACATAAACAGATTATTGAAAATCTCCAGAAGTATAGGGTCGGCTTGCTGGGTGTTGGCTTCGATTGAAGCACGCGCTTCTACCCTGCGCAGTAACAAACTACCGTTTTCGGTTGCGGAGGCTTGCCAGCCCGGCTCAATCACGGTTGTGCTGCCATTCTCCATAATGATGGCGGGGCCGGTAATATGCTCGTCTATACCTATGGCACTTCGTTCAAGCGTGCGGGCGGTAAGGGTTTCCCCGTTCATAAACACTTTCGAATCGTCGAATGAAATTGTTTTGTCGGTAGCAGACATCAACGCGACACCTTCATCGCCGATGGCGGCAATGGCTTCGGCTTCAACTGCTTCAACAATTAAGCCCGTGTTATTTTCTACAAAGCCAAATTGTTGCAGATGAAGAGTTTCGAACGCCTGTCGCAGTTCGGCAAAACCTGCAAAGGGCACCGAAAGCGCGGTGTCGGTTCCGGCATATTTTATTCTGAGAGCAACTTCGGTTATGTGTTGGCCCGCTCTAATGCCTTGTTTTTCCAGTGTTCGTTCGGCTTTAGCCGATATCATTTCTATTGCATCAACAATTGCAGACCGATTCGCAATAGGCGTTTCTAATGCGTGCTCTGCTAAGCTGCGCTGATCGGCCAGCCCCATTCCTAGGGCTGACAAGACCCCAGCAAAGGGCGGCACTAAAACAGTTTCAATGGCCAATGCATCTGCAACGAGGCAGGCGTGTTGTCCGCCGGCACCACCAAAAGTGAGCAACGTATAATCTTTGATATTATGGCCGCGTTCCACCGAAACCCGCTTTATTGCGCGGGCCATATGTTCAACAGCAACGGCAAGAAAACCCTCTGCAATGGCTTCTACGGGCATTGTTGCGCCGCTGTTGCTTTTTATATCATTGGCAATAGCTTGAAAGCCCTTGATGCTGGCTTCTGTGTTCAGCGGCTCTGTACCGTTCTTGCCAAAAACGGCGGGGAACAAGTGCGGTTGAATTTTGCCCAGTAACAAGTTGCAATCAGTCACCGTGATCGGGCCACCGCGGCCATAACAGGCCGGGCCGGGCAGGGCACCAGCCGATTGTGGCCCTACCTGAAAGCGCCCGGCCTCAAAGCGGCAAACCGACCCGCCGCCTGCTGCAACGGTGTGGATATCCATCATCGGCACGGTCATGCGAACGCCAGCAACCGCTGTGTCCAATACTCGTTCGTAGTGCCCGGCATAGTGACTGACATCGGTTGACGTGCCACCCATATCAAAGGCGATGACTTGGTTAATTCCCTCTCGTTCCGCCGACTTGGCCGCACCCACTATTCCGCCTGCTGGGCCAGAAAGCACGGCGTCTTTACCGTGAAAACTATCTGCCGCCGCGAGGCCGCCGTTGGACTGCATAAAATACAAAGGCGTTCCGCCGGTCGCGCTTCGAACATTGTCAACATACCCGCGCAGGATCGGTGACAGATAGGCATCGGCAACGGTGGTATCACCGCGCGGCACCAGTTTCATCAGGGGGCTAACCTTATGGCTCACTGAAACCTGCCCAAAACCAATATCCCGAGCAAGTTCGGCTGTAATTTTTTCATGCTCGATGTGGCGGTAACCATGGACGAAAGCGATGGCAACGCTTTGATACCCTTGGGCTTTTGCCGTCTCAAGATCGCTGCGGAGCAAGCCAACGTTGAGAGGCTTCAGGACGTCGCCATTTTTATCAACGCGCTCCTCCACTTCGACAACATCGTTATACAAGGGAAGGGGGCGAGAGGGCTTCAAGGCGAACAAATCTTGCCGGTGCTGCTGACCAATCAAGAGGGCGTCACCGAAGCCCTTGGTAATCAACAATAATGTCTTGGCGCCTTCCCGCTCCAGAAGGGCGTTGGTGGCAACCGTTGTGCCCATTTTAACGGCGCTAACCTGTTGGTCTGGAAAGACATCGCCCGCCCGAACCCGCATAATGTCGCGCATGGCGAAAACAGCGGCATCGCTATATTGGTCAGGGTTTACTGACAGATATTTATGGCTGGAAAGCACACCTTCGGGGTCGCGGGCAACAACGTCAGTGAAGGTGCCGCCGCGATCAATCCAGAATTGCCATTTCATGTTCATGATATTGGTTGAAAACCTTTTTCATATTGTTTCCATTTTATAACAAGCAAAGTGCGTGCAAATCTAGGGGCATATGAACTTGTGGATTGACGCTAAAGGATTGGCCTTTTTAAGGTGCAGACATAGCGAATCTTATTTAAACGCCATTCAATTTAATAAGTTTCATTAAGGGGTTTTCTAAATTGTATATTTGCAATGGACGAGTACATATGAATTAATGCTGTATTGCGCGTGCTTTTAGAGAGTTACCTTTATGTCTGTATACTTCCTATTCTGTTTTTTCGAATAAATTATGCATTTATCATTTTCATTCTATCTTGACGGCATAAGAGTGTTGGCTGCGCTTTTGGTTTTTTTCTCTCACTTGAAACACCAGACCAACTTATCACTGCCCATTTACTCCTATGGTCATCAGGCTGTGGTTGTTTTTTTTGTATTATCTGGATTGGTGATTGCCTTTTCGACGGGTAAAAAAAAGCAACAAGTGAAAGAATATTTTATCAGTAGAATTGCTCGAATATACTCAGTTGCAATACCGGCTATTCTTCTAACCATCGCCTTCGATACACTTGGCAATTCAGTTTCCCCGCTTACTTATACAGAGGGCTATGACGCGAACGATATAGCCGCGGTCCGAATCCCTAGTAGCTTGTTATTCTTGAATGAATTATGGTTTGTTTCTATTCAGTTTTTCTCAAACATACCTTATTGGTCTCTAAATTATGAGGTTTGGTATTATATAGCTTTTGGAGTGTTGGTATTTTCGCCAAGAGCTTATCGTATCCCATTGTTCTTTTTAGTAGTCTTGATTGCAGGAATTAAAATTGCCTTGATGCTGCCAATATGGTTGATGGGTGTCGGCGTCTGGAAATGTATTTCTAAATACCCTCTTCAAAGATTTTGGCTGGCGTTGCCAGTGTTTTTGGGTTCCCTGTTTGGAATAGTTGGTTTTTTTGCCACTGACTTAACCGGACAACTGTTGTCTCTTGAGGTCGAATTTCTTGGCGCTGAATTTGTCAAGTCTCTTGCTTATAGTAAGTGGTTTTTGGCTGATTGGTGCTTAGGTGTTTTGGTTGCCTTGCATTTTTATTCAATGCAATATTTCACAAGATTTATTAGAAAAATTCCAGATGGAGCAGTCTATTGTTCACGCGTGATTGCTGACGCTTCTTTTTCTCTATATCTAGTTCATCAACCCATCATTTTGTTGCTGGTCTCATTGTTACCTATAGCTAAAGGGGATCAATATTTCACGTTCACATTACTGACCCTCTCCTTATTAAGTGTGTCGATTTTTTACTATCTAACAAAGTCTTATCCGGCTCGAATTAGAACTTTACTACGAAAGTTTTGAACTAAATGCAGCAAGGAAAAATATGGTTTAAACCCTATTTTAGAATTGGCGCTGTGGCGACATGCTGTTTTCTACTATGCCTCGGCCTTACGCCGGATTTTTTCTCTAATATAAACTTTCTTCTTAACAGCGAAAATCCCGCAAGAAATACGTCTGTTTTCGTCGTTTTGCTTTTTGCAGGTTTCGGGAGCCTCGCGGGTGTTCTGTACATCGATTATCGAGTATTGCGATATTTGTGGTTTTTAATTTTGGGCATGAGTGCGGCGGCTTCGCAGGTAAAGTATCATATTACAGGCAATGTTTTCGATCTGGTTTCGGCACGTTTGATTTGGAATGAGGCATCTGAGATTACCAGTATTTTTACACAATATTGGTTTGAGTTACTTGTATCCAGTGTGGTGGCAGTCGTTTTTGTTGGAATGTTATGTTTGGGGCATTACTTCCTTAAATTAAGGTCAAGAAAGCCCCAACCGGTTTGGCGCCAAATCTTTTTAGGTGTGTTGCCCATGGCTGTCATTGGCACTTATTTAATGGTGGGGCTGGTCAAGGGCGGGGAGGCGTTGCAATTTAACCCAGAGCCCTACCGGGCTTTAGCCCAGGTTATTTACATTAAGCACAATAGTTTGAGTTTAGACAGCGCCTCATTTTTGGATGTAACCGCAAAAAGAGTTAAGCAACCAGCTTCTGATAAAATAATTTTGATTGTTGATGAAAGCATTAGGTCTGATTATGGGTTTAATGATTGGCGTAAAATAGAGAATTTTATTCCAAATGACTTACACGGCAAAATGTATGCTTTCAGCCGCTCTTATGCTCAACACACCTGTAGCCAGTTCAGCAATGTTGCCATACGGTGGGGTTTAGATTTTAGAAAAGCAATTGCGGAAAAAAAATCGACAATATGGCAATATGCAAAGGCTGCAGATATGCAGACTACCTATATTGACTCCCAAAGACGTTTTGGACAACTGCAAAATATGATGAACGAACAAGAAGCCTCGTTTGTTGATAATTTTATTCAGTTTAATGAAGTTCCTCAGGTCGAGAGAAATGAACAGTTTTTTGAAAAAGATTTGATGGCAGCACAAAATGTAAACGCAGAATTGTTGTCAGAAAATAAGTCATTTGTCATGGTCAATAAATTGGGGGCTCACTTTCCATATGAAGGAAAATACCCTCTGAGCGAAGCCTTGTACAAACCGCATATGGACCTATGGGAAGTATCATCGAAAGCATCACTGGAAACCCGCAGAAATTCATATAAAAATGCTGTTCAGTTTAACTTGTCTAGCTTTTTTGGACGGATATTTAGTGGGTTACAGGAAACAGAATATACAATTATTTACACTTCTGATCATGGTCAGAACCTAGAAAACATTAATCAAGGTGCCCATTGTACTGGTATCAAGAGCCCTAAGACACAGGCGTTGGTTCCTCTGGTTGTTTTTTCAACTAACAAGGTTGTTATGGATAAACTAAATCAACTTGGGGCATCGGGTAGCCAAGAAACAAGCAATCGTCATATATTCCCGACCTTATTGTGGTTAATGGGGTATGATGATGATGTTATTATGCCTTATGGAAAAACACTATTTGATCCGGCAACTGAAGGTGACTTTGATTACCGAGCCGATGATGTATTCGTTAACTAAACTTTATCGAGTTTGAGAGAATTACATGACCCGTATCTTTGTAGACGGCGATGCCTGCCCGGTTAAAAATGAAGTATTAAAAGTTGCCGCCCGGTTTGATATTGAAGTTTATCTGGTCTCGAACCAGTGGCTCAGAATGCCAGTTGGCCCGAAGGTGCATAAACAGGTTGTGCCCGAGGGGGCCGATGCCGCTGATGACTGGATCGTTGACAATATCGTGCCGGGTGATTTGGCGATCACCAGCGATATTCCGCTGGCGTCGCGCTGCCTTGAAAAAGGCGCGGAGGCGCTGGGGCCAACGGGCAAAGCTTTCACCCGGGAAAATATCGGCATGGCGCTGGCAATGCGGGACCTGAAATCGCAGTTGCGCGAAACCGGTGTAGACCGAGGTTTCAATGCCTCTTTCACGGCGCGGGACAAGTCCAGCTTTCTAAACACCATCGATAAGATGCTGGTTCAATTGATGAAAAACAACTGAGCTTGCCTTTACCAGAACTGCTTTGCATCATTGCATGTATAAAATTTGTGGGAAAGGGTGGTTTGATGGTTAACACGACGCCAAAGATCTCAATCATTGGCGTAGGCCTGTCAGATATATACATTGCAATCTGTGTTGCCAGGAAAAAGCGTAAATTTTTAGGCCAAGACAAATTTTTTTTGTAGGCTTTTGACCAAACGCAAGGCCGACCAGTGTTATAAGTGCTTTATCTCCCATGTGAAAACTTTAGAGGACAGGATTCAAGATAGGGAAATCAGGCCATGGCTTTCTTCGAGGGCGGTGACGGAGACGATCTGATTACAGGCGGTGACGGCGACGACACGCTACGTGGTTACCGGGGCAGCGATACGCTTGAGGGCGGGTTCGGCGACGACACGCTGATTGGCGGGCGCGACGACGATTATGTGGATGGCGGATGCGGCGACGATTACATTCGCGTCGACCGCGGTGACGACACCATCGACGGTGGCTTGGGGTTCGACATTCTCGACTATAGCTGGTGGGTGCACGGCGGCAAACCCGATGGCCTGAATATCAATCTGGATAGTGGCTTTGTCCTCGATTTCACCGAAGGCGAGGACTTTATCAGCAATATCGAGCATGTCATCGGTCCGGACGGCGACGATACCATCACCGGCAGCGATGATGACGAGATCCTTGAAGGCGGTGGCGGTGATGACATCCTGATCGGCGGGGGCGGTACCGACACGCTCCAAGGCGATGGTGGGGCCGACAGTTTCCGCATCAGCGCCGGATCATCCGACATCATCACTGATTTCAGCCCGATCGAAGGTGACGACATCGACCTGCGCGAATGGCCCGACTTCGAGAGCTTTGCAGAGGTTGAAGCTGCGGCGTCTCAGTCCGGCGACAATCTGGTGATCGACCTTGGTCAGGGACACGCGCTGACGCTAAGAGATATCACCATTTCGGCGCTTGATGCAGATGATTTCGTCTTTGCGGGCATTGCGGACGCCGACACCATCCGGGGCAGCGACGCCGGGAGTTTCCATGGTGGCTCCAGCGATGCCGAGCATTTCCGCGTCGGCGCCGGCAATGACAAAGTGTTTGCTGGCGGCGGCCATGACATCAGCCACGGCGGTAAAGGCAGAGACACAATCGGCGGGGGGTCCGGCAATGACACGATTTATGGCGGCGCCGGTAACGATCTGATTTTCGGCGGCAAGGGTAGCGGTGACAACGACGATGTGCTGGACGGCGAAGCCGGTAACGACACGCTATACGGCGGTAGCGGTGCGGATACGGTTTTGGGTGGCACCGGCATGGATGTGTTGTTCGGCGGCGTGGGGGATGACGATTTTGTTGGCGGTGACGGTAATGACAGCTTGTACGGCGGTGCGGGGGATGATGTGATGGCCGGCGGCGCAGGCGAGGATGTATTTTTCTTCGGCGGCGATCACGGCGATGATGTCATTGCCGACTTTGACGGCAGCGACGATGTCTTGTTCCTGCGAAATGCGGAAGCCGGCTTCGCCAATGTGGCTGCGGTGCAGGCAGCAGCATCCGAGGCTATGATAGACGGTGTTGCTGGCGTGCTGATAGACACTGGCGGCGGCAACGGGCTTTTCCTTGAGGGCGCAAGTCTGAGCGATTTGACCGCTACATCGATTGCATTATAGACTGGCAGTTATGCATGCGTGTGTTTTATTGGCCATTGTATGGGGCAGCGGCGATCAGAGGCACATAACAGATGAAAGCCATTGAAATATCATGAAAATAGTATCGAAAATACTAGTCGGCCTCGTTGCCGCATTGCACACATGGTTTCTTATTCTGGAGATGTTTCTCTGGACCAAACCCATTGGTCTGAAGACATTTTCTATGACCGCTGAAGAGGCAGAGGCATCCGCAACCCTTGCCGCTAACCAGGGGTTATATAACGGCTTTTTGGTGGCTGGCTTGCTGTGGGGTTTGCTCGCTAAAAAGCGCGATGTTGTCATTTTCTTTCTGTTCTGCGTCATTGTCGCCGGGGTGTACGGTGCGGCAACCGCCAAGTTCTCCATCTTGTTCGTTCAGGCGCTGCCTGCGGCTCTCGCGCTTGGCTTAACGCTTATGAGCTCTGGGAAGCAGGACGAAGCGGGTTCTGCATCGTGATGAAGCCAATGTTTCGTTTAGCCAGTGTTCTTCTTCTTTTGGTTGCTGGGCCCGCCTTGGCTGATAATGGCCCTTATCAGGCAACATCGCTGCTAGGCGAAAAGCTATATGCGCCGGCTGAGGTTGGGGCGAGTACGCTCGAAAATCTGGCGCAGGCAAAAGCGGCGTATGAAGCCAACCCCGATGATGCAGATGCGATCATCTGGTACGGCAGGCGCATTGGCTATACCGGGGATTATCTGTCTGCGATTGCAGTGTTTTCGGAAGGCGTGGCAAAGCACCCGACTGATGCGCGCATGTACCGGCACCGGGGGCACCGCTATATCTCGATCAGGGAATTTGATAAAGCCATCGCTGATTATCTGATCGCGGTAGAGCTTATCAAAGGGCATGAAAACGAGATTGAGCCAGACGGTGCGCCCAACGCCCAGGGCATTCCGGTTTCAACAAAACACGGCAACATCTGGTATCACCTTGGCCTTGCCTACTATCTGAAGCACGATTTTGAAAAAGCCCTGTGGGCCTACACCGAAGCACGGAACGCCAGCATGTTCCCGGACAACATCGTGTCCACAACCCACTGGATTTACATGATTTTACGGCGCATGGGCCGCGACGCGGAAGCACAGCAAGCGCTTGAGCCTATTACCGCCGACATGGATATCATCGAGAATTTTTCCTACTATAAATTATGCCTTTTATACAAAGGCCTCGTGTCCTACGACGAGCTTGCAAAGGAAGTTTCCGATAGTCCATCGGGCGCAGGGATGGTCTACGGCCTTGCAAACTGGAAGTATTACAACGGCGAACAAGCCGAGGCGTTGGCAATGATGCGAACCTATCTGGACGACAGTAACGGTTGGTCCGCCTTTGGCTTTATCGCCGCTGAAGTTGATGTGGCTAAAAAATAGTGTTGTAGTACTTGAAGTCAGACCAAAAACGTAAATTAATGATTAATTATGCACCATCTCCTCAATATGAATTGTGGCTACAACAGTATTTTACATAGCACTTTACATTTTGTTCTTGTTATGTTCTCATTGGACAGATTATTAGAATTATAAGTGTTTGAGAAAAAGATGGTTTTAATCATGCTCAATGTTAGCTTCGAAAAACGATATAGTAAGTAAACAGTGTAATTTATAGAGTTGGCACGATAGTGTCGGCTTTTTAAGAGGGATGGGGTGAGGTTACTATGGCACAAAAAACAAGAAAAACGAAAGTTGACCCAGCCTATTTGGAAGCGGCAGAAAAGGCCATTAATGATTACGCACGTACAGTAAAGTTTACTGTGACAGAATACACTTTTGAGTTCATTATCGAGAAGTTAAACAACCAGCGATATTACGTCCCATCATATCAACGGCAGCTTGTGTGGAAAGCAGATAAACAATCTAAGTTTATTGAATCAGTTTTTATGGGGTTACCTATTCCGTTTGTTTTCTTTTGGCAAGACGCGGATGGGAGAATGGAAATTGTTGATGGATCACAAAGATTAAGGACAATTCGTGATTTTATGGCAGATAAATTCAAGTTGAAGGGGCTTCAAACTCTTTCAGCTGCAAATGGCTTAAAGTTTTCGGATTTCTCTCAATCCTTGCGTTATAAATTTTCGGAAAGCGCCATTAGGGTTATTATTTTGGATAATGCGACTGATGCGGAAACCCGCACTGAAATGTTCGCCCGTATTAACACTGGTGGAACCAATGCCAATGAAGCTGAAATTAGACGCGGTAGTTTGCCCGGCCCATTTATGGACTTGATTATTTCTCTTGCTGAATCGAAAGAGTTTGTTGAGCTAACGCCAATTAGCAAACCACAAATTAAACTAAGAGAAAGAGAAGAATTAGTAACTCGCTTCTTTGCTTATGTGGAAAGCTTTGATCCAAATCTTAAAGAAGGACGCGGAGATATTCCTAGTTACAAAGAGCAGCCCAAACGCTTTTATTTCAAGTTTGTTGACGACATGAATCAAAAAACGGTCACTGAAATAGCAAAAGACGGGGTTTCGGAAACGCTGCGGTCCATGGAAGTAGAGTTTAAACGAATGCTTGCCTTTGTGAAAGCATGTTCACCAAATGGTTTTACTAAATCGCAAACAGGAAATCAGGTGCCTCGAGTACGCTTTGAGGCAATTGCAGTTGGCGCGGCCTTAGCTCTACGAGAAGATCAAAATTTGTTAAATACTAAGCCACTTGTTACACCTGCGCTGGAAATGGAAGAGTTTGTGGTCGCCACGAAATCAGATGCTGCAAACGTAAAAAGCAAGCTTTTGACAAGAATAACATTGTTGAGAAATTGGTTGCTTGAACAATGAAGGACATATTTAGTTATCTGGAAGAACGAAAACAGGAGTTCGAGCGACATTTCAATGTGGCACGAATGTTAGAGAATCGCGTAGATGAAGCCCTCATGGATAGCGGTATTTATGTGGAAGTCAGACATATAAATACTGTCAAATCAGGACTTCTGGTGCACCTCTACAACATCGTTGAAGCTGTTTGTACGCGAACTTTAATCCATGTTGGACAAACCGTTGCAGCGGAAAGGCCCGGTTTATGGACTGATGTCGTTTTGGCAGAATGGGTGAGGTCAAAATTTTGGAGCTCAGAAGAAAGACTGGGTGACAAGGCTTTGGAACGCCTAACCAGTTTGAGTAGTCAGCTTGTATCGGGAGAAAAAACAGAGGCTTTCACGATCAAGGGCGCGCCTGGGAGTTGGCATGATGAGGCCATAAAGAAAGTTGCAAAGCGTTTAGGCTGTCAATTGAAAATTCCTCAAAAGATCAGACGGGCCGCTTATGAAACAAAATACCGAAACGAGAAAACTGCTTTGGCATATTTAGCTAAGCGTCGTAATGATTTAGCACATGGCAGCTCTACTTTTGAGGAAGGTGCTCAAGACCTCACTCTTGATGATGTTGAGGATTTAGCTGATCGTGTGATACCTTATTTAAAAGCTGTTACAGAATCATACCAAATGTATCTAGAAAATAAAGGCTTTCTCAAAACGGAGGAAGCAGCATGATCAAGTCCAATATTATTGAAGCTGTGGATTTATTTTGTGGGGTTGGCGGGCTGACGCATGGCCTGTCCAATGCAGGTATTAATGTAAAACTAGGTGTTGATTTGGATCCCACTTGCCGTTTTCCTATGGAAGAAAACAATGATACAAAATTTAGGCAAGATGATGTATCCAAATTAAATGCCGCGGATATTTTGAATGAGTTTGCAGGTGCTAGCATTACTCTTTTAGCAGGCTGTGCGCCTTGTCAGCCATTCTCAACTTATTCTCAAACTAATATAAATAAAAAGCCACATAAAGACTGGAGGTTGTTAGATTCTTTTTCTTCTCTAGTTTTGGAAGTGCGACCCACATTGGTGACAATGGAGAATGTACCACCACTTGAGAGACAACCCATTTTTAACAAGTTTGTAAAAAGCCTGAGAAGTAACGGGTATCATGTTGCTTATAGAGTTATTAATGGTTCCGAAATAGGTTTGCCTCAAAAGAGAAAGAGACTCGTTTTGGTCGCATCAATGTTAGGTCCTATTGAGCTTCCGCAAGAAGAGATGCCTCTAGTGACAGTGAGAGAAGTGATTTCTAAATTGCCACCAATTGCAGCTGGGAGAAACCACCCAAAAGATCGCCTACACGCGTCTGCATCTTTAAGCCCACTTAATTTAGAACGTATTAAGCATTCAAAACCCGGTGGCACTTGGCGAGATTGGCCTGAAGAACTTGTTGCTGCATGTCATACAAGGGAATCAGGTGCAACTTTTCCATCTGTATATGGTCGTATGGAATGGGATGAACTTGCCCCTACCATAACCACTCAGTGCTACGGGTTTGGGAATGGACGATTTGGACATCCAGAACAAGATCGGGCTATTAGTCTTCGCGAGGCTGCAATTATTCAGGGCTTTCCTGAGGAGTATGCTTTTGTTCCAGATGACCAAAGTATCAATTTCAACATGCTAGGTAGATTAATTGGAAACGCCGTTCCTGTACATCTAGGTGAATACATCGGTGGAGTACTAGTTAGACACGTCCAAAAATGTGAATCAGTTGGCTCATAAAAAGATCATTATTCAATCGATACTTTGACATCTATTTAGCGTTTGTTGATTATTTGTCGCTACCACTTGTCAGCGCGGTGTAGCTCTCGCGGATGTTGCCGCGCAGGCCATCACAGAATTTGTCCTTGCCGAAGTCGGTGGTCAGGCTGTCGAACAGGCCGCGTCTGCGCCCCACCTGAAACATGAAAACGGTGGTGGAAACATCGCCCAGCAGGTTCATGCGTTCCTCAATCGATTGCTGCCTGCCAATGTCGCCCAACATTTGCGCGATGGGGGACTTGGCGGCTTGAGCTGCGATGCGATAACTGCTTTCGGTGGCTAGTTGGTCCAGCACTTGTGGGTCGAAGGTATCGTCGCTGCACACCAGATCGAAGGCGACGACCTGGGTTGCGTCTTCAAGCATTTTCAGGTCAGGTGCATCGGCGTTTTCGCCGAGATAAAGGATATGCTGTGCCGCCAATGTGCGCACCAGCTTGGCGCGCCTGAGCATATAGGTCATGGACTTTTCATATTGCTCGCGCAGTTCGGCTTCTGTTTTTGGGCCGGTCTGTTGATCAGCGACAGGCAGTTTGGATGTTTTGCGCAGGGTTTCCTGCAGCTCGGGCGATTGCTCCTGCTGTGCTGCCGCAAAGGGCGTTGCAGTTAATGACATAAAGGCGGCTAGACAGAGAAAGGTGCTACCCTTTTTTAGAATGTGCATCATGATCGACCCCAAAACACTCAAATACATAAATGGTGCCCTTTCATACTTCCGGGGCACCAATCGGCGGCAGCATAAAAAATTTGCAACGGTTTGTCCCGCTTAAACGACCGTTTATCCACTGAAGGCTTGATTGATGACACATGTCTGCAGAGGCTGCAGGCTTGGGCATCACCGAGTGGAGGGTAAAGTGAACCAGATAAAAGTAAGTATATGTTTAATGCTGTGTCTTGTTGCACCAGCCTTACCCGCAAGTGCGGACGGCGGTTTTGAACTGCCGGGCAGCTTTAGCCATGCTTTTCATTCTGACGTGTTAGACGATGATTTTAGCATCGTCGTTTCCACGCCCTTTGGTTATGGCCGCAGCGAGCGGAACTATCCGCTATTGTTTGCGCTGGACGGGGACGGCATGTTCGGCATGGAAAGCGACATTCCCCGGCTGTTGTCGTTTGAGGGCAAAGTGCCGCCGATGATTGTGGCCAGCGTGGTTTACGGCTCGCCGCAAAAATGGTTCCAAAAACGGGCGCGTGATTTCCACCCGCCCAAAGATGGGGCGACTGGGGGCGCTGAGGCATTCCTGAATTCTTTGCGTGACGAGATCATCCCGTTTTTGCAGGAAAACTACCCGGTAGATGCCGGCGATATGGCGCTGTATGGCCATTCCTCTGCGGGGCTATTTGCTGTTTACGCCTCGGTGAAAGAGCCGCAATTGTTTAACCGGGTGCTGGCGACCAGCCCCTCGCTGGAAGAAGAGCCAGCATGGTCAGCCACATTTTTGGAGATGATTGCGAGCAACAAAGCCGGGTTGCCGAAAATTTATATGTCGGTGGATGCATCCGAAGCGGCGATGGCTGAAGCTGTAAAGCCGCATGTGGCTGCATTTTCCGCGCGGCTGGGTGAGGGCAAGTTTAAATATGAATTATTGGGCGAGGGAAGCCATATGTCGGTGATACCGAAGGCCTATAACGCTGGGCTTCATTTTCTATATGCAAACTAGGATAGACAGGTAGCGAACGCCAGTTACGGCGCTCGCCAATAGTTTTAAAGCATTTGGGCGGCGATCATGCCCATGCCGATAACGCCAGCGAACCAAACAAGTGGCCGCACAAAAGGCCAACCCGCCAGATAAATCACTGCATGCGCGATCCGGGCGTAGAAAAAGATTTGTGCGCCCAAAACGGTGGTGTCATTGGAAACACCTGCTGCATTTGCGGTTAACACCAGTGCGGCAAACAACACCATATTTTCCAGCATATTTTCCGAAAGCCGGGTGGCGCGTTTGCGCAGTACGCTGGGCTCGGGCAGGTCGTCGCGCGGCCCGGCCTGTGCTGGACCGCCGTTCTCTTTAATGCCCATACCTGCGGGTATCATGATCAGAACAAATGTCAGGATGGTGCTCCATAACAGGAGCGTTAGCTCAGGTGTCATTGATGATAGCATTGGTTTTCTCCCCTAATTAAACCCTAAATAGTCCCTAATTATAGCCAGCGTCACTATACCTCGGTGGACGGGTTTTGTCCAAATGTGGCTTATTCGGCGGGCAACCAACGCTCCAGAAACGCAAGGCTGTTTTCGCCCATGATTTTGCGGATGGTTGCCTCTGGCACACCCTTGGACAGCAATGCCTCTGTGATGAGAGGGAAATCGCTGGCGGTGATTGAGGTGGTGCTGCCGTCCCAGTCTGACCCGATAACCACATGGTCTTCGCCGACCAGTTTGATGCCGTATATCAGCGCGCCTGCTATGCCTGCTGGCGTGGGGGTGCAAATGGCTTCTTCCCAGAAGCCAACCGCTATGAGCCCGCCTTTTTCCGCAATGGCTTTCATCAGGTCATCGGTGAAGTTGCGTTCGGTATTGCAATAGCCTTTGAAACCAGTGTGCGAGACAACCTGGGGCCGGGTGCTTTGCACCGTGATTTCGCGGGCTGCGGTTTCAGAAACGTGGGCCAGATCAATGATGATTTCCAGTTCATCAAAACGATCAATGGCGGCGCGGCCAAAGGACGTTAAGCCGGCGTTGCTGACACCGTGAAGCGAGCCGGCCAGTTCGTTGTCAAAGAAATGGGTGATGCCCATCATGCGGTATCCGGCTGCAAACATTCGGTCTATGTTGGCGATGTCGCCCTCTAGCGGGTGTGCGCCTTCCGCCCCCATAAGTGCACCGATGGCTCGCGAGCTGTGCTGCTCGCCTCGTGCGGCGCGCAGGGCTGCCAGTTCCTGCTGGTTGCGAACCCAGTGTAGTTCTCCGTTTGAGGCGTTGACGGCGTCATCGAGTTTCTCAGCCTGATACAGTGCACGCTCCAGCAGGCTACTCCAGGTTCGAAATGGCCAGCCCTGAGCGATCACAAGTGCAGTGATATTGTCGCTATCGCCTGTGTTTTCTTCGATATTTTGCCCGCTTGGTGATTTGGTGACCGCTGTCATCATCATCAGGTCGAAGCCCGCGGCCTGAAGCCGGGGAATGTCTGCATGGCCGTAGTCTGATTGTTCAAGAATGTTGCGGTTCCACAGCAAGCTGTCAGAGTGCCAATCCATAATAGTCATGCTGTCCTGCAAGGCGAGGGTGGCGGCGGAGGGTTGCTGGTCGCTATAGTCCAGCCGCAGGTTAAGCGATTTCTCCAACATCGGCGGTGCGATGATGCGAAATGCTGCATATAAAACGATGAGTAACGCAAGCGCCCACAGCGCAATTTTCCTAACGCGACCTTTTGCCATAAAAAAAACCTCCCCGACTGCCTAATAAACTAAGGCAGTGAGGAGGGGGTTCAAGGTGGTGGTTAGAACTTTGTGCCGTTTCAGGAGTGCGGCACCAAGCGGATATCAGTCATCGCGGCCAATCAAGAGCTCGCGTTCCCGGCGACCCGAGATTGATTTTGCGGCAGTATCAAAGGCCTTTTCCACGGCATCGCTGTTCGGCATGTCGTGCTTGATTTGGGTGAGTGCCAAGCGTTTTTCATGGTCGCCGTCGATGGACTGGGCCAGTTTGATAGCGGCGAGCCAATTGGCGTTATTCATTGCGCCTTCCTCGACAACAGTGTGAAGGCCCAAGCGTTTTTCATAATCGCCTTCGATGGAGTCCAGGGCTTTCAGAAGGTCTGCGGTCATGCTTTCGTCCAGACTGGCCTCATCAGCAAACTGTGAGATTAACAGGCGCAGTTCATAATCGCTTTCGATGGAAGACATGGTCGCAATCAACCGCTTCTGGTTTGCTTTTGATAGCTTGTTTTCGTCTAACGCTACCGCGAGCAGGAGACGCAGTTCATAGTCACTGTCTATGCCTTTGGCGCGGTCCAGAACCTTAGCCATGTTTTTGTCATCAAGCGCAAATGCGTCCATTAACGGCGTTAGCATCAGGCGCAATTCATAATCGCTATCGACATTTTTGCTTAGGTCTATTGCGCCGGCAAGCGTGTCTTTAGTGATCAAGCCCTCGTTGAGAAGTGTGGTAACGATGAGGCGGATTTCATAGTCGCTTTCAACTTTCGACACTTGCTTCATCAGACGTTTAGTTTCAGCTGTTTTCAGCTTTGCTTGGTCAACCAAGTGCGCCACAAACATGCGGACGGCATAGTCAGAATCCAGCTCGTCCATCTTTTTCAGAGCATTTTTGACACCGCCTTTTTTGAGGGCGCGTTCAACCCGGCCGTCCATATCAATCGCTGAGTTCTTGAGAAGTATATCAAGAGTTGATGCCAGCCATTTTTCCGCGGCTGCATCAATGGGCTGTTTGTTGCTGTTCACCCAGTAGGTGGCTTCAAGCCCGTCACCGTCATTTTCGAGACGGTAACGGCGACGCTCATCACCTTTTTCCGTGCGAATATTAAGCCTGCCATCTTCTTCGAGCGATTTGATTGAACGCTCATCGTCAGCAAGGTCAAATTCGCCCTCATAGGCAACTTTATATTTGGTGCCATCAACAGTCATCTGCATGTTGCCTGACGTCCAACCGTCGTCATCGCGGGTCAAACTATAGCTGTTGCCAGAATGTTTGTGCTTCAGTTTTTCATGAATTTTGGCTTTGGCTTCTTTTGCTCGTTCACGTGCCTGATCGGCAATTTCGGCTTTGTTAGCAAGTACGCTAGCCCGCGCTTCAGCAGCAACAATACGGGCCTGTGCTGCGATCTCAGTTGCATATTCCATTTCTATCTTTGATGCTTTCAACGCTTCACGAACCACCGTATCAACATCAATTTCTGCATCTTTTATAGCACGTTCAATTTCCGCCTCAATTTTGGCGAGATCAACATCTTCTTCGTGTGGGTGCCCTGCAGTCATTGCGGTGGCAAACTCCACGCCGGGCAGGCTAACAACCGCCAACAATGTGGCAATTGCTATACCTGACCGTTGCAAGCGGCCTCCGACGTTAAAGGAAGAGGCGTCCGCTTTCAGAAGCCTTTCCACTCGTTGTTTCAGTATTGATTTGTCTCCGGCCATGGCTAATCCCCATTGTATCTGTCGTTTCTCGGTTATTTTTTTTGCACATGTATACAGTGCGCTTGCGACTGCTTTTGCAGTCGATAGGTGGGTGGCTGCCCATTGGTCAGCCGCCAGTTCTGCATTATCCTCAAGCCGTCTGCGGGCAACCGCGAATAAAGGCTGGAAGAAGAAAACCCTGCTGAGGGTTTGGGTAAAAATCATCATTGCTGGGTCGCGCCTAAGCATATGCGCCAATTCGTGTGCGATCAGACTGTCCAATGCTTTGCGGTCCATGTCTTCAAAGGCCCAGTCTGGCAGGCAAATTTCGCGCCGTGGCAGGCAAACCGGGCTGTTGATATCGCCGGACCGGGTCAGGAACGGTACATGGCGTATATCGACCTGTTCGCAAAGCGCCCGCAGTGTTTGGTTAGCGTGATGTTCCGCTGGCACGCGCGTTCGGGTACCCAAGCTTTTCACAGCGCGCACGTAAGAGATGATGAGGGCTAGGAGTGCAATCAGTGCGAGCGCTCCCCAGCCGCCGATCAATAACGTGCCGGGTTGAGACAAGACGGCGTCGGAGGTGTCGGCTTCATCTTTCGTCAGTGCAGGCGTGTTTGCACCCCGTGTCTCGCCGGTTTCCTCATTGAAAATAGCAGGTAGGTTGGGCTCTTGTTTGTCTGCTCGGCGCTGCAGTTCTGTTCTTATGTCTTGGCCAGGTTGCGGTGCAGCCAATGGCTCTGGTACCGCTCGGTCGATTGAAACAGTGGGTGCTTCACCGGGAAGCTGAGCATACTGACTGGCCGCTGAATTGCTTACTGGTATGGTCACACTTGTGGACAGCAACGAGACCGGCGTTAAGGCAGCGAAGCTGGCAACAATTGCCAGTTTCCATGCCATTTCCGACATGTCGGGCGAGTTTATCACGCCAATTTTTTCCAACAGCCACACGCCGCCCAACAGGGCAGTGCTCGCAATCATGAATTTCATGAATAATGATAGAATTGGCAGTTCCAAAATGAATGCATCAGTCATGTTTTGCCTCCACAACATTAGCCGCTGCCAGCATTTGCTGAATATCTTCCAGGTCGTCGCTTTCCAAATCGGATTCTTTTACCAGATGGGCAAGCAACTGCTTGTCATCGCCTTTGAACAGGGTGCTTACAAGTGAGGAAACCATCGACCGGCGGGCAGCACTTTCGCTGACGAGAGGCGTATATATACGTTCGCGGCCCTCGGTGCGTGACGACAACACGCCGCGTTTCTCCAACCGGGTCAAAATGGTTGCCACCGTGGTATGTGCCAATCCCAAGTGCGCTAGTTGCGTATGGACTGACTTTGCCGACCCTTCTTTCAAGTGCCAGAGGGCCTGCATGAGCTGATATTGCTGATCGCTTAGTTTGACGGTATCGAGCTTCGCGCTGTCGGTCATTTTCGCATCCTGTTACTACATGTGTAGAAATTAAATACTACAGGTGTAGAAATGATGCAAGAAATTTATTTGAACTGGTTTTTGAAACGATTTTTGCTGTTTAAAAATTTTTGGCAACGGATGGTTAAGACTTTAACCCTAAAACAGAGTCCATTGCGGTTTCCAGAAACGATGAGTTTTTGGTATGGGGTCACGGTGCAGCAAAGGGCGCACGATAGATGTCTCAAGACATAAACCTATTGATGGTGGCAACCTTAATATTGCATTTCACCTTCACGGCGTTGTTGGCCGCTTTCTGGAGCAATAACCGCACAACCGTTGGCTTGGCCGCTATAACCCTAAGCCCGGTGGCTAGCGGCGTAGGGCTGATGCTGGCCTTTAGTTTTGGTGTTGCGGAAGCATTTTTGCATGTTGCATCAATTTACCTATTTCTCATTTTTGGACATGCCGCTGCCTGGCTGGGTTTGGCAGATTTTTGGCACAAAAAAACCCGCAAGTTAACGGCAGCTGTTTCGGCCCTTGGTTTCATTACGTTTGCCTTTGTAATGATTTATCAACTTCGTGTTGGTCTGCCCGCAGGCAGAACAGCGGTGGTCTCTACCTTCTTTGCTGTGTGTTCGTTCTCCCTTGTCTGGATTCTATACCGCGCCAAGGGTTTTCGCATCGATATTTATGAGAGTGCTTTTCGCGAATCGAGAATTGGGTCCTATTTTGTGATGGCGCTTTTCTTCCTGCACGGCACATTTAATTTGCTCCGGGTGGTCAATTTACCCGATCTCGGTTTAGGGACCGCTTTTTCTGCAGAAGAAGGTTCGGTCAATTCCTACACCTTGCTAGAGGCCCTTGTCTTTACTCCGATGTTTGTTGTCGGCATCATCATGATGGCTGCGGAGCGTTTGCAAACCGAGCTTCGAGTTGAGCAAATGCTTGAACCCGTGACTCGATCATTAAATCGGCGAGCGTTTCTAACCGTGTGCAGGGTGGTTTTGGCCCGTGCACGGCGTAATGCAGATGCTGTTTCCATTTTGATGGTTGATGTCAGTAACTTTAAAGCGATCCGTGATACTGCTGGACGGTCTGGTTGCGACAAAATCTTGCAACAGGTGGCAACCGCGATAGTAGCTGGCCGCCGGGAGCAAGACATATTCAGTCGGTTCAGTAATGATGAATTTTTACTCATATTGCCTGGTACACCGGAAGAGGGTGCTGATTTGGTGCTAGAGCGCGTAGAGGCCGAAATTATTGGCCGGTCCTACAACCAAAAAGGCAAGGCAATAACCGTTGAAGCCAAACTGGAATGTTTCACTGCGCGCGGAGAAGATCTGGAAGCAGAAGGTATGATTGACTCAGTGGCCAAAAAGCTGGCTATGGCTTAGCTGCATGGCCCAACGGCTGCGGCTGACTTGCGAACATTCAAGGCCTGATTAGTATTAACGTTTTTCCACCATAAGACTACCGATAGAGTAACCCGCACCAAACGAGCATATAATGCCTTTGTCGCCAGAAGACAGGTCGGACCGATGGTGATGAAACGCAACAATTGAGCCCGCACCGGCAGTATTGCCGTAATTCTCGAGCACAGTTGGTGCCTCGCCTTCAACGGGATCGCGACCCAATAATTTTTTGGCTGCATACATATTCATGTTGATGTTGGCCTGATGTAGCCACATGCGTGATAGGTCAGAAACCTCCATGTCATCGGTTTCAAGCTGTTCGTTAATAAAGGCAGTTACCAGCGGCAATAGCTCTTTGAAAACTTTGCGACCTTCCTGAACAAAAAACATGTCGGCCCTGAATTGTGTTCCGTCATCAATACGGGTCATGGGGCCATAATTTGACCGAATATTGTTTGAGAATTGGGTGCTTTGCTTGGTGCCGGTTACCAGCCACTGGTCTTTGCTTATTGCCAGGTCGGCCCTCTCCAAAACCACGGCGGTGGCAATGTCGCCGAAAATGAAATGGCTATCACGGTCTTTGAAATTAACCATGGTACTGAAAATTTCAGGGTTAACCATCAAGACACGCTTGGCTGCGCCGCTTTTGATAGCATTGACGCCAGCGATGAGGCCGTAAGTTGCGCTTGAACAGCCCATAACCATGTCGAGAGCCGAGCCTTTTGTACCCAGAAAATGTTGCACCTCGATGCCAATAGCCGGAAATGAACGCTGCATAACGGCCGAGGAACAAATGATCTGGTCAATATCTTCAGGTTCCACTCCAGCCTGTTCGAGAGCCATTTTGGCAGCATCCAGGCCCATTTGAGCTTGGAAACAGGGGGTTTCAAAGTCTCCGTGTCCGCCTTCAGGCATTCTTGACATCATACGGTCAAGGTCCATTACACCTTTTACATCTACCAGCCTGCGCTCTTTGATGCCCGATGCTTTTTCTATGAACTCAGCGCTAGAGTGTTGTTTGGCAGGCATTAGGCCAGCTTCAATGTCAGCTTTATGCTCAGCGTTAAACTGGTCCGCATGCTCGTTATAGGCAACAACCAATTCTTCATTGGTGATAACATTTTCCGGCACAAACAACCCGGTTCCGGAAATTACGACATCGACCATTTTATTTTTCCTCTGAAGCCTATCAATTCAAATTGTTTCAATTATGAGACAACGGCGGACAGGTATAAAGCTTTTATTTGCGTTCGCCAAGCGATCTAAAAGCATTCGTCAAATTAGTATTTTTTGCTCAATTTGCAGTGGGATAGCTGGTTTGCCTGTGGTACCTGTTTGCAATGTCGATTTGGGGCAAAATAATTGGTGGAACTGCGGGGTTGGCGTTGGGCGGCCCTATCGGCGCTATTATTGGTGTTTCGGTTGGTGCCGCTGTTGATGCCGGGCTGGGGGCTGTAACGCCGGAAACCGATGAAACTCGGCATGTTACCTTCACCATCGGCCTTATCGCGCTTTCAGCAAAAATGGCGAAAGCGGATGGTCAGGTAACCCGGGAAGAAGTCGAGGCCTTCAAGCAGGTGTTTCGTGTGCCACCGGAAGAGATGCCGAATGTCGGTCGTGTCTTTGACATGGCCCGCCGCCATACCGCGGGCTTTGATGCATACGCAAAGCAAATGGCTGATCTGATGCGCGGCAACCGAACGGTGCTTGCAGATGTTTTGGATGCTCTGTTCTTTATTGCCAAGGCAGACGGTGTGGTACACCCGAACGAGCTGAATTATATCCGTGTTGTCGCGAAAATATTTGGCTACTCGCCTGACGAGATTGAAGGGCTAGTGGCCCGCCACGTTGGACTGGACCAGGAGTCTCCCTATGCAATACTGGGTGTTGAGCCGATTATCGACGATGCGAGCCTGAAGAAAAAATACCGTGCTCTCGTTCGGGAGAATCACCCGGATCGATTGATCGCCGAAGGTGTACCCAGCGATTTGATTGCTGTTGCTACCCGCCGTGCTGCGGAGATAAACGCAGCATACGATAAAATAGTGGAGCAACGCGGCGGCAAACAAGGCTGATGCGGCCGATACATGTCATGTTGGCCTTTTTGGTCGCGGCCGTATGGGGCTTTAATTTTATTGCCGCCAAATGGGCAGTGCAGGATTTCCCCCCTTTGTTTGCCAACGGTCTGCGTTTTTTGTTGGTGTTGGTGGTATTGTTTCCGTTTTTAAGGGTTGTTCCGGGTAAAATGGCGCAGCTGCTTAAGGTTGCCGTTGCACTAGGGGTTGTTCATTTTGGTCTACTGTTTTGGGCGATGAGCCTTGCGGACGGCGTGGGCTCCATATCTATTGCCTCTCAGTTAAATGTGCCATTTTCGACCATTCTCGCCATCATAATTCTGAAGGAAACCGTTGGCTGGAAACGTGTGTTTGGTATTTCAATCAGTTTTGCTGGTGTGCTTTTCTTGGGGTTCGATCCGGTAATTTTCTCTTACTGGGACGCGGTTGGGTTCATTGTATGCGCTGCCTTTGTCTATGCAGTGTCTGCGGTGATGATGCGGCAATTGAGAGATGTGCCTGCGACGACCATGCAGGCATGGGTGGCACTTGCGGGCCTTATAGGGTCGTTCGCGGTGTCATCGGTACTGGAAAGTGGTCAGCTTGAATCGTTGAGTTCAGCGGGTACGCGCGCTTGGCTTTCGGTGGGGTATGCGGGGCTTATCTCAACAGTTATTGGGCACGGCGGTGCCAATTATTTGTTTAGAAAATATGAAATTTCCATGGTTTCACCATATTTTCTGGTTATGCCGTTTTTCTCGGTGATGGGCGGTGTTCTCATATTGGACGAAGTGGTTGGCTGGGAAATGGTTGTTGGCGGCGGGATGACGATCTTTGGCGTATTGATTGTCACCTTGCGAAATAATCAACGGGCCCGACAAAAAACAACTGGAGGCAATATTGGTTAGGCCCCCCAAAGACATCATTCAGTTTCCGTCACCAAACTGGAATGAGCGCCCTTCAAGTACAGAAAAGGGCTACCCAGATATTGACACCGTCATTTTGCATTACACCGGCATGCCAACGGGCAGGGAGGCGCTGGAGCGTCTTTGCTCGGCGGAAAGCGAAGTGTCGGCTCATTACCTGATTGAGGAAAACGGCGATATTTATCAGCTCGTAGCGCCAGAAAGGCGAGCATGGCATGCTGGCATTTCCAGCTGGCAGGGCCGCGAGAATATGAACCATACGTCGATTGGGATTGAAATCGTCAACCCGGGCCATGAATTTGGGTATCGCCGGTTTTCTGACCGACAAATTGAACGGTTGATCGCTTTATTGGGGTTTCTGAAGGAAACCTTTGATATTCCCACAGGTAGGTTTTTGGGGCACAGCGATGTGGCGCCTGGCCGCAAACAAGATCCGGGCGAATTGTTTCCGTGGCAATGGCTGGCACAGCATGGTTATGGTGTTTGGGCCAGTGACTATATGAATAACGCGACAAATAACGCAAAAAAGAGTAAGCTTGAACCAGATGATGCTTCTTTGAAGAATATGCTTGCGGCGATTGGTTACGGTGGAATGTCGGACGGTTTAATTGGCCGTTCAGCTTCGCAGTCTACAATTGACGCATTGAAGGCATTTCAGCGACATTGGCACCCCAAAAAAGTGGATGGCCAGTTGGACCCTGAAACTGAGGCTATTTTGCTTGAAATTGCCGATAAAATTAATAGTTAATAGTGGCTGGCCAATGGGGCTGGCGAGGATAAAAAATGAAAAAAATTACCGCGACAACACTAGCAGTTTTGATGAGTACATCCGTTTACGCCCAGAACGGGCAGAATGGGCAGATTGCCAATAGCCATAAACCAAACGAGTATACGCTCGCATGCCTTGAGGCACCGACCCGCGATTGTGCTTTTTCCGCGGCGCTGCAAACTGTGATCGCAGAGGAATTTGGCGTTGAGCGTTCCAAGGTTTTGGTAGCTGTTGCGCGGGCGCTGATTGAAACCGGGCAGCAGTCGCAGGCCATTGATACCTTGATGCTGGCGCTGGAAGAGGCCCGCTCGGTTAACCTGAGTTTGGTGACGCAGGAAAAAATTTCTGAAATTGCGCCCATATTGGCGCGGGCCAATGACACCGCCGGAGCGCTTGCGCTGGTTGAAGAATTGCAGATCAATAGTGTGCGGCAACGGGTGTTGATTGCTATCGCCCGCGAAAATATTGCGGCTGGCCGGGTTGCTGACGCTAACGTCGCGCTAAGCCAGATGGAAAGCCCTACCCGGGCCTTTTGGCAGCGGCTTCGCTTGTTGCCCACAGCACCGGTGGAAGCCCTCCGTGCCCTGGATATGGTTGCACTTGAAGCAGAGGTGCGGGCGTTTGATCAATCTGACCGACTGTACCGCGGCCTTATTCTGCTGGCGGTTTTGGCGGACAAACGCGGGGCGCTGGATGCCAGGCAGGCATATATCGCGGAAGCGGATGAGCTGTTTACCAATTTAGTGAGCCTGAATGGCCGTGCGCTCGCTACAGCACACCGTCTGCGCAGCATGTATGACGGCGGGCTTGATGCGACGCTGATTGAAGAAAGCTACGCACTGGGGCAGCGCCATATTAGCCGCGTCAGAAGTACAGAGACACAAGAAAGCATTGCCAGTTTGGTTGGCGTTGTAGAGGCCAACACTGGCCGGCTTGATGCTGCGATTAGGCGTATGGCTGTGTTTAAGGAAGTGGCCGACAAAGCGCGCTATATCAGTTCGCTTAGATCACCTTCTGACCTGGCGCCTTTGTCCGCCGAGGTCAGTGCATTGCTGGTTGAGGTGGTTGAGCTTGACGGTGTTTATGAGCGCGACCTGGTGCGATTGCAGCTTCTTGAAGGGGCGCTTTCCAACAAAGACCTGGCGTTGGCAACCAACCTCATCATTGCCATTGAAGATGATGATAATCAGGCCAAAGGCCTCGCATTGACCGCCCCTTTGTTGCAGTAGAGGCCGCTCAATACTGTAGTTTTCAGACCCGTTGACCATCCAGTTTGGTGTGCACGCACGCTTGACTTTTTCGCGTGTGGCAGTCATTGAATTGAGAAATTCTGGACTGCATGGTCCAGCTTCGGAAACGTGGCATTGCAAGCGGGCTTATTGTGGCAAAATCAACTTCAGATGCGGAAAGCATACAGCCCTCGAGCAAATCTGTTCGGGGCCGGCCAAGAGACGTCAGCAAAAACAGCGCGATTATCGAAGCCGCGAGCGACCTTTTTCTTGAGCTTGGTTTTGACGGCACCAGCATGGACGGTGTGGCCAAACGCGCGGGCGTGTCCAAGCAAACAGTTTACAGCCATTTTTCCAGTAAAGAGCAATTGTTCGGTGACGCCGTGCATGCCGCCATTGCATCTTATTACCCCGAGCGGGCGCTTGCGTCGGTTGAAAACCATACGCTTGAGGCGGATTTGCGCGCTGTTTGTTACCGGCTGGCTACGCTGTTGATGAGCGACCGTGCGATTGCCATGTTCAGGCTGCTGGTTACTGCGGCGGCCAAGGGGCCGGAGCTTGGCGATATATTCTGGCGGTCGGGGCCCGCCGACATTCAGCGGCAACTCGCCGCGTTTTTGCAAACATGGGCCGACAAAGGCGCGCTCAATATTGATGATCCGGAAAAGGCCGGCCAGCAATTGGTTGCCTTGTTTAAAGAACCTGCACACTTCAAAATTTCCATCGGCATACAGCCCATGCTGACCACCGAGGAAATTGACGCCTGCGTTGATGAGGCGGTTGCCAGTTTTCTGAAGTTATACCGCGCCTGAGCGCATAGGGAACCATACCGCCCCGAGCCAGAAGGGCGCGACAGCATTGTAGGTTTTCTTTAGCTTAGCTGCTTTGTTCGCCGGTGCCGTCTTTGCTTTCCATGCCCTTGCCGCGAAGGTCTTCGCTGGAATAACGGGCATTTTCAGTGTCACCGTGCAGGGTGGCTGGCAGGCCTTCAATCTGGTCTTTGGTTTCTGGGCCAAGCACTGTGTCAAAAACAATTGCGTCACCGCTACCGCCGCAAGCTGCAAGCAAAAACATGGACGGAACCAAAACCAGTAGGGGTCGTTTCATTTGTGAAACCTTTTTAAAAACCATAATAAAGGGCGTTGCTTCACGTGCAACAATTCAGCGGGACAATGCCGCATTTCAGCCGCCAGATCAACAACGATAACGCCCCATTGTGGCGCATTTTTGTCAATCAAGCCAATACAGGGTCGCGCAGCGGACGAGAGATACGCAGCCCGCAACGTCACTATGTGAAAGTCGGCAATGACTGGACTATCATAAGCCGGTTCCTGCACGGCGCACCGGTTGACGAGCGGTTGGTGCATTGGGGCTATAACCAGATATCCGGGAACAGTTTATAATTAGTTGCTTGCCTTTGAATTAGTATGACGCCGCCGACGAGACATCGTTGCGTGCAGTTTCCTAAGGCTTGTTTAAACCTCTTTTCCCCCCTTGCTTGAAAGACCCAGAACCCTATAAAAACATCAGCATTGTTTGGGGGGTAGGCCATGGGTGTTGATCGGCCACTTGGCGACTATTTAATCCTTATGGGCTTGCTGTCGCCCACCGCGTGGGAGCGGGTGCAGGATGTGTTGCAACTCCCATGAACCGCTGAACCCCATCACAATTGCCTTGACCCGATCATGAGCAAATGGTTGATTGCGCCCCGGTAGACGGCTGGATGGCCGCCGCCGCAAGTCGGGTTTCCGGTATGCGGGGGAGGAAAGTCCGGGCTCCACGGAAATACGGTGCTGGTTAACGGCCAGCGAGGGCGACCTCAGGGAAAGTGCCACAGAAAGCAAACCGCCTGATTTATCAGGTAAGGGTGAAAGGGTGCGGTAAGAGCGCACCGCACCGCTGGTGACAGCGGTGGCAGGGTAAACCCCACCGGGAGCAAGACCAATAGGGACGGTTGCTTTTAGTAGCAGGTGCATTTCCGCGCCGCTGTCCGGGTCGGTTGCTTGAGCACATTGGCAACAATGCGCCTAGAGGAATGGTCATCGCTTGCGTTCGCGTGAGATACAGAACCCGGCTTACACGCCGTCTACCGCTTATCCTTTCCCAGTAATTCCTTTCGATGGGTTTTTCGCCACATATTTTATGTGTTTCCATATGTAGTAACCAAACCTCACGGTACGGGCGAAATGAAGGCCGAGCCAGCTGCTAGTTAAACGAATTTGGGTCGTTGGTGTTGTCGCCCAGCGCGATTTCAAAAGCCTTCTATGCTTTTGTTCAAAGGAATGAAGTCTTTCATAATAGACTTTGTCTCGCGTGCCCGAGCCATAATGATGCAGCAGAAAGCCGATTACATAGGCGTTATAGCCTTTCGATTTGGCCTGCATGCACAGGTCTAGTCCATAAAAATGAAACCCCGTAAGGTCTTGGGAGGGGCCTATTTGTGCGTCTGCCTTCAGGATGATGAAATTTTCGTCCAGGCTGTCGATCGCTATAGGTAAATCCGGTTGAGGACCCGTGAAGCCGTATGGATCGGAGATGCAAGTGCGGATACGGTCAAAGCCAAACCCTCCTGCATTGCCAGCAACTGCCCATTTGGGATCAATTTCTTCTAATTCATTCAGTAATTTAACAAGGTGGGTGTAGTCATGCTCAAGGAGTTTGATGTCCTGGTGGCACAGGATCACATATTTGCTGTTAGATGCGTTTATCAGTTTTTGCAGGCCAGAGTAGGCGTCATATTGATTGGAATTAGAATTATCGATGTGAAAATATTCACATTGCTCGTTCATGAACCCGTTTTTTTTGAACGATGCGAGCATATTTTCATACTGCTCGAAGTTGGTGACCAAAGAGCATACAGCAAATGTTTTTTCATACTCGCTGGAAGCGTCGTTGATATTTTTTGAAATGTTGACTGTCATGGATTTCGAGTTCGCATATGTTCAAGGGCTAGAGTTGCTATAGGCACTACTTATTGAAATACCCTAACAAGATCTGATGAAGAATTGTCTATTTTTTCTTCCTAATTTGTTTTCCCGCCTCAAATAGGCTTAGGCTAAGGCTTTTGGTCATCAGGCTTGCCACATTTATATGTAAACAATGATAGAAAAAAACTATCGTTACCTATTATCCTTGAAAGAAAAAAATTAATGTATATTTAAGCGGTGTGGCCAATACTGCGCTTCCAGGTGCTTTGGGCTGGAAAGTTATCCAGGCTGAAATATTCGGTGGGGCAAAGCGCGGTTGGTACTGAGTTAATTATATTAAGCAAGTTAGGCAGGACATGACTTTGCACACGCATTTTCCTAAGAAAGAGGAATTTTCTAGGATATTTCGCCGCGTTTTGGGGCCGGAAGTATCCTATTACAGATTGGCCATTCTTTTCAGCGCTTTCATAAGCTTGCTGACGCTGGCAATTCCCATATCGATTCAGATGCTGATTGATCAGGTTGCCAACACGGCATTATTGCAACCGGTAATTTTGCTGTCGGCTACATTGTTTGGGCTTTTGATCCTATCGGGTGTTTTTTACGCCTGCCGTGAGTATGTTCTCGAATTGTTTGAGCGGCGCGTGTTCGCACGGCTGGCATCTGAGATAACTTTGAAAATTGTGAACTCGCCAGCAGCCTATTTTGATCAGGCCCGGCGGGACGATTTGATCAATCGTTACTTTGATATCATGACGGTAAAAAAAGCCGTACCCATCTTGCTTGTTGGTCTGTTTACATTCTTCTTTCAGTCCGCCATCGGGTTCATTGTTACCAGCTTGTATCATCCCATTTTCCTGTTGTTTAACGCAGCCTTAATAACAGCGCTTGTTGCGATTTGGCGTTTCTGGAGCTGGCAGGCCACGGAACAGGCTTTTCTGATGAGCGAGGCCAAATATGACACCGCAGCCTGGATTGAGGGCTTGTCTCATAACTCAGAGTTTTTCAAGGCTGGCCCGAACGGCGACGATGCTATTGGCAAAACCAATCGTTTGATTGGCCGCCATGTAGACATGATGAAAGGCTATTTCAGAGTTACCTTTAAGCAGTTGTTATTACTTCTGTTCTTATACGCCCTTGCCAGTGCTACTTTGCTCGGGTTGGGCGGGTGGCTTGTGATAGCGGGCGAACTTTCCCTTGGGCAGCTGGTGGCTGCGGAGCTAATTCTCTCAACTATTTTTGCTGGGTTCGTGACTCTGGGCAATTATATGAAAGAATATTACGGCTTGTGCGCTGCCGCAGAAGAGTTAGACCGCATAAGCGAAATTCCCTCTCGCCTACCACCAAAAGCCGAACGCACACCGGAAGGTGGCGGCGCGGTTCACATTGAAAATGCTTCGATGGTTGACGGCGATTATCGGATTGAAATGAATTTTGATGTAGATGAAGGCGCATCTGTTCTTTTGAGCGACTTGTCGCCGATTGCACGCAGGTCACTGTCAAGGCTGTTGAAAGGCCAAGTGCCAGCCCAGTCAGGCAGGGTGGAAGTCGACCACGTCGACGTGAAGGATTGGCACCACCAAACCCTGAACGGCGAAGTGAAAGTTATTGATCGACCGACAGTGCCGCAAATGGAATTGGGTCAATATGTTCAGCACGGTCATCCTGAGGTCGACCGTGCCCATGTTTACCGCGCCATTGAAGTTGTTGGTCTGACGGACCGTGTCGGTGGTTTGCCGCGCGGGCTGGAGACAATTATCGCCCCAAGTGGATGGCCCCTGACGGCGGAAGAGCTGCTTCGGTTGAAGCTTGCTGCGGCAATTGTGGATCAGCCGCGCCTTATACTGCTCGCAGACATTTATGAGCTTGTAGCCCCAGAATTTATTCTTGCAGCGCTTGAAGAAATGCGCCGTAAGCGAACCGTGACCGCTGTCGTTATGCGCAGCAAGGAAGATTTGCCCGGGTTTGAACAAAAGACGATTGACTGTTCAGCCGTTGCCACAAATCAAGCGAAGGAGACAGCGGCATGAACCGGTTTTCTTTCGAAGAAGAATATGATCAGCGTCAGCTTTCAATCCTCACATCATTAAACGGAATGAAAATGCCGTCTGCTGTTAGGGTTTTTACCGGCGTTAGTTTGGTTCTCACCTTGGCAGTTTTGCTCTTCATCATTCTGGTTCCGTGGGTGCAAACCGTTTCGGGTAGCGGACAGATTGTTGCGCTGAACCCGGCAGAGCGCGAACAGGACATTAGTGCCCTTGTCCCAGGGCGCATTGCCGAATGGTATGTGCGGGAAGGCAGCCGCGTTGAGGCCGGGCAGCCGATCGCCAGAATTGTCGATAATGATCCGCAACTGATGTCGCGCCTGCAAACCCAGTTGAGGTTGGCACGTGAAGGACTTGCAAGCGCCGAAACTGCGCTGAAAACTGCGCGCCTGGATGCTGAGCGCAAAACGAACCTATTTGCCGACGGCCTGGTCTCACGGCTTGAGATGGAGCAAGCGCAAATTCAGTTGGTGGCCTTTGAAGTGAAAGCCCAGGGGGCGGCAGAACAATTAAATCAGGCCGAGATTGCGTTGTCGCGCGAGGGCAGCCAAGAAGTTTTGGCGCCGCGTGCCGGGTTTATTACTCAGGTTACCGCGGGCGGTACGGCCACCTTTGTTCGGGCGGGGGATCGCTTGGCACGGTTCGCACCGGATGACATTCAAAGCGCGGTGGAAATTTTTGTCGATGGACGGGATGCCAGCTTGGTTGAAGTTGGCAAGCCCGCGCGCCTGCAATTTGAAGGGTGGCCGGTCATCCAGTTTAGCGGCTGGCCATCGGTCGCCATAGGCACATTTGAGGGGATCGTTACGTTTATTGACCCGATGGCAGGGCGCAACGGAAAGTTCCGCGTGGTGGTAATGCCGGTAGAGGACGGCATGCCCTGGCCCTCCAACAATATATTGCGGGTTGGCACAAACGCCAGAGGATGGGTGTTGCTTGATGAAGTCTCTGTTATTTACGAGCTATGGCGTCAGTTGAATAACTTCCCGCCAGAATTTCCGGAGCGCTTTGCCGAGGACATTGGGCAATGAAAAACCTAATGTTGACTATGACCGTGGTAGCAATCGTCAGCGCCACGCCGCCTACTAATGCTGCCGATCAGATTGAATTGGTCACGGTATCTGACGCTCACACACAAGCCCCGCAAATGGCTCCGCAGGCTGCGAAGCTGGGCAAGAGAAGCGATGCCGAGGCTGGAAGGGGCACTTCACTTCAGGATTTATTGGTGTCGCTGCAGGTATATGCACCGCAAATCATTCAGGCGCAGGCGCGGTCTGAGGCTGTGCAAGCGCAACAACTGGTTGCGGCTGGTGGTTTCGATTCCGTATTTTCCGGCAGCTACAATGGCCGTATGACCGGGTTTTATGGTGGCCAGGTTGCGGATGTGTCTTTGAAGCGACGGCTGCGCGGCATCAACGCTGAGGTTTATTCTGGTTACAGTATATCCAGCGGCCGTTTGCCGGTTTATGAGGACCAGTATCTAACCAACGGTGAAGGCGAGCTGCGGGCAGGCGCAAAGTTTGCCTTATGGCGCGGCAGAGCAACGGACCCATTGCGTACTGCGGAAAGCAACGCACGCCTGAAAGCCGCTGCAGCCATCCAAACAGCAACAGCACAAACCATCAATATTACGGCCTCTGCTATGACCGCTTATGTGGATTGGTTGTATGCGGAGAATGTTCGCGCCGTATATGAAGAACTATTGGAAATCGCTGAAGTTCGAGACGACGCGATTGCCAAGGCCGTTGACGCTGGTCAGCTTGCCACCATTACTAAGCAGGAGAACCGCCAATTGCTGCTGGCAAGGCAGGGGCAAACCGTTGGCGCAGCTCAAAAAGCAATGGAGCAAGCGGTTTACCTAAGTGTTTATCTGCGCGGCCCAGACGGCAATCCGTTGTCGCCGGTTTACGGTAACCAAACCGGTGTGCCGCAAAATAACCCGTTTACGGTCTTCAGTCAGGACGAAGTGCTGCGGCGCACTCTTGAAGAGCGGCCAGACATTGTGTCCCTTCGTCTTGATCTTGAGACACTGATGGCGGACGAGGCGCTTGCTGAGAATGATATGCAGCCGGATTTGGACCTGGTTTACGAAGTCAGGCGTGACTTTGGTGATGGGTCACCAACCAGAGCAGGAACTGACCATAAGGTTGGCTTTAATTTGACGATGCCTATCCAGTTTTCTGCGGCGCGAGGTGCCGTTGCGGCAGCAAGGGCGGAGATCAAAGCGGCGCGGGCGGAGCTTCGGTTGCGCCGGGACCGCGTTGCCCTTGCGCTGCAAGCTAATCAAGCGGCACTGGTGGCCACCGAGCAGCAATTGGCGATCGGCACCTCGGAGGTTGAGGTGGCGCAACGCCTGCGTAGTGCCGAAGAAACCCGTTACATGGCAGGCGCCAGCGATGTCTTTCGTCTAAATGCGCAGGAAACGGCGCTGGCCAACAGTAAACTTAGGGTCTTGGGCGCACAGCGCAATCATGACTTGTTGCTTGTGGAATATTACCGCACGACCGGTACGCTTTGGTTTTAAACGTTAACCGAGGCAAGTTTGCTGCTTGTTTGACTGCAGCCTGACATTACCAGCTCGTTAAATTGGACCTAAACGTCAGTGATGATGGACAAGGCGCACCAAAACCCGTTTTATAGGGGCTTAAAAATTTGGGCAAGATTTTGAAGTAAGGGATATGGGATGTTTGATAAGGCTTTATCTAGTGTAGTCGCATTTGGCATGGCTTTTATTTTGTCGACGAGTGCCGCCGCCGATTATAGCGAAGCAATTCAGGGGCTGGACGTTAAACAGGGGTTGATTACAACCATTGTTGATACGGACAACGCAAAAGTGATGCTTTCGCTGCAGCCACAGTCGGATGGTACTTTAGGACGTTATATATATACGGGTTATCTGACGGCAGGCTTGGGGTCTAACCCGGTCGGGCTGGACCGAAGCCGCCCTTCTGATAGCCATATCCTGTCGTTCAAGCGGGCTGGTGGCAAGGTTATGGCGGTGATTGAAAACCACCGCTACGGCGCCAGTGCTGATAACCCTGCTGAGAAAAAAGCGGTGGAGACGAGTTTTGCCCAGTCGGTCATCTGGTCAACAGACGTGATTGAGACATCTGAAGAAGGCGAAGTTCTTATTGATATATCCAGCCTGCTAAAGCGCGATGCTGTCGGCGTTGCGGCTCAGCTAAAGAACCGGGGCCAGGGAGCTTTCAAGATCGACCCATCCAGAAGTTTTGTTGATACGGCCGAGGTTCATGTGTTTCCCGAAAACCTGGAGTTTGATGCTCATGTGACATTCGCGGGTACTGGCCCGGGCGGCGAGGTGCGGGCAACCACACCGGTACCGAACTCAGTAAGCCTGATTATGCATACGACATTCCTCAAATTGCCGGATGATGGTTACACCGCACGTATCGCGGATCAACGGGCAGGTGTTGTTTCTACCTCGCATATTGATATGTCAGCTTCACTTAGCGGTAACACCGCCGTGCAGCTGGCGCGGCGATTTCGTTTAGAGCTAGGCGCTGACGGCACCGTGGTTAACCCTATTGTCTTTTACATTGATAACGGTGCGCCTGAGCCTATTCGCTCAGCGCTGCTGGATGGTGCGCGTTGGTGGGCTGATGCATTCGATGCTGCAGGGTTCAAAGGCGGGTACCGCGCCGAGATTTTGCCGGAAGGTGTTCATCCGCTTGATGCACGCTATAACGTTGTGAATTGGGTTCACCGTGCGACACGCGGTTGGTCATACGGTGCATCTATCTTTGATCCGCGCACCGGCGAAATTTTACGCGGTGTTGTTTTGCTTGGTTCATTGCGCGTTAGGCAAGACATCAAGATATTTGAGGCGCTTGCTGGTGCGCAGAATACCGGTACAGGCAAGGCCGATGACCCGGTTGAATTGGCGCTCGCACGTATTCGCCAGCTTTCTGCCCACGAAATTGGTCACTCACTAGGCTTTTCCCACAATATGGCGGCCAGTTCCTATGGCCGCGAAAGCGTGATGGACTATCCAGCACCCGATGTTCGGCTGAATGATGCCGGCGAAATCGATTTTTCAAATGCATACGGCGTTGGCATTGGTACTTGGGACAAGTGGGTGACAAAATATTTGTACGGCTCATACGACGACGCGGACCCGGCCCAAAAGCAAGCTTTGTTCCGTGAAGCAGACGCCGCAGGGCTATTGTATGTTTCAGATAATGACAGCCGGTCTCCGGGGAGTGGCCATATTCGTGGGTCGCTTTGGGATAATGGCGCAGATGCGGTTGATGAATTGAATAGCTTGATGCAGGTGCGGGCTATAGCATTGGCGTCGTTCGGGCAAGGTAACTTGCGGCCGGGCGAGCATTATTCTGCGCTGCAAACCAAATTTGTGCCGCTCTATCTTTACCATCGCTACCAGCTGCAGGCTGCAGCGAAATTCGTTGGAGGTTATGACTTTGTTTACCGCGCGGAAGGAGACGGCAGACCTGCGCCTGTTGCGGTTAGCACAGAAGAGCAAATGCGGGCACTGCGCGCTATTTTAGCGACCTTGTCACCGGAAGCCTTATTGATTGACGAACAGTTGGCCTCCCTACTTAGTCCGCGCGGCGGCGGAGGCGGCGATCCGCAATTTGGCCGTGAAGCTTTTGCTGGCTCTGCAGCTCCCGGCTTCAGCACCGAAGAGGCTGTTGCGACGGCAGCGGATCTGGTTTTTGACGCTTTGTTGCACCCGCGCCGCTTGCAGCGGTTGGCGGAGCAGAGCCATTTTGCCACTGATACGGTTGATATAAACACGGTTTCCTCCGAGCTTATTGGCAGTGTGATGAATATGTCGCGAGGCGAGTCTGCCCGTAGCACAGCAGTTAGGGCGATTGTGATGGAACGTATGACTGAGCATCTGATCGCAGCGCTTCATAGCCCCAACACAGGTATGCTGGTGCGCTCGGGTGTTCGCGGTGCGCTGAACGATGTTAAGCGTGCTGCCGAGCGCGCGCGCGGCGCACTTGGTGCCCATATGAATAGTCTTGTTCAGCGAATAGACGATGCCTTTGCGCGTGCAAAAACACCAGCGGTTAAGACGCCTTTAGGCCCAACACCACCACCGGGTAGCCCGATTGGTTCGGCGAGCGCAGAGACCTGTTGGCATTGTTAATTTAAAAGCTGCGTAGATGAACGGAAAGGCCGAGGATATTAACCGCTCGGCCTTTTTTTTGGTTTCAATAGATGCGTTTAATCTAGTCTAGAAGCGATAGCTTGCTCTTAGGTACCAGGAACCACCTTCATAGTTGGCTGCACTCCGGCGTGGGTATTGCAGCCCCACGCTCAGGCGATTGGCATTTGGTGGCCCCAACTCATCAACAAAGCTATCGAATATATTGGCTGCGCCCGCAACAATCCGAAAGTTGTCGTTGAATTGGTAGCCAAGCTCCATATCAAAATAGAGGGTTGAGCCAATTTTTGCTGATGGGTCGGTCGCTGCGCCTATGGTGCCGCGTTCATCGAAATGAGAACCATAAAAGTTAGCGCGTGCGAGGAAGTTCCAGTTGCTGCCGATATAGGTATTGGTAGTGGCTACAAATCGCAGGTTCGGATAGTTGTTTTCAATATCCTCAACAATGCTGTTGCTAACCGGCGTGATGCCTCCGATTTGGCGCTGGCCCACTACATCAACCTCGTTAAAGGATAACGCGAAGGAAATGTCGGTATTAACCGCGTCTGACCATACTGCGCCGGTTGCCAGTACAACATCGATACCCTTGGAGACCACATCGATTGCATTGGTATAAAATGAAATTGACGCGTCGGGAACGCCGGGCACGGCAATATCACCGGTGCGGTAAATACGATCATCTACTTCGATACGGTACCAATCAACGGTCAGGGTTGTGAGCTCGCCGAGCGTGGCTGAGAAACCGAGACTGTAGTTTACCGAGCTCTCTTCTTGCAAAGGCGCGCCGCCTACCGCAAGTGCAGCGGCGCTTGTTGGTGGCACCAATCCTTCTTCCACCTGAAGGCCCGTAGCGCCGTCAAATGTTGTGATCGTTGTGCGAACATTGGCTTGACCGGGCGTGGGGGCATGAAAACCAGTAGAGACAGCCCCGCGAAATGTTACGGCATCACTGACATTATACCGTGCTGCAATTTTACCGTTCAGGGTGCTGCCAAAATCGGAAAAATCCTCAAAGCGCGCAGCATACTGCAAGAAGAAACGGTCGGTTACATCATGTTCAATATCGATATAAGCCCCGTAATTGTCGCGGCTGAAGGTGCCAGAATCCTCAGGCCGGAATCCGCCCAAGCCGTTAGACCCAGCCCCTTGGAATGAGTTTGGTTCGCCTGCGTTTACAATATAGGTTTCTTCGCGGTACTCGAAACCGAATGCTAAATTCACGCTTTCAGACACAGCCTTCGAGAAGTCTGCATTAACATTGATTTCTTGCTGCTCGTATCCGCCAACATCAAAGTCGCGTTGGGGTATTTGGCCACTCGTTAATCCCAAAGATGGATTGATCGTGTTATTGAGGAAATAATCCAGCTTGTTTTCGCCGTATCCCACGCTGACGTCATAGAACCACGCCGCACCGAAGTCGCCTTTAACCCCTCCAACCAGACTAAGATCGGTTTGGTTGCCGTCCAGAAACGGCGTATATCCTGCGGTAAGGCCTGTAAAGCCCAGCGCGCGCAGCGGCGCGAGGGAGGAATGGTTCGGGTTACGGTAAAAGAAGCGGTATCTGCCTTCTGTATCGCCGTAGTTGCCGTGGAAATACACTTCTGCGCGGTCGGTCAGCTCAACGCCGGAATTGATAAATAAACGACCGCCGCTGGTTTCCGGTCGGCCCCATGTTTGCACAAGCGGTGCATCGCCGAATGGGCTGTCTTCGCCGACGCCGGGCACACCAGCGTCAATGAGGGCCTGTGCATCTGGCCGTTGAATACCGCGTGAAAGGGCGTCATTGTCGGAATATTCCGCGCTGATATTGAAGAAACCATAGTCACCTAGCGGCAAGCCGGCATTGGCGGAAAACTGCATGCTTTCCTCACCTTCATAAAACTGGCCGTATTGGGCCACAACTTCGCCGCCTTCTCGGTCATCGCGGATCACGAAGTTGAGCACGCCTGCAATGGCGTCAGAGCCATACTGTGCGGCGGCGCCGTCTCGCAGAACCTCAACGCGTTTGAGGGCAATGCTCGGGATCATGCCAATGTCGACGCCGTGGGCGCCGTTGCCAGCTGCTGGTGCGAAAAACTGTACCAATGCTGACCTGTGACGGCGCTTGCCGTTAACCAAAACAAGCGTTTGGTCAGGGGCCATACCGCGCAGGGACGTTGGCCTGATGAAAGCACTGCCGTCGCCGGTTGCAGGTGTCGCTGTGAACGAAGGCACCAGTGCTTTCAGGTTATCGGTGATGTCGGACGCATTGCCTAAATTGCGAAAGTCACTGCCGGTAAATGTATCGATTGGGACAGGGCTGTCGGTCGCGGAACGGGGCTTTACGCTTCTGGAGCCGACGATAAGAAGTTCTTCAATAAGGTCTTCGTCATCCTGTGCATTCGCTGCACTTATGTAGGTTAAGCACATCGGTGATACGGCGAGCAAAAGGCCCGCTTTTATTTTTGCAGAACGCATGTATTCCCCCTCGTTAACGGCGTCACTAATTAGTGCACCTTAAGCGTGTTCCTTACTTTCGTCAAAACGGAAAGGCGATTAACGCTGTACCGAGTTTTTTACATGTTGTTTCCGGTATTAAGCGCCGATTTGGCAAAAAAAAGGGCCAACTAGATTAATCCGGCTGGCCCTTGTCGATTTTTTGTTTAGCCCCTAGAAGCTATAGCTAGCCCGCACGTACCATGAACCACCTTCATAGTTTGCGGCACTACGGCGAGGGTATTGTAGGCCAACACTCAAACGGTTGTCGTTTGGTGGACCTACCTCGTCAACAAATGAGTTGAACAGGTTAGCGGCACCAGCAACAACTCTCAGACTTTCGTTAACCTGGTATCCAACCTCTAGATCCACATAAATCGTTGAGCCGATTTTGGCACTTCCACCCAATTCAGGATTGGCTTGGATAGTGCCGCGCTCATCAAAGTGTGACCCATAATAGTTTAACCGTGTTAGCAGGGTCCAATCTTCGCCGAACATTGTGTTGGCGGTGGCGACAAAACGGAAGCTAGGATAGTTGTTTTCAATGTCTTCAACTGTTGCATTGCTAACTGGTGTCACCGTATCGGCACCAACAACAAAGCTGCGCTGACCAGTTACATCGAAATCATTGTAGTTGGCAGCAAAGGTCAGGTCTGTCGTTGTTTCATCGTCCCAGTCAAACCCGGTTGTCAAAACTACGTCTACGCCTTTAGACCTTGTGTCGAGTGCATTGGTGTAGAAGGAAATAGTACGTTCAGACGGTAGTCCTGCATCGAGCTGAATGTCACCAGTACGGTAGATACGATCTTCCACATCAATTTTATACAAATCGATGACCAGTGTAGTGCGGTCATTGAGGTCTGCAGTGATACCAAAGCTAAGGTTGTTAGCCTGTTCCTCGGTCAAAGGTTGGCCACCCGCTGCTACTGCATCTGGACTGGTTGCAGGGATAAGTCCTTCTTCAACCTGTAGGCCAGTTGCACCATCAAATGTTGTAATGATGGTACTGACATTTGCCTGGCCCGGCGTAGGAGCATGGAAACCTGTCGAAATTGCACCGCGCAGATTAACGGTTTCGGAGATGGCATAACGACCTGCAACTTTATAGTTGAAAGTGCTGCCAAAATCAGAAAAGTCCTCGTAGCGCACCGCATATTGCAGCATCAATTTATCAGTGATGTCATGCTCGACATCAATGTAGGCTGCATAGTTGTCGCGCTTGAACGCACCAGCGTCAGCCTGAGAAACGGCAGACATGCCGCTAGGGCCAACGCCTGTTGTTGCTGCAGTTTCACCAGCAATTGTTGTGAAGGTTTCTTCGCGCCACTCAGCACCGAAGGCGAAGTTTACACGCTCGTTTACAGCGTATGAGAAATCAGCATTTAGGTTGATTTCTTCTTGCTGAAATCCACCCATGTCAAAGTCGCGCTGAGCTGGGGCGCCGCCAACAACACCAAGTGATGTGTTGATTGTGTTGTTGAGGAAATAGTCAAGCTCGCTACGGCCATAGCCTGCGCTCAGGTCGTAAATCCAGCCGCTATCAAGCTCGCCCTTAACGCCAGTAACAGCGCTGTAGTCAGTTTGGGCACCATCGAGGAAGGGCGTATAGCCTGTTTCCAAAATTGAGCCGGTCAAGCCAAGAGGCTCCAGAGCCGTCAGTGTACTATGGCGTGATCCAACTGTGTCCGTTGCACCTGGGCGGTAGAAGAAGCGATAACGGCCATCGGTGTCGGCATAGTTACCATGAACATAAAATTGTGCATTTTCAGTAAGATCAATGCCAGAATTAATGAACAAGCGTGCGCCACTCGTCTCTGGGCGACCCCACGTTTGAACAAGTGGTTCATCACCGAACGGTGCGTCTGCTCCAACGCCTTGAACACCAGCATCAATTAGCGCTTGAGCATCAGGACGCTGAATGCCACGGGATAGGGCTTCATTGTCCCAATATTCAGCACTGATGTTTACAAAACCAGTGTCGCCGATTGGCAGACCGGCGTTTGCAGCAACTTTCCAGCTTTGCTCACCGTCGTAGAATTGACCGTATTGTGCTTCAACCCGGCCGCCTTCGTTTGAATCGTTGATCACAAAGTTGACAACACCAGCAATGGCGTCAGAACCATATTGTGCCGCCGCACCGTCGCGCAGAACTTCAACGCGTTTCAGGGCAATGCTTGGGATCATACCAATATCAGCACCGTGGGCGCCGTTACCTGCGGCTGGCGCAAAGAATTGAACGAGAGCGGAGCGGTGACGCCTTTTGCCATTTACCAAAACCAAAGTTTGGTCTGGCGCCATGCCGCGCAATGATGTTGGTCGAACAAAGGCACTGCCGTCACCTGTCGCCGGCGAGGCCGTGAACGAGGGAACAAGTGTTTTCAAGTTATCAGTTATGTCCGCAGTGTTACCTATTGCACCGAATGCTGCGCCTGAAAAAGTGTCAATTGGAACCGGGCTGTCGGTCGCGGCGCGTGGTTTACCACTTCTGGAACCAACCACCATTACTTCTTCAATTGTATCGTCATTCTGCGCTACGGCAACTTCCGTCACGGTAAAACACAGCGGAGACGCGGCTAGCAAAAGGCCAGCTTTAAATCTCTTGATATTCATAGTTTCCCTCCATTTTAGTTCTGGGTAGTGCTTTTGTTTTTACTCGTTACTTAGAACCTGTGTGTTAATGGTCCGCATTACGGACAACTATATTACTGAATTCAAATCATTTTTACGCTTTTACGTACAAAATATAGATTGTTTTTATTTTATTGTTGCAGATTACCCACGCCTAGCAATTTTCGCACTTCATTGGCTGTTGCAACTTTTTTGTTGTTCTGGTGTGCGGTTTCTTGCGCATTTTTTACCAGTTCGGCGTTGTTGACAGCCAAAGATCCATCATTTATCCAAATATTATTTTCGAAACCCACGCGAACATGCCCGCCGTTCTGGCTGCAAAAGGCGGAGAGTGTATTTTCTTGCGCTCCGAAACAGCACGCTGCCCAAGGGACACCAACTTTTGGTGCAAGTTGGACTAAGCTCTCTTGTGATAAGCCTGTTTTGTCTGGCTCTGGCCCGGTTTTTTTCAAGACAAACAGAAGAAATTGCTGCCGATCGCCGAAAACGCCTTTTTTTTGTAATTGCTTGAAACGCCAATAGTCCGCCTGATCGTACAATATAATTTGGGGCCAAATTTTATTTTCAGCCATCCAGCTGAAAAAATCAGAAACTTCCGCGTGTTCTGCGGTGTCCGGCGCCAATTCGCATAAGGCAAGCGAAACGGCTTCGGGTTTCATGGCTTTCACCATATTCATTTGGTCTTGCCGGGTATAGCGGCCAACTGCCTCTGAGGTCACTTGTATGATAAGGCTGTCGCCAGTTTTGTCGGTTATTGCGTCAATGGCACGCTTGTAATGATCAACATTGAGCGAATGCTGTTGGTGTTCGTCTCGAACATGCAGATGTAAAATGCTGGCTCCTGCATCTCTAATTTCTTCCGCACAATACGCCAATTCGGTAGGGGTTATAGGTAGCTTGGGATGGTCAGCATATGTACGCCTTGCACCGTTTGGGGCGCACATTATGATGAACGGATCATTTTGGCTGTGCTCAGGCACCAAAAACCTCCGTGATCGTCGCGGTCAATTTGGCGATTGCTTCGTCAATATGACTTTCTTCCATAATATAGGGCGGCGCCAAAAGTATATGGCAATTGAGGCCGTCGACTGGATTGCCTCCGCCGGGGTAGCACATAAGGCCGTGTTTCATAGCTGAATCTTTTAGAAGTTTGGCGACTTTGGAACCATCTGCAATAGGTGTTTTTTTATCTTTGTCCTCAACAAATTCAATTGCTTGAAGAAGGCCGCGCCCGCGAATATCACCCACATTTGGATGGTCTGCGAATGCCACTTTTAGTGCAGTTTTCAGTGCTGCACCGTTGTGACGAACTCCTGACAGCATGTCCTGTTGTTTGATGGTTTTCAGCACCGCCACGCCAGCCGAACAAGCGGCCGCGTGCCCGCCGTATGTATGGCCATGAGCGAAACCCGCAGTGCTTGAAATAAAGGTGTTCGCGATTTGTGAGTTTACGATTGTTGCCGCTAGCGGCTGGAAACCACCTCCTAGCCCTTTGGCAAGTGTCACGATGTCTGGGCGAATGCCCTCTTGTTCATGGGCAAAAAAGGTGCCGGTCCGACCGGTGCCACACATAACTTCATCTGCTATGAATAGTATGTCGTGCCGGTCACAGATGGCTCTAATCTTTTTGAAATAACCGTTGTAGGCACATACAGCACCGAGCGAAGCGCCAACCACTGGCTCGGCGATAAAAGCCGCTATTGTATTTGTGCCCTGTCTCAGTATTTCCTGCTCCAGCTGACCAGCAGCTCGATCAGCGTAGTCCTCCTCGGTTTCGTCCTTTTTCTGGTAGCGATAGGCATAACAAGGGCCAATTCGGGGCCAGTCACAAAGAACGTGGGACAGGACAGCGCGCCGGGCGGGATGGCCGCTTGCAGACAAAGCACCGAATGTGTTGCCGTGATAGCTGTGCGTGCGGCTAATGATTTTGGTCTTTTCCGGCTTTCCGATTGCCTGCCAATATTGCCACGCAACTTTCAGGGCAGTTTCATTTGCTTCCGACCCGCCGTTAGAGAAGTAGGCGAGGGTACCCTTGTCGCCAAAGGCATTTACTAAGAGCCCGGCAAGTTGCTCTTGCGGTTCATTAGAGAAAAAGGATGTGTGGGCAAACGCCATTTTACCAAGTTGGTGCTGGATTGCATCGATGACTGCTGGATGCTGATGCCCAAGGCAAGATACCGCCGCGCCGCCACACATATCGAGATATTCTCTGCCTTGTTGGTCATAAAGATACATGCCGTTCCCCCCAACCGCGATGGGGTAGGCATGGTGCAGGTCTCTGGAAAATACAGATGTCATCGAATTGCTATCCAAACTATTGGACCCTATTTACGCACCGAGTATCTCGGATTTTATGTTGCATAGATAATTTATAATTTTACATTATCTATAAATTTTACTTATATTCTGAACATGAATAGTCGGCAGATCGAAATTTTCCATGCGGTGATGAAAACTGGAAGTGCAACAAGCGCAGCCGAAAAGCTTGGCATAACCCAGCCTGCGATTACAGCGGCGATAAAACAGTTGGAAGGCTCCCTGGGTTTCAACTTATTCCACCGCGAAGCAGGGCGGCTACAACCCACATCTGAAGCCCGTGTATTGGATATAGAGGCTGCGAGAATTGAAGATTCACTGACTATGTTTGGCCGATTGGCAGACAGACTAAAAACAGACATGGCCACTCACCTCAGAATTGTGACGCCGCCAGCCCTTAGCCATCAACTTATTCCACAAACAGTCGCACTTTTCACTGGGCAAGAGCAAGATTGCCTTATTGACGTATCGACGCTGCATCATGACCAAATTCTGTCTAGCGCTGTGGAAGGCGGCGGCGCCAACAATCTAGGCTTTTCATTTGGCCTTAGCGGGAGAAGGGGATTAGGCTCAATCACTGTTGGTAAAGCAGAGGTTGTTGCCCTGATTCCAGCTGGTTGGCCTATGGAATCGGCTAAAAATTTGGAAATTAGAGCTTTGGCCGAATGTCCCGTTATCGGAACATATGCAAGCGAGCCACTGGGCCATGAAGTAGAGCGGTTAATAGCTGCCACGAATGTCAGTTTAAATGTTGTGGTGCGGGCGCATAATCATATCGTTGCAGCGAGCTTGGCGGAAAAAGGGGTAGGTATCGCGCTAATTGACAGCGTTACCGCTGCTTATGCATTGCAGACCTGTACCGCTGGAGCATTTTCTGTTGTCCCAGTTGTTGGCTCTAAGTCTTTACCAATACTGGCGGTATATTCCTACGAGCACCCGCTTAATGAAAACGCCAAAAAATTCGTGGATATCTTCCGCTCTTGTTTTCATCGTTTGTCTCCTTAGTCAATTTTTAAGCGCCATTCTGTGTTTTTGACATGTTTATGGGTAATCATGGGCCAATGTGGTGATTTGGCCCTGAAAAGCCGAGATTTTGGCTATTTTGGTCGGTCGTCACGTATTTAATTCGTACGCGACTGTTAGCGTCCGCACAGCTCAAGAGGCGGAACATATAGGAAACAAAAGAATATAACTTATTGAAAAATATAAAGTATGTGTAAAAATTCATGTGAATTAGGGGCCAATATTAATATGCTATGGCCCATGAAATCCCATTGACCAAAGGTTAATACCCATGATAACCCATAAAGGTTCGAGTGTTCATTCGGATGCTCATGCCGTTTGCATTCTTCGAAAGCAGCGACCTGGGGGGAGATCAAGGGGGCTTGTCGGACAATGGCGTTATTCCTGTCCACATATGAGAATAAAGTCGATAAGAAGGGCAGGGTTTCTGTTCCCGCTTCTTTTCGTACGGCTGTAGCCACCAGTCATTTTACCGGTGTAGCAATATACCGGCACATCAACCTGCCTTGTATTGAAGGTTCAGATATTTCATTCCTTGAGCAGCTAACCGAGCGGCTCTATGAGGAATATGACCCCATAGCTTTTGGCGAGTTGCCAACTGCAACCACTATCCTGGCGGAATCCAATCAACTGGCCTTTGATTCTGAAGGGCGTATTCTTCTTGCTGCCGCCATGAAAGAGCATGCAGGCATTGACGGCCAGGCTACTTTTGTTGGGCTGGGTCGCATGTTCCAAATATGGGACCCGGTCAAATTCGCTGAACACAGACAACAACAACGCAATATTGTCGTTGATATGTCTAAGGCGAAAGCCGCGGGCGAAACCGGGGGGCGGTCATGACCGCCACGCAAGCCGCGCAGACACCCGCAAAATCACATATCCCCGTTCTGTTGAACGAAGTTGTCTCCGCGCTAAAGCCGCAAGTTGGTGAAGTGTATGTTGATGGCACATTCGGGGCCGGTGGTTATGCGCGCGCTGTACTGAATGCCGCAGATTGCACCGTGATAGGTGTTGACCGTGATCCGGATGCCATTAAGAGGTCCGTCGCGTTTGTCGACGAGTTTGGCCCCCGCTTTCGTATTTGTGAAGGGCGTTTCGGTGATATGGTCGCGCTGTTGGCAGAAATCGGTATTGATGCTGTCGACGGCGTTATGCTGGATATTGGTGTTTCATCATTTCAGCTGGACGAAGCTGAAAGAGGCTTCTCCTTTCGTGAAGACGGCCCGCTGGATATGCGCATGAGCAGTGAAGGCGAAACTGCCGCAGATGTGGTTAACACATATGAAGAAACTGACCTCGCCAACATTATTTATAAATACGGCGAAGAGCGCAAGTCGCGCCGCATCGCTTCAGCAATTGTGCGTCGCAGGGCAGAAGCGCCGTTTGAGCGCACGCTGGACTTGGCAAAGCTGATTGAATCTGTCCTCGGCAGACCACCGGTTAAAAAGGGGCGGAAAGCAACTCACCCTGCAACCCGTACCTTTCAGGCACTCCGCATTTATGTAAATGACGAGATGGGCGAACTGGAACGAGGCCTTGCTGCCGCGGAGGCCTTGCTGCGCAAGGATGGTCGTTTGGTTGTTGTTAGCTTTCATTCGCTCGAAGATCGTTTGGTGAAGAATTTTATGGCGGAGCGGTCCGGTCGGTTGCCGGCCGCATCCCGCCATATGCCCATGTCAATGGATGCTGCACAACCAGCCTCATTTAGACTGGAGACACGGGGCGTCGTTAAGCCTTCTGCCGAAGAGGAAGCGGTAAACCCCCGGGCTCGGTCTTCCAAGTTGAGGGCAGCTGTGCGAACAAGCGCGCCGATTTGGAAGGAGCCCGCTCATGCGTAGGTTATTTACCTGTATTGCAGCGATTTGTGCTCTGGCATCGGGTGCGGCCCTAATGCAGTTAAAGCATGCGGTTCAAGAGCAAGCCGAAGAAGTTGAGGCAATTGCCAACCAAATTCACGCCGACCAGGAGAGTTTGCGCATTTTGAAGGCGGAATGGGCCTATTTAACATCGCCGCGCACTTTGCAGGAACTTTCCATCGAGTTTTTGGCGCTCATGCCGCCTTCGCCGAAACAGGTTGTTGGGTCGGTGACGGATATTCCCATGCGGCATAGCGATGAAATTGTATCAGGCGACACAAGTATTTTGTTGCCGTCGGCAAATAAGAATTCAGGGGCTGACGCCGAGAAATCAGCCACAGAAAACAATCGCAACCAAGCAAAATCTGAGGAAACGACATAATGGCAACGCTTGGCGCACATTCAATTAATTTGGACTTAGACCAAACCTATGAAAGGCGAACGCCGCTTTCGGTTGCGCGCGGCCGGTTGCTGATAGGCGTAGTCTTATTCATGGCCGCTTTCGTTCTCATGAGCGTGCGCACAATTGACCTGGGTATGTCGGCGCCCCTGCCCAAGCGAACTGCTGAACGGCAGATTGTAGTACCACCAGTTGTGTTCCAAAGATCAGATATCGTCGATAGAAACGGCGAAGTGCTCGCAGTGAACCTGCAGACCTCTTCATTGTATGCCAATCCGCAGGAGATAAAGAACCCGGCTTTGGTTGCAGAGCAGCTTGCTGGTATTTTGCCTGGTTTGTCGCGTGCTGAACTGGAGCAGAAGTTATCCTCAAAGAAGAGTTTTATCTGGATAAAGCGCAAGTTAACGCCGCGTCAAAAGTGGCAAGTGAATGCACTGGGTGTTCCGGCGCTTAATTTCCGACAGGAAGAAGACAGACTATACCCGCACGGTCGTTTGGCGGCACACGCCCTTGGTTATGTTGATGTAGACGGCAATGGCCTCGCCGGTGTTGAGCATTATTTTCAAGATCGCTTATCAGAGCCGGGCCGAACCAGTGAGCCATTGGTGCTATCGCTTGATATTCGTGTTCAATATGCTCTTGCAGACGAACTGGAATCGGCAATGCGTGCACACCAGGCGGTTGGCGCGGCTGGTTTGGTAATGGATGTGCGGACCGGAGAACTTTTGGCTTTGGTTTCCATGCCTGACTTTGACCCCAACAATGTTCGGGGTGTGAGCGACACGCAGAAATTCAACCGCGCCACTAAAGGCGTTTATGAACTGGGCTCGACCTTTAAGACATTTACATTTGCCAATGCACTTGATGACGGGGTTGCCACGCTGGAAGATGGCTATGACGCGACAAAACCACTGAAGGTATCGCGGTTTTTGATTCGTGATGATCATCCGAAGAAACGATATTTGAAGTTACCAGAAATTTTTGCCTTCTCATCAAACATTGGGACAGCGCAGTTAGCGCTTGATATTGGCGGTGAACGCCAGCAGGAATTTATGCAGTCTATAGGGCTACTTGCGCCTTCCAACATTGAGCTGACCGAAGTTGGCGCACCGATGTATCCCGAGAAATGGCGTAAAGCCTCTACCATGACCATTTCATACGGCCACGGCATCGCCGTTAGTCCGTTGCAGCTGGCAACAGGTATATCGGCTGTCGTAAACGGCGGTACTTTTCACACACCTACTTTGCTAAAAAACACGATGGCATGGCAAGACGGTAAGCAGGTGATTTCGCCAGCAACCAGCCGACAAATGCGACAACTTTTAAGGCTAGCAGTGACCAAAGGAACAGGCGGTCGTTCGAACGCAGAAGGTTACCGTGTTGGCGGTAAAACCGGTACCGCGGAAAAAGCATCCAATGGCGGATATGCAAGGAAGTCTCTTATTTCGTCCTTTATGGGCGTTTATCCGATGGACGACCCACAATATGCCGTATTTGCCCTGTTGGATGAGCCTAAAGGCACGAAAGAAACATACGGATTTGCCGGTGGCGGCTGGGTCGCCGCGCCTGTTGTGAAGAATGTTATTTTACGGACGGCTCCTTTGCTCGGTGTTTTGCCGCGCGAGGAAGATGAAGGGCTATACCAAAGAGTGGCCCTGATGATTGAGGATGACTAGAAAGGCTAGCAGATGGCAACCACGTTGCTGCAGCTTTTGGGTGGAAAGGGCATGGTGAAAAACTTGCCGATCGGTGGCTTGACCGTTGATAGCCGCCGTGTCTCTTCTGGCGACCTTTTTGTGGCACTGCCAGGCACAAAGACTGATGGCAGGCACTATATTCCCCAGGCTGTTGAGAGGGGTGCTTCTGCAGTTCTGACAACGCCGGGATACAAGCCGTTGGTGGAAGGCATGCCGCCTATTATCGAATCGTCAAACCCCAGGAAATTATACGCTGAAATGGCGGCGCGTTTTTGTGGACCTCAACCAAGCGTCCAAGTTGCGGTAACCGGTACCAATGGCAAAACTTCCGTTGCTGAATTTACCCGGCAGATATGGAAACAGTTGGGAACGTCCGCGGCGAGCATAGGAACGCTTGGGGTTTCTTCCGATGTGTTGACGACTGATGGCGGCCTGACAACACCAGATCCTATGGCTTTGTATAGTGTTTTCTGTGAACTGAAGCAGAAAGGCGTTGAAAATATTGCGGTTGAAGCGTCAAGCCACGGTCTTGATCAATACCGGTTAGACGGTATGGATGTTTCGGCGGCGGCCTTTACCAATCTGACACGCGACCATCTTGATTATCACAAGACTGAACAAGCTTACTTTTACGCCAAAGCGCGCCTGTTCGGGTCTTTGTTAGCGCCGGGCGGATCCGCCGTGATCAATATTGATGATAAATGGGGCAGGGTTCTCGATGATATTGCTTGGGGCCGCTCTCTTAATAGGCTGACTTACGGACATTCAGAGAAAGCGCATCTGAGAATCGTGGGTCACAAGGTTATGGCTGCTGGGCAGGAAGTTACCGTATCATTCGAGGGCCAAATTTTTGACCTCGATTTGCCTCTTGTTGGCGAGTTTCAAGCAATGAACGCATTGGCAGCGGCCGGTTTGGTTATTTCAACCGGTGCAGAACCGACGGTTGTTTTGCAGGCACTGGAACATTTGCAAGGCGTGCCGGGCCGTATGGAATTAATGGGGCGTCACCAAGGTGCAGGCATTTATGTTGATTATGCTCACACGCCAGGCGGCCTTAAAACAGTGCTGACCGCGGCAAAGGCCCACGGCCCCAATAAGCTGCATGTTGTTTTTGGTTGTGGCGGCGACAGAGACACTGGTAAGCGCCCACAAATGGGTGAAATCGCTAACGAGCTTGCAGACAACGTCTACATTACTGACGACAACCCACGTTCCGAAGATCCTGCGGTTATTCGCTCAGAAATTCTTGCTGCATGTCCTATCGGCGTAGAAATTGGCGACAGAGCAACCGCCATTCAGGCTGCCATTCGCGCCGCCGGTGACGGCGACATGGTGATTGTCGCAGGCAAAGGCCACGAAACGGGGCAGACAATCGGTGATCAGATAATCGATTTTTCCGACATCGAAACCGTTCGGAAGATTGTGTCAGTAGATCGTGCACAACAAACAACGCGCCCTACAGAGAAGGACCACTAAAATGTTTGAAATGTTGGCCGATCAAGGTGGTATTTTTAACCTATTTAATTATTTGACTTTTCGGACAGGCGGCGCCGTTCTAACCTCGATGGTGATTTGCTTTCTAACCGGGCCACACATTATTAATTGGTTGAAGTCAAAGCAAAAAAAAGGCCAGCCGATCAGAGATGATGGCCCGCAGAGCCATATAATTGCCAAGGCTGGTACACCGACAATGGGCGGTTTTATGATATTGCTCGGGTTGGTGGTTTCAACACTTCTGTGGGCGGACCTCGAAAGCCCGTTTGTGTGGGCAGTGCTTGTTGTAACGCTCAGTTTTGGTGCCATTGGATTTGTAGATGATTACCTCAAGGTAACGCGGGCTTCGTCTGCGGGTGTTCCCGGCAAGCTGAAGTTTGCTATTGAATTAGCGATAGGCATGTCGGTTGCCTGGTGGCTGGCTGGATTGGTAGAGCCAACCCTTGCGCTGCCATTCTTCAAAAATTTGGCGATCAATTTGGGTGTTTTCTACCTGCCATTTGCCTGCCTCGTTATGGTTTGGGCGGGGAATGCGGTTAACTTAACAGACGGCCTTGACGGCCTTGCAATCGTGCCTGTGATGATTGCAGCTAGTGCATTTGGTTTGATCGCATACCTAGTAGGAAACACTGTTTACACCGGATACCTTGGCATTACCTATGTTGCAGGAACCGGGGAATTAGCTGTTTTGTGCGGCGCTATCATCGGCGCGAGTCTGGGATTCTTGTGGTTTAATGCTCCTCCGGCAATGATCTTTATGGGCGATACCGGCTCGCTTGCCCTAGGTGGTGCTCTCGGCACAATTGCCGTGATAACCAAGCATGAAATTGTGCTGGGTATCATTGGCGGCTTGTTTTGGCTGGAAACCATTTCTGTAATTGTTCAGGTGGTTTCTTTCAAGCTTACCGGAAAACGGGTGTTCCGTATGGCCCCCCTTCATCATCATTATGAACAAAAGGGCTGGGCTGAGCCCACCATTGTTATTCGGTTTTGGATCATTGCTGTGATCCTCGCCTTGGTTGGCCTTGCAACACTGAAATTAAGGTAATCGCGAAACGTGATAACTGCGCCGACATATCAAGATAAGAAAATTGGTGTCTTTGGACTTGCCCGATCTGGCTTGGCGACGGTGCATTCGCTCGTTGCTTCAGGTGCCCGCGTATTTGCGTGGGATGACCTGCCTGCAGCGCGTGAGGCTGTTCGTGGTTGTGCGACAGATTTATATGCGATGGATTTTGGCGAATTGGATGCATTGGTTTTGGCACCCGGCGTGCCGCTTACCCACCCTGAGCCACATCCTCTTGTGCAAAAGGCCAATCAGTGCGGTGTGCCAATCATTAGCGATATCGAAATTTTTCAGGCTGCACGCGCGACTTTGCCGCCTCATAAAACTGTTGGTATTACTGGCACAAACGGCAAGTCGACAACTACAGCGCTTGTTGGCCATATTCTTGGTTCAGCTGGCCATAAAGTTGCTGTTGGCGGTAATATTGGCACCGGCGTTTTGTCCCTCGAGCCGCTGCCTAGCGGCGGCGTGTATGTTTTCGAGCTTTCATCCTTTCAACTGGATTTGACCAGTAGCTTCAATAGCGATGTGGCTGTTCTTTTGAATATATCACCAGATCATCTTGATAGGCATGGATCGATGGAAGGATACATTGCCGCAAAGTCCAGATTGTTTGAGCAACAGGACGGGAACGGAACGGCAGTGATCGCCGTTGATGATCAACCCAGCCAGGATTTTGCGGCTAAATGTCAATCGGTCGTATTGGTGTCTGGCCAGGACCAAATTGAAACGGGTGTTTGCGTCAAAGACGGTATGTTGATTGACGATATTGATCAGCAAGAGGTTGTGGTTGGTTCGCTTTTGGCGGTTAAGAGTTTGCAGGGTGCGCACAATTGGCAAAATGCGGCTGCCGCTTACGGCGCTTGCCGCACGCTGGGCCTAAGCGCTGGCGAAATTTACGCGGGCCTTTGCAGCTTTCCGGGGCTTGAACACCGTCAGGAAATTTTGCCATGCAGCGGTGATGTGACCGTGGTGAACGACTCGAAAGCCACAAATGTGGATGCTGCGGCACGCGCGCTACAAACATTTGACAAGATTCGTTGGATCGCAGGCGGACGGGCTAAAGACGATAATTTCAGTGATCTTTCAAATGCTGTTAAAGCAGTCAGAAAAGCTTACTTGATGGGCGAAGCAGGGCAGACCATCGGTGCCGCCATGCCGGCGTCACTGGCCCAGCAGTATTACCCAACAATGGTTGAAGCATTGACCGCCGCAATCAAAGAATCTGAATGCGGCGACACAATCTTGTTATCGCCCGCTTGCACGGCATTCGATCAGTTTGCCAATTTCGAAAAGCGCGGTGAAGCATTCAAGAAAACTGCCAGCCAGTTGCTAGGAGACGCCGTATGATTGCCTTTTCGCGCAATGATAATTCCTTGTTGTCTAAATGGTGGTGGACAGTGGATCGTTGGATGTTGGTGTTGATAGTTGCACTGACAATGGTTGGTATCTGGATGGCGCTGACGGCAAGCCCCGCCGTTGCAGAACGCCTTGGTTTAGGCTCGTTCCATTTCGTCAAGAAACAGATGTTTTTCCTGACCATCGGGTTGGGCGTTGTTGTGTGTGTGTCCATGCTGTCATCCGCAATGATCAGAAGGCTCGCGGTGATTGGATTTCCGATAAGTGTACTTCTGGTTATAGCGACATTGTTTGTTGGCCCTGAGATTAAGGGAGCTACACGATGGTTGCCGCTTGGCATGTTTACACTGCAGCCGAGTGAGTTTTTGAAACCGTTTTTCATTGTGACAACAGCTTGGATTTTGTCAGCACATTTTAGCGGCGAGAAAATCCCGGCGAAGCGCGTTTCAACTGCTTTATATCTTTTTGTCGTGGCTCTATTGATATTGCAACCGGATTTTGGCCAAACCGTTCTTATAAGCACAGTTTGGATTGCACAAATGGCCTTGGCGGGTTTGCCGTTGATGTGGCTTTCGCTCGCTGGTGTTGTTGCGTTAATGGGCCTCGGTCTTGGTTATGCTTTCTTACCGCATGTGGCCAGTCGTATTGACCGCTTTATAAATCCCGCAAGCGGCGATACCTTTCAAACGGATAAAGCCATGCAGGCGTTCGAATCTGGTGGCATGCTGGGCAAAGGTCCGGGCGAAGGTGCTGTCAAATTAAATCTTCCTGATGCGCACACGGATTACATCTTCGCAGTAATCGGTGAAGAGTTTGGTGCAATTGCCTGCGTTATGCTGCTGATGCTTTTTGCCGGCGTTGTCATGCGCGGGTTGTCCAATTTGGCCGAAGAAGAAAACCCGTTTCGCCTTTTGGCGGCAGCTGGATTGATCATTCAATTTGGTCTACAGACACTGATTAACGTTGGCGTGAATTTGGCATTGTTGCCTTCCAAAGGAATGACGTTGCCGTTCGTTTCCTACGGCGGGTCCTCGATGTTGGCGCTGGCGATTGGCATGGGCATGGTGTTGGCGCTAACGCGTCGTAACAGGTTCATTCAGTCCAAAGTGGACCCTCTAGGATGGAAAGCCGCAGAATGAGCAATGCCCCCTACATAATTTTAGCGTGCGGCGGAACTGGTGGACACATGATGCCAGCCGAAGCCGTTGCCGACAAATTAGTCAAAGCCAAATACGATGTTACACTTGTTACTGATCGGCGCGGTGAAGCCATTGGCAATGTGTTTCAGGACTTTGACCGGTTTGTATTGGGTGCCAGCAGTCATATGTCAGGCGGTATATTTGGGAAAATAAAATCGGCTTTCAGCATTGTGACAAGCACCCTGAATGTGCGCCGACTATTTGGCAGGAGAAAGCCAGCCGTGGTTGTTGGTTTTGGTGGCTACCCATCACTGCCCGCAGTGTTAGCAGCACGGATGATGAATATTCCCTATGTTTTGCACGAGCAGAATGCGGTTCTGGGGCGCGTGAACCGCTGGATGGCCAGCCACTGCGTGCTGCTTGCGCTGAGTGTTGAAAATACTGAGCGTGTACCTGCGGGTGTAAAAACTGTTGTTTCCGGCAATCCGGTGCGCACACTGATGGCAAGTTTGGCTAATATTGCTTATGCGGTGCCGATGGGCGGCGGGGATATTCGTATGCTGATACTGGGCGGAAGCCAGGGCGCGCGCATTTTGTCAGATGTTGTACCTGCAGCCTTGGACAAATTGGGCGACGAATACCGGTATCAATTGGATGTAACGCATCAGGCCCGCGCTGAAGATGTGGAACGGGTAAAGACGGCTTATCATGATGCGCAAATCCGTGCTGAGGTTAAGCCATACTTTGATGATGTTGCTGGCTTGTTGCTAAAAACCCAGTTGGTAATTTCCCGGGCCGGCGCATCGACGCTCGCGGAACTTACCGCCATGGGGCGCCCCGCTATTTTGGTGCCTTTAGGGATTGCAGCAGATGACCACCAATCAGCTAATGCGGCAAGGGTGGAGGAAGTCGGTGGTGGTTGGGTTGTGCCGGAAGAAGATTTCACCATTGAACGATTGGCCGACTTGCTGGACAAGCTCTTTGAAGACATGGGCGATATGCGGAATGCTTCTGATCAGATGCGAACGTTGGCCCGGCTGGATGCGGCTGACACTTTAGCGACAATTATCATTGATATTGGTCAGGCCAAAGGTGACGCAAAAGCTGATGCGGATGTTAACCCCGGCAAAATGAGCAATGCGTCATGAAGAATGTACCTTTCGATATCGGTGTCGTTCACTTTGTTGGTATTGGCGGTATTGGCATGTCTGGTATTGCGGAAGTTATGCATAATTTGGGGTATAAAGTTCAGGGTTCAGATAGCGGTGAAAATGCAAATGTTCAACGGCTGCGTGCCTTAAGTATCGATGTCAAAATCGGCCAAAGTACGGAAAATCTAAACAATGCAAAAGTGCTAGTAGTTTCTTCCGCAATCAAGGCAGACAACCCTGAAGTTGTTGAAGCAAGACAACGGTCACTGCCGGTGGTGCGCCGGGCGGAAATGTTGGCAGAATTAATGCGCCTGAAATGGTGTGTATCGGTAGCGGGCACGCACGGCAAAACCACAACTACATCCATGGTTGCCGCTGTGCTTGAGGCCGGAGGGGTTGACCCAACGGTTATCAACGGCGGGATTATCAATAGTTACGGTACAAATGCGCGTTTGGGCGAAAGCGACTGGATGGTTGTTGAAGCTGACGAGTCAGACGGAACTTTTGTAAAATTACCCGCGACGATTGCCGTTGTGACCAACATGGACCCCGAGCATTTAGATTTTTACGGTACTTTTGAGGCTGAAAAAGAAGCATTTAAACTGTTTTTGGACAGGGTCCCATTCTATGGCACTGCCGTTCTGTGTATCGATCACCCGGAGGTGCAAGGCCTGATCAAAACCATTAGCGGTCGCAAATTTATGACCTACGGCCTGTCTGCGCAGGCAGACGTTCGCGCCGTTAATGTTGTTAACAATGCTGGCGCTACCACGTTTGACGTCGAAGTGCGTAACCGACAGGCTGATACTTTAACAACCATATCCAGCGTAAAATTGCCCATGCCAGGTAACCACAATGTTCAAAACGCCTTGGCCGCTCTTGCGGTGGGCCTTGAAATGGGGATGAAGCCTGACGTGCTCGCTGGCGCCTTTTCTGGCTTTGGGGGCGTAAAGCGACGTTTCACAAAAACTGGTGAAGCTAACGGCATTACGATTATCGATGATTATGGCCATCACCCAGTCGAAATTTCTGCTGTATTGCAGGCAGCGCGGCAGTCATTTGATCACAAAGTTATCGCGGTTGTTCAGCCGCACCGATATTCCAGATTGCAAAGCCTTTTTGATGAATTTTGCACCTGCTTCAACGATGCTGATGTTGTGATTGTAACGCCAGTTTACGAAGCAGGTGAGCAGCCAATTGAGGGCGCTGACCAACTTGCATTAATTGATGGGCTGCGAACTCATGGTCACAGGCAGGTAGATTCAGTTTCGGGTGATGCTGACTTGGCAGCAACTGTCGCAAAATATGCATCCCCGGGAGACGTGGTTGTATGTTTGGGTGCGGGGTCCATTTCCCTATGGGCCAATGACCTCCCTGAAAAATTGAAACAGAAATTCAATGAGTTAAACGGAGAGAAGATCGATGCAGGCTGAGGACCGCAAAACGTTGTTGGAGAGCATGCCGCATGTAAAGGGGCGTTTGGTTGAAAATGCCAATTTGTCCAGGTTGAGTTGGTTCCGGACAGGCGGGAATGCCGAACTGTTATTTGAGCCTGCTGATGAAGACGATCTGGTTAAAGTTTTGAAACATTTACCCAGCTCGGTGCCTATCACCGTTATTGGTGTTGGGTCAAATTTGCTGGTTCGGGACGGCGGCGTTGATGGTTTGGTGATAAGGCTGGGTCGAGGCTTCAGTGAAATTTGTATGCGCGGCAATGTTGTGGCGGCGGGTGCCGGAGCAATGGACGTCCATGTTGCTAAGGCCGCGGCGAAAAACGGGTTAACAGGGCTTGAGTTTCTCGTTGGCGTTCCGGGCACAATCGGCGGTGCAGTTCGCATGAATGCCGGGGCTTATGGCCGCGAGATTAAAGATGTTCTTAAACATGCGCATGCAGTGGATCGCTATGGCCACATCGTGGAGTTGCAACCCGAAGATATGGATTATTCCTACCGTCACTCCGCCTTGGATGACAGCATGATTGTGTTGAAGGCCTCGTTTAACGCTTCAATTGGTGATGAAGGCGAAATCCTGGAAAGAATGAAAGAAATCTCATCGTCGCGTGCCGAGAGCCAACCGCTGGGAACACGGACCGGTGGCAGCACGTTCAAAAACCCTGAGGGGCAGCATGCCTGGAGGCTAATTGACGAGGCAGGGTGTCGGGGTATGCGGATCGGTGACGCTGAAGTTTCAGAAAAACACTGTAATTTTTTGATTAATCATGGTCAGGCAACAGCTAAGGACCTGGAAGAGCTTGGTGAGAAAGTGCGGGCAGCGGTCAAAGAAAAAAGCGGTGTCGATCTGGAATGGGAAATCAGGATGATTGGGAAACCAGTAGACGAGGGCAGCGCATGACTGAAGTAATTCGATCCAGTCAATTTTTTGCGGCGGTTATGTCGCTTCTTGTCATCTCTGCGATTGCTGGGCTCGCAGTGAATGCCAATAGCAATGATTGGTTTCTGGAAACCAGCGGCGATGCTGGGTTGGTGTTAACTGAATTAAATATTAGCGGTTTGGATCGCACGAGCGAAAAAGATGTTCTTTCCGTACTTGATGTTGATAGCGGCATGCCTTTGCTGTCCATCAATTTAGCCGAAATACAGAGCAAAATAGAGGCACTGCCTTGGGTTAAAAGAACTGAGGTTATTCGTGAATTGCCAGGCGGGCTGTTTATCAACGTCGTCGAGCGGGTTCCATACGCTTTGGCTCAACACGACGGCAAGGTTACCTTGATTGATGAGGGTGGGTTTGAGATTACCGACCGCGGCCTCGCATCATATAGCGATTTGATGCTCGTGGTTGGAAAAGTATCATCCAATGATCTGGGTTTGCTGGAAGAGCACAGGGCAAAAGCGGGTCCGATCGCTGATCGTATCCGTTCGGCTGTGCGGGTGGGCAATCGTCGGTGGGACATTATTTTTGACAACGGAATAAGGGTTAAGTTTCCGGCCGATGACGCCAAGCCTTACGGTGCGGCGGAAGCGTGGGATAAATTTATCGAACTTGATCGTACACAGCAGCTGCTTGGAAGAGAAATTACAGTGGTGGACTTGAGGCTGCAGGATAAGCTCATCGTAAGGGTAACGCCAGCTGGGCGGCGCCAGATGTCTGGAAAAGAATGGGTGCTGTAAACTGCGATTGCAGCGACCATAAGGCGATGAAGTAAATTTGGAATGACGAAATAATGGCTATGAACGGCAAACAGGAACGAACAATCGCTGCGCTTGATATTGGTTCAAGTAAAGTCGCTTGCCTTATTGCTCATATCGGCCTTGATGATCAGGTCAAGGTTTTGGGGGTGGGTAACCGCGCCTGCAACGGCGGCGTTGCGGGCGGTGTTGTTGTTGACATGACCGCCACTGAAAAAGCTATCCGTGCAGCTGTTGATCAGGCAGAGAAAATGGCTGGTCAAACAGTTAGCGATGTTGTTGTTGCCTTTTCTGGAAGTGATCCGAAAAGCCAGGTTATTGAAGTCGGGGTTAGCGTCGAGGGCCATGCCGTAAGTGAGGAAGATCTGAAACGTGCATTTGACAAAGCCAGCGCAGAAATTGACGGCGAGGCAGGTGAAATATTGCACGCATTTCCAGCCGCTTACGCTGTTGACGGCAATTTTGGCGTGCGGTCGCCAGTTGGCATGTACGGCAAGCAGCTTACCATTGCCCTGCTTGTGCTTATGGCGGACCCTGGCCCCTTGCAAAATTTGCAGGCGTGCGTACGCCGGGCACACCTGAATGTTCTTGATATCGTTCACGGGCCCTTCGCGGCAGGACTATCTACTCTGGTTGATGATGAAATGAAAATGGGCGCGGCTTGCATCGACATGGGGGCAGGGACTACAGGCATTTCTGTCTTCGCCCAGGGGTCGCTGGTGCATGCAGAAACCATTCCGTTGGGCGGTGCTCAGGTTACAGAGGAAATTGCACGCAGTTTGCTGACGCCGTTTGATCAGGCTGAGCGGCTTAAAACCTTCAACGGTGCTGCGATTGTCGACCCAGCTGACGAACGGCATGAAATTGAAGTGCAGCAAGTAGGTGAAGCTGGGCGCGATAGTTTTTCGCGTCAGCCCCGCAGTAGTTTGACATCAGTGATGCAAAAGGAGCTGGAGTTGCTTTTTGCCACAGTTGCGAAACGCCTTGATGCATCTGGCTTTTCCGGCGTTGCTGGGAAACGGGTGGTTCTAACCGGCGGTGTTGCAGGGTGTGAAGGGGTTAGAGATTTGGCAAGTAAAGTCCTTGGACGAAGGGTTCGAATTGGGAAACCGCAATTGGTTGGCGGCCTGCCCCAAGCAGCACAGGCGCCAGGCTTTGCAAGCCTGGTGGGCTTACTTTTATACAGCACGCGAACAGAATTTACTGATATGAAGCCGTCCGATAGTGACGGCCAAGAAGAATCCATAAAACAAGGACCATTTGGCCGCATGACGCGGTGGTTAAGGGACAATTTCTAACATGAAAACCCTGCATTCATGCTGGTAACAGCGCACCATGCCGGGTAGTATGAATTGAAACGGAGGAACTGGGCAATGTCTATCGATTTTGGGAATACGGAGTTAACTGAATTGACACCGCGAATTGTCGTGATTGGTGTTGGCGGCGCAGGGTGTAATGCGGTCAACAACATGATAACGGCGCAGCTTCAGGGCGTTGATTTTATTGTTGCAAACACCGACGCGCAAGCACTGGCAAACGCCAATGCCGATAACCGCATTCAGCTGGGTGTTGAAATAACCCAAGGCCTGGGTGCTGGTGCTCAGCCCAAAATTGGTGAAGCCGCAGCCGAGGAGGCGCTAGAGCGTATCGATGAAATGCTGGCAGGCTGCCATATGGCTTTCATTACTGCCGGCATGGGCGGGGGCACAGGTACGGGCGCCGCACCGGTTATAGCGCGCAGAGCCCGTGAAAAAGGCATTCTGACAGTTGGTGTTGTTACTAAACCGTTCCAGTTTGAAGGCGGTCGCCGTATGAAGATTGCCGATGCAGGCATACAAGAATTGGCGGGCCATGTTGATACCTTGATCATCATTCCCAATCAGAATTTGTTCAGGGTTGCTAACGAACGCACCACTTTTGCCGATGCCTTTAACATGGCGGATGAAGTGCTGCACTCAGGTGTTCGCGGCATTACCGATTTGATGGTAATGCCTGGTTTGATTAACCTCGATTTTGCTGATGTTCGCACTGTTATGTCTGAAATGGGCAAAGCGATGATGGGAACAGGCGAAGCGGAAGGTGATGGCCGCGCGGCCGATGCAGCTGCTGCCGCCATTTCCAATCCACTTCTTGAAGAGGCATCGTTGAAAGGCGCCAAGGGTGTGATCATCAATGTAACCGGCGGCATGGATATGACACTGTTTGAAGTTGATGAAGCCGTGAATATGGTGCGTGATCAGGTGGATACGGAAGCATTGATCGTATTTGGGTCAGCTTTCAATCAAGACCTGGAAGGGAAACTACGAGTATCAGTTGTAGCAACGGGCATTGAAGGCACGGGGGGCGTTTATATGCCAATACCAGAGCCGCGCCGCGAAACGGTTGACGCTGAGCCTGAAGAAACTGCTGAGCCAACTGGGGACGAAGAACCAACCAACGAAATGGATTTGCCGGTTCAGGAAGCGATGGATGCAATTGAAGAAGAGATGAATTCAGTTGGGTCCGGCGAGCCAGCGGTCGAAGATCTATCTGTGCCATCATTTGCCGCTCATGGAGAGGCCTCTGAAGAGCGGTTTGAGCAGACTTCTGAAGAAACAATGGAGGCTGCTGTAGAGGAAAAGCCTGTAGAGGCAGAAGAAGAGTTTGTTGAGGAAAAGCAGGTTGAATTTATCGCTACTGCGCCGGATGAGTCCGAGCAATCGGAAGTGATAGACCTTGAGCAGAGGGCTTTGGAAAATCAAGGTGCTGATATGTTTGTTGCAGATGCGCCGATGACGCCAAAAGAAGCGGCACATGAGGTTAGTGATGTGTCGGTTAGCCGTGAAGATGCTTATATGAGTGACGCTCAAGACCGTGAAGAGAAAGCAACTGATGATGTGCAAGAGGAACAGCCTGTTAAGAAAAAGAGCTTGTTTCAACTTATGACATCGGGCCTTCGCAACAGCGAATCTGCTGAAGCCGAGTCAGTTTTGCCAACACCAGCAAGCAATGATGCGGGGTCAGAGAAAACCGAAGCGCCTACAGCAGAAAATAGCGGCGCACTCGGCGGTGTTGGGGCCGAAGACCGCCCGGCACCTGCAGCGAAAACAGACCAGCTGGAAATTCCTAGTTTTCTGAGGCGCCAGCAAAATTAGAATTTCACATTGATTCTTTAAGAAGCCGGGTTTTTCCCGGCTTTTTTTGTAGGCTTTACTCGTTTTTCCATTTTTCCAGTGACGCGGTATCTGATTGTTTTGATTCCACCCATTTTTCGCTGTCGGCGCGGCTTTCCTTTTTCCAGAACGGTGCGTTTGACTTAAGGAAATCCATCAAAAATTCTGCCGCCTTAAAGGCCGCTTCACGGTGTGCAGATTGAGTTATAACTAGAACAATATTGTCTCCGGGTTTGAGCGTGCCGTATCGATGAATGACCCTGCAGCCACGCAGCGGCCAACGGTCTTCCGCAATAACGGCGATACGCTCCAGTTCTTTTTCGGTCATGCCGGGGTAGTGTTCCAACGTCATCGTCTCCAGAGTGCCGCCAACGTCTCGTACTGTGCCTGTAAAGGTAACTATGGCGCCAACTTCATTGTCGGCGCCTTTGAGTAAGGCAATTTCTTTTCCAATATTAAAGTCTTTTGATTGAACGCTAATTGATGCCATTGGCTACACCCTATACCTACCCACCGGTAACGGGCGGGAATATGGCAATTTCATCGCCGTCTGCGACGAGGCTTTTGTGATCGGCATGAACCTGATTTACTGCAACTTTTATGAAGACGCGTTCTTTCAGTGCAGCAGTGTGGCCGTCGCTGGTCTTGCTCAGGAACTCTAAAAGCTCGTGAACTGTGTTAATTTCTTTAGGTTTGACCAGACTTTCTTCCGCCTTGCCGATTGTTTCGCGTATCCATGAAAAATATCTAATCTTCATAGATCACACCATATGTTTCAGGCCAGCGCGCAAATAATCGTAACCAGTATAAAGGGTTAGAATAGCCGCTATCCAGAGTAGCCCGAGTCCGATTTCCAGCGCAGGCAGGCCGAAAACGGGGCCGCCTTCAGTCCAAACCAGCGCACCAAGTGCGATCATTTGCATGGTGGTTTTCCATTTGGCGAGCATGGAAACGGGCACGCTAACCTGAATGCCGGCCAAAAATTCGCGTAAGCCAGAGACGAGAATTTCGCGGCACATAATGATGACGGCAGCTATAACATGCAGGCCAGACACCCACCCAATACTGACAACCATAATCAGGATGGCGCCAACCATCAGTTTGTCCGCAATCGGGTCAAGGAATTGACCAATTATAGAAACGCTTCCCGTGGCACGTGCCAGATAGCCGTCAAAAAAGTCGGTAATACCTGCAAGGGCAAAGGTTACAAAAGCAATGTGGCTGCCTAGCGGTTGGTCCATATAAAAAGAACCAACCAAAATCGGGATCACGAATATTCGTGACATGGTCAGAATGTTGGGCAGGTTCCACATATTCTTGGGCTTTGACCTTTTTGGAAAAGTGATGGGCTCACCATACTGTTTTATGCAGCCGGGTCAACGTAATGGATAGTAATGGTATTGGTGAAATAGCAAATTTTATTCATGAAAATGATCGTAAATTTGCTGGGCGATCGCGCGTGATATGCCGTCGACACTTTCAATGTCCCTCACATCGGCACCGGTGACTGCTTTTGCTGAGCCAAAATGATGCAAAAGGGCTTTCTTGCGTTTTGGACCTATGCCGGGAATGCCGTCGAGGGGAGACTTTTTTACATCCGCGGAGCGGCGAGCGCGGTGTGTGCCGATTGCAAACCGGTGGGATTCGTCCCGTAGACGTTGAAGATAATAGAGTACAGGATCATTAATGGGCATGGTGAATGTGGGTTTTCCAACACGGTGGAATTGTTCCCGGCCAGCATGACGGTCTGGTCCCTTAGAGATAGCAACAGTCGGTACATCGGTGACGCCGAGTTCCTCAAGCGTTTCTGTGACCGCAGATAATTGCCCTTTACCGCCATCAATCAAAAGCAGGTCTGGCCAGTGGCCTCTGGCACGGTCTTCATCTTCCTTGATTAGCCGGGCGAACCTTCGCCGCAACACTTCCCGCATCATGCCAAAATCATCGCCAGGTTCCAGCTTGTCGTCTTTGATGTTGAACTTGCGGTAGCTGTTTTTCATGAAGCCATCCGGGCCAGCCACAACCATTGCGCCTACTGCATTACTGCCCTGAATGTGGCTGTTATCGTATATCTCAATGCGGGTAGGGGGGGCATCCAGATCAAATTTTTCCATTACACCTTCAAGTAGCCGGGTTTGGCTGGCGCTTTCAGCGAGTTTTCTCTCAACCGCTTCTTTGGCATTGCGAACAGCTTCCTTGATCGTCAAATATTTTTTACCGCGTGCCGGCACAGCAATTTTTACCCTGCGTTCCATACGCTCTGACAGCGCATCAGACAAAAGCGTTTGTTCTTCAACCGAGTGAGACAAAAGGATGTTTTTCGGCGCAGGCTTATTGTCATAAAATTGGGCAATAAAGGCGCTCAAAACAGACTGTAGTGTGTCGCTTTTGTCATGTTTGGGGAAATAAGCGCGGTGTCCCCAGTTCTGTCCGGCACGGAAGAAAAACACTTGGATGCCAACTTGGCCGCCAACCTCAGCAGCCCCTATAACATCAGCTTCGTCTACCATAGCGTTGACCATTGTCTGGTGGCTCTGGATTTGAGTCAGGGCATTTAACCGGTCTCTGAAAACTGCGGCGGCTTCATACTCTTGGGTGTCGCTTGCGGCTTGCATAGATTTGGCAAACTTCTTTTGGATATCGGTGTTCTTCCCCTCCAAGAAGGCACGGGTTTCTCCGACCATGTCGCTGTAGTCCTCAGGCGAAGTTTTATCCACGCACGGTCCAGAACAGCGTTTGATTTGGTACAAAAGGCAAACGCGTGTCCGCGATTCAATCGTGGTGTCAGTGCAGGATCGAAGTTGAAAGACTTTCTGCAAGGTATTCAATGTGCGGTTTACCGCGCCCGCACTTGCGAACGGTCCGTAATAGTGCCCCTTGTGTTTTCGGGCGCCTCTATGTTTGGTGATCTGTGGCCATTTGTGGTCGGTGCGAAGCAATATATAGGGGAATGATTTGTCATCTTTGAGCAGTACATTAAACGTGGGCTTAAAGCGCTTTATTAATGATGCTTCGAGCAAAAGCGCCTCTGCCTCAGTTCTTGTTGTTACAAAAACCATCGAATCAGTTGCTGATACCATGCGCTGAAGTCGGTTATTTAGCCTTGTGGTTTGGGTGTAACTGGTAATGCGTTTCTGAATGTGTTTTGCCTTGCCAACATAAAGCACGTCACCGTGGCGATCGAGCATTCGGTAGACGCCCGCAATTGTGGGTGCGGTTTTTAAATAAGACCGAATAACGGCAACGCCAGTGGATAGGTTGGACACGCTCAAATCAGACACCTTTTTGTTATATAAGCATATTTTTGGCCGAAACCGCAGAAGGAATCAATGGGCTGGTTTATTGGAAAAAAAAGGGACAAAAACTGTCCACCAATCCTGTGGATAACTTTGTGTGCAAATCATGCCATAAAACTGCAACATCGCTGTAACTCTAGCGTTTATGCGAATTGCCTATTTTTTAGGCAAAAATTTTAAGTTATTGAAATTATTACTAAATCTCATAGTCAAGCACGGCATATTAAATAAAATTAAAATGTAGCCTTGTCTGGGTAAGGACCATATGGCAGATCGCGATTCGGTGTGCACAACTCCAGCGCTGATTCCAACAAGTGGTAAATTATTACTATTCTGTTAAGCTATTTGAATCGCGACATTTTCTGGAATTAGCGACGTCTTTCTATCTCAACGCCCACACTTGCGGCTTCCACTACAGCTTCCAGTTTTTCAACTTTGACGCGTGCTTTAATTACTTGTGGGTTTTCCAGTGTCATCGTCGCAATTTTTTCGGCCAAGGTCTCAACCAATTGTATATGGCCGGCAGCTATTATTTTTTTAATGCCGAGAACAATTTCGTTGTAGCAAACAACATTTTCGAGTTGGTCGCCGTGATGAGTGGCGCTTTCGGAAACAGATAAATCTACACTGATGCGTATTTTTTGGCTTGCGCCTTTCTCGTGTGACCAGACACCTATTTCAGCATCGGTCTCATAGTCTCGGACGAAGACGTGTCGAACACCGGTCGCTGCATCTGCGTAGGGCAGGTGCAGCAAATTGCTTGAGTTGGCTGATGTGTCGTCAATAGCCACTAGGTTAATCCTCAATTAAGTCTTTCGTGCGCCATGCCAAATGCTGGCCACCATCTAAGGTCAGCATTTGCCCTGTCATGGAAGGAGTCTCAAGTAAAAACTTTATACCGTTTGTAATTTCACCGATTTCAGGACCGGAACCGAGCATAACGCTCGAAGCTTCGCGTTCGAAGTCTGTCTCACTCTGATATTGATTAGCGAGGGTTGGGCCCGGGCTCACGGCGTTTACACGAACATTCGGTGCCATAGCCTGCGCAAGTGTTCTTGTGGCTGTCCAGAGGGCTGCTTTTGCCGCGGTATATGAAAAATACTGCGGATTAAGTTTCAAAACCCGTTGATCAATGATGTTGATGATGCATCCCTCGCTGCCACTTGGCAATTGCTCGAACATTTTTTGCGAAAGAAAAACAGGGGCCCGCAAATTCACAGCCTGGTGCAAATTCCAGCTGTCTTCCGTCATTGTTTGCGCTGTGTCCTGTTCAAAAATTGATGCATTGTTGATCAGAATATCAATCGGTGTGCCGATAGCTTCAGATGCGGCAGAAACCAACGACTGGGCTTTGCTGACTTCGGCCAGGTCGCCATTTATATGTGCGGCCTTGCCGCCAGCAGCGCGAATCTCATTCGTTAGAATTTCAGCCTCTTCGTGTGAATTTCTATGGTGTACAACGACCGCTATTCCGCGCGAAGCCACGTCGATCGCCATTGCCCGGCCTATACGGGCAGCCGCGCCAGTAATAAGGGCAGCCTTGTATGGGGAAAACGCTGATTGTTGTTTCACGTCGGTATTCCTATTGGCTTGCGGCCACCGGATTGTTGCTCATTGACTAAACAGGCATGCCCATTACAGCAGCGCTTTCAGCGCTATTTGCCAAGTGTAACATATAGCCAACATATAATCCCACAAGCGCCAGGCCAGAGAGTTTTCCAGCGCTAGAACGAAGCCTGATGAATGGAATAATTAACAAAGCTGAAGCAAGCATAACCCAAAGGTCAACTTCCAGGAAACTGTCAGGTACAGGAATGTCACCGACCATGGAAGACACACCCATGATGCCGAGGAGATTAAATAAATTTGATCCCACCACATTGCCAACAGCTACATCGCAGTGGCCGCGAATTGCAGCAACCATTGCGGTTACAAGCTCTGGCAAACTGGTCCCGAGTGCTATCAAAGTTAGGCCAATAAGCGCTTCGGACACACCGAAGGCTCTGGCGAGTTCGATCGAGCCAACTACTAGCAAATCCGCGCCGAATGCTAATCCGATAAGGCCGCCGACAACCATTGCCCAGGACTTGCGGTAGGGAATAGGGTGCTCAACTACTTCTTCAATTTCGTCTAGGCCCTCCAATTCACTCGGGCATTTTTTTGCCCGCATGCCGGAGTAGGTCAGGAATAGCCCAAGCAGAACCAATAGAATCAAACCCTGCTGGAACCCAAAAACGCCATTGTGTGCGAACCAGATGAAAATCAGTGTCGCACCAACCATCATCATCAGGTTACGCCCAATTCGGGGTGCGTCGCATGTCATGGGGGCAATGATGGCTGGTAGACCAATAACAAGAAGGGAGTTGGCAATATTAGACCCGACAATATTGCCAAGCGCTAATGTGGGAGAGCCCTTAAGTACAGCGTCTATGCCTACAACCATTTCGGGAGCAGACGTGCCAAAGGCTACTATTGTCAGGCCAATGATAAGCGTGGATACGCCAGCTCTATGGGCAAGAGACACAGCACCGCGAACCAAAAAGTCTCCGGCAACTACTAACAATACTATACCGGTTACAACTTCAAAATACGCCATGCAGCAATCTAATCCTTAACACGCGAGTGTGCCTTGGCACACATATTAGAGGTTATATAAGAGTGTCCAACGTCAAAAACCAGACCATAACTGTAAAAAAATGCTTTGTTCACGTAATTGCTATCGCTTCAATATCCGCGCTTCCGATCAAGAACATTCTCTGGTTGTTGTCCCTGTTCAATTTTTTCTATGTTTCTCGCCACATATTCCGCGGCAGTTTCAGGGCGCGTAATGGAAGCAATATGGGGTGTAATATTTATTTTTTCATGGTCCCACAACGGATCATTAGAATCCAGAGGTTCCTTGGTGAAAACATCCAGTGTCGCACCAGACAAATGCCCGCTATCCAGCATTGCAACCAAATCATCTGGGTTAATCAGCGTGCCGCGCCCAACATTTATGATCGAAGCATGTTTTGGCATCAAAGACATGGTTTGTTTGTTTAAAAGTCCGGTTGTCTCAGGTGTTGATGGCAAAAGGCCGATCAGAATATCTGTTCTGGCTAAAAATTCGTCAAATTGCTCGGGGCCGGTAAAATGCTTTACACCTTCTTCGGCGGGCTTTTGAGACCTGGACCAAGCGGCTAGTTGATAGTCAAGAGGTTTTAATGCTGCAGCACAGGCAATGCCCAGCGCTCCGTATCCCAAAATGCCTACGCGAAGATCTCTCGCGCGCTTTGGGAACAGGCGTTGCCAATGGCGTTTACGCTGCGCATTCAGCATCCGGGGCATAAGGCGGTGATGCATCAAAACCGTCATTAACACAAACTCTGCCATGCCTTCTTTAAGACCGTCATCGCTCATACGGACGATTGGCAATTCTAGCGGTATGGTTGGATCTCGCGTCAGATGGTCCACACCGGCCCCAAGCGAAAAAATAGCCTGAATGTTTGGGTATTTGGCGATAAGCCCTAACTCAGGTTCCCATACAAATGCATAGGCAGGGCCGTCTTCCGGGCTGCCCCAATCAGGGTATACCCTGAAATCAACGCCGGGCATGGCAGCCTCAAAAACTGGCTGCCACAATTCCCTTCCAGGTTCATCCAAATAGAATAGGATCCGTGTCATCTAACTTTGACAGCCAGCGTGTCTTGGTGCCCAACAATCAGTTCACGTAAGAGGAAGCTGACATCTGCACGGTTCTTAAACCCGGCTGCTTTTGCTGCGGCTTCTGTTTGCTCCTGTGTCACATCAGCGGGTGTTGCGTAGGTTTGAAGGTCTTTATAAAAGCCGATGGTAAAAATGTCGAAGTCAGACCCGTAAACCACTTCGAAAATTTCGTTGGGGTTTTGGCCAATGCGCTTGATGAAATCATTTTCAATCACCCGTTGGCGCGTCAACGCGTCATGCTTGCCAGCCCCGGCCTGAAACATTTCAATGTGATACAGGCTGCTTGTTTCATTCGTGGTTTTCAATTCGGCCCAACTTGTTTCCGAAGACGCCTGAAAGCTCAGTTCAAAATCCACGAGTTCGTTGGCGGCTTTTTCAAAGGCTTGTGCGGATTGTTGGCAGGTGCTTGTGTCGCAATTCGCGTGTTGGCCCAGTAACATCAGATCCCAGTGATTACCCTGACTGTGACGCATCATGATAGGTTCGCCATTTTCAAAGGCTTGCCAGTTAGTGTTTTTTATCAGCTCTAACAGAGCCGGAAATTTGCCCGGTGCTGCACGGTATTGTGTTACCCAGAAATCATCTGCCATGGTGGCAGATGACGTCAAAAGCATGCTTGCTATTACGAAAAGCTTTTTCATATTGGTCCCTTACCGTGTGGGCCGGGCTTGCGCCGCGCCGTGGAAAATTGCATTGGTGAAAATGAGGTTCAGGCCGTCGAGATAGGCGCGAACCGTTGGGTCTTGTGTAAAACCTATCACCATGCCGGCACCGCGGTCTTCAACTACGACAAATGGCTTAAAGGCCAACTGTTTGCGGTTTTCTTCCCAAAGGTAGCCACTGGCTAATACCTCGTCAGCAGACTTGAACCAGGCAACATTGGTTCCTGTGTTCAGTTTGCTCGGTGTATAGATGTCGCTGCCTCTGATAAGTACATTCAAGCTGTCGCTAACGCCTGACGCAAGCCAGTGGTCTTTGTCAACGCTGGCCGCGGCAAAGGCGCCAGGCACACTGTCTGGCTGCTCGCCGGTTGGCTCGATAAGGCTTTTCATTTCATCGAGTGATGTGATGAGTTGCCCTTTTACCGTGTTGCCTTCGGTCTTTTTGTCTGAAACATCTTCTTTAACCTGATTTTCCCGGCGAATAGACAGCAGGTCAACCTTGTCGTCTGCCAAATACCTTAGCGCCGTACCTGTGCCGATAAGTACACCGCCACTGCGGACCCACGCATCCAGTTTCTTGGCGCCTGAACCACCAAGCGCGCTAGAGTAACTGCCAAAAGATGAAGGCATGATCAGGACTTGATAGCGGTCCAGCCGGGCTCGATTGAAATCAGTTGAGCGAATGACAGTGACCGGATATCCGATCTGGCGTTCAATAACAAACCGGGTGTTACCGGCGGCATATTGACTTGTAGGGTCATCCCACAACATAGCAACCTTTGGTGCTGGCAGTTGGTTTACCGCCCGGCTGCCAAGGTCCATTCCTGCATCCACCCAGCTATTATCAATGCCAACAACTTCTGCGCCGGTTTGTTTAGCCAGGTCCGCTACCATTTCACCCAAGTTGTCCGGGTTTTTGGCAACGTCCAGAATAACCGTGCCGGCAGAATAGGCTCGGCCACCCAGAGTGAAACCTTCATCAATGATTTTTACATTCAAGTCAGCGCGCAGGGCACTGGCAAGGAAGCGGCCAGCAGCCATGTCGCCCCAGGGCACTAGGTAAGCAACTGTTGCATCGGACGTGTTTACCATACCAGGGCCCACGCGGGACGTGTCGACGGTATTTGAGGCGACTTCAACAGCACGGCCGCAAATATCCATTTCTACATTGTACATAACCGGCAATGACCATGCGGTTACGTCGTAAATATCATGATCGATGTTCTTGGCGCGGCGCCTTTCCTGCTCAGCGACAAAATCAGCTTCCATATCTACTTGCGGATCCAAAAGTGTGCGTATCATGCGCTTTCTTGGCTGTGCTGTGTCCACGACGTAAGCGCCAGCACTGTAGTTGGTGCCGCACGCTCTGAAGTCAGCGGTGGCTTGGGTAACCTCGACCCCTTGCTCTGCGAGCACGCCAACCAGTTTGCGGTTGGCAGCCTTGTCACGTGCCACAGGGAAAATATAGCTGCGGTTGTCTCGGTCAGCGCGTCCTTCTGCAATGGCGGTCTTTTGATAGTCGAAGAAGTTTTGCAAAAGCGCTTGCCGGTTCGTTGCCGTTGTCTCAACCGTGCCCATGGATGTGATGAAATGCTGACGCACAGTTTGAGCATAGGGTAATTCGGTTCCGTCATAGCGGCGATAAACCAAACCGCGAGATGATGCTTGTTCGTATGTCATTGCCACAGCACCGTAATAGGCAGGCCAGCTGGCCCCGTATCCAGGGTAAAAGGCGTCATAAACATCACGTGTGAAATATTCGAATCCGAACTTATCGAACCATTTTGCGTTGGTTTTACCGAATAAGAAGAGCGAATCACGCTGATTTTTGGCTAAGTGCGGGTTAAACGGGATAGCTTCTGGCGCGAAATAGTAGGTAGAGTTGCCGCCCATTTCGTGCAAATCGACATAAACTAGCGGATACCATTCCTGCAGAGCTTTCACATGACCTCGGGTTTCGGGTTGCGTTAGCGAGATATAATCCCGATTCATGTCGAACAAATAATGGTTGGTACGCCCAGACGGCCAAGGCTCGTTATGTTCGGCAGATGCAGGGTCACTGTCCGCCTCCAACCCTATAGCGGTGCGGAAACGGTGAATGAACCGGTCGCGGCCATCCGGGTTTTGAAGTGGGTTAATGAAAACGATGCTCTGGTCCAGGATGTTGGGAACGCGGTCATCCCCGCGCGCTGCTAGCAGATGATAAGCGGTCATCATGGCGGCATCGGTGGACGAAATTTCATTACCGTGAATGCTGTAAGCAAGCCAGGTAGAAGAGGGCATGTCGCTGATTAGTTGCGCAGCATCTGCATCTGATGTAACCCGCGGGTCGCTAAGGGCTTTCATGCCATCCTTGAAGGTATCAAGGCGAGCAATATTGGCTTCGCTTGAGATGGCGATATAGATGAGATCGCGGCCTTCCCAGGACTGGCCGTACTTCATTATCCGCATTTTGCCGGGTGCCGTTGCGGCCAAGGCTTCCATATAGCGAAGCATATCGCCGTGAGTGGTGATGCGTTGGCCTGAACTGTAGCCAAGGATGTCTTTGGCGGTTGGAACGGCAGGGTCATAATTAGCATTCGGCCAAAAATATTCATTTTCCAGATTGCCCGCAGTGTTTGAAGGCTGAGCGAATGAAATTGAACTTACAAAGGCTAGTGCCAATGAAAGAAAAATGGCGGATGCAGCGCGGATGATAGACATGGACCCCTCCCAAAAATATTCAGTGCGGAAATTGCAGGACTCAACTCAATAAAGTTAAAATGGACACTTGAAAACCCCAGAAGGATAACTTAGCCGTGTGCCATGATTTAAGCGGTTGTAGCCTTTAAAAAAAATGCTGAGACTTTCGCTTGATTTTTAAAAGCTCTGCCCTTATGGTGCGCGCCTTGATTTGAGGTGTTCACCATTTGGTGGGCACAGTTATTTTGCCCGGCGGCCGATTGTAAAGGCACCGGCGAGTGAGAAGGTAAGTAAAATGGCAGTTCCTAAGAGTAAGATATCCCCGTCTCGCCGTGGTATGCGTCGTTCACACGATGCACTTAAAGCCGTTAACTATCAGGAAGATACGCACACTGGCGAATTTAAACTTCGCCACCATATCGACCTGAAGACAGGCATGTATCGCGGTAAGCAGATTATTGAGCCAAAAGGCGACTATTAAGTCGTTCCGCACAATAGTTACAAAGTTTGAAGGCGTTTCCGTTGGAAGCGCCTTTTTTATTGCGCAATTGGCTGTTATCTATGAGAGATGACTGATGAATTGCTGTGGAGGAACTGATGTTAAGAAAAACCATAAGTGTTTTGGCTCTGTTGGTCCTGACGGCCTGCATGGCAGAAAACTCAGTTACTGGCCGATCACAATTCATTATTATACCGCCCAGTCAGGACTCTGCGCTTGGCCTTGAAGCCCTTAACGAAGTCAAGAAAACGGCGCCTGTTGTAACCACAGGCCGCATGGCTGAAAGAGTGCAGCGCATAGGGCAGGGCATTGCTGCCATATCGGATAAGCCTGATCTCGACTGGGAATTCATTGTTATTGACGAACCGGTTCTTAATGCGTGGGCACTGCCGGGTGGTAAAGTGGCGGTATATCGCAAAATGCTGGACAATTTGAATGATCAGCAGCTGGCGGCGGTGCTGGGCCATGAAGTTGCGCACGCCGTGCTTCGTCACGGGGCGGAGCAAATGAGCAGGGCGCAGGCACAGAATATGGCTATTGTTGGCCTTGGCGTGTTGGTCAGTAGCCAAACCGAAGATCAGCAAACCGCGCAAATGGCAATCGGTCTAGGTGCTCTCGCAGCACAGGGGTTTGTAGCATTACCTCATAGCCGCAAGATGGAATTGGAAGCAGACCATATTGGCACGATTTACATGGCCAAGGCCGGCTATGACCCGCGCAATGCGGTGACACTTTGGCAAAAAATGGCAAGCCTGAAAGAAGGCGATGGTGGGCAACCTGCGTTTTTGTCCACCCATCCGTCTGATGACAAGCGCATTAACCGCCTATCAGACCGGATGGACGAATATTTAAGTTACTATCGCCGATAACGGGCGTTTATGAAGAGTAATCTAGGCCAATATCAACTGCTGGCGCAGATTGGGTAAGCCTGCCAACCGATATATAATCAACACCAGTTTCAGCGATAGCGCGAATGCTGTTAAGCGTAACACCACCAGATGCCTCACAGGGTATTCGGCCCGCGACAATCTTCAGGGCTTTGCGCAAAGTTTCCGGTGGCATGTTGTCTAGTAGCAGGCTGGTTGCATCAGCTTCCAGTGCTTCGCTCACCTGTTCCAGCGTGTCACATTCCACCTGAATTTTGGTTTGGCCTGCAGACAAAGCACCCTCAACCGCAGCGGACACTGACCCAGCCACAGCTATGTGGTTATCTTTGATCATCACTGCATCAAAAAGGCCCATGCGGTGATTGTGTGCCCCGCCGCATGCAGTAGCATATTTACCAAGTACACGCAGGCCCGGAATGGTCTTTCGGGTATCAAGCAGTTTGGTTTTTGTCTCGTCTATAGCCTTCACATATTGCTGTGTTAGAGTTGCGATGCCGGACAGATGCTGCAGAATGTTCAGGGCAGTTCGCTCCGCGGATAAAAGCGCGCGTGCGGAGCCGGAAATTACTGCAATGGTATCACACGAGGACAAACAGCTGCCGTCTTGGAAGTTGATCTTAACCTGAATATTTGGGTCCAGTTTACGAAAAATGGGTTCAATAAGTGGAGCTCCCGCCAGAACCATATCTTCCCGTGCGTTCATTGCCGCGGTTAAGGTCGCCGCTTCCGGAATGACAGAATTTGCTGTTACGTCACCCGCACCGATGTCTTCCGCAAAGGCGGCATCAATGAATGTGGCTACCTGGTCTTGGCTTAATGGGAAATCAATCACACCTGTGAACCCTATGGTTATGCAATCTCTGACACATCTTTTGCGGGACCAGCCACTGGGCTCATTTCCAACATTTTACGCAAAGGTTTTTCTGCGGCAATGCGGGTTTCTTCGTCCAGATCAATTTCGGGGCCTAAATCGCGCAGGCACAAATATAACTTCTGCATAGTATTCAGCGCCATATAGGGGCAGGTGTTACAGCTGCAGTTGCCATCAGCACCGGGGGCGCCGATGAATGTTTTGTGCGGCGCGGCCTTTTCCATCTGGTGGATAATGCCAGGCTCAGTAGCGATTATCAGGGTTTCAGCTTCGCTTTCCAGCGCAAACTTTAGAATAGATGATGTAGAGCCAGCATGGTCCGCATGTTGAATAATGTTATCGGGGCACTCTGGGTGTGCCGCCACGGGTGCATCTGGGTGTTTAGCTTTCAGCTTGATCAGCTCTTTTTCGCTAAACAGTTCGTGCACGATACAAGTGCCCTGCCACAATAGCATATCGCGGTCCAATTTCCGGGACAGATAGCCGCCTAAATGCCGGTCCGGTGCAAAGATGATCTTTTGGTCTTCCGGTATTTGGCGCAAAATATGTTCGGCATTTGAACTGGTCACAATTATATCCGTCAGCGCCTTCACTGCAGCAGAGCAGTTGATGTAGCTGAGAACCATATGGTCTGGGTTTGCCTTGACAAATTTCTCAAATTCGTCTGGCGGACAGCTGTCTTCCAAGCTGCAACCGGCAGCGAGATCGGGCAAAACCACTGTTTTTTCGGGGCTAAGAATTTTTGCAACTTCTGCCATAAAGCGTACACCGCAAAAAACGATCACTTCGGCGTCGGTTTCTGCCGCTTTGCGCGATAGATCAAGGCTATCGCCAACAAAGTCTGCAATGTCCTGAATTTCGGGCGCCTGATAATAATGCGCAAGGATGACAGCATTCTTTTCTTCGCGCAGGCGTTTGATTTCCGCAACCAGGTCTTGCGTTGGGTCATCTGTTGATTTGGCCATCAGGTTCATAAAGCTCTCCGAAACACCGGGGATATAAGGTTTAGCCCGGCATATTTACAGGGCGATAGGATTAAGTGCAATCAAGGATTTTTTGCGGTGAGGTGATGAAAACTAAGCCGCGCTATATGTCGCGCTTAAGGTTGTCTCGCCGTTACAGGTTACGCGGCCATCATCGGTCATCGCAATCAAATGAGCCAGAACAGACCGCGCAGCCGCAGGATGAAGCCGTTTGTCGACGCTTTTATACATATGAGACACCAGCTCTTCGATGGTTTCGCTGCCGCCTTTGAGGTGATCCAGAATTTGGCCTTCCCGCATTTTTCTGTGCGCGATTATGCCGCGGATGAAAGGCTTGGGTTTATCAACCCAGGGGCCGTGGGTTGGTGCGAGTGAACTTGGCTCTAACGCCGCAACTTTTCTCAGGCTTTCAATATAGTCCTTCATGTCGCCGTCCGGTGGCGAAATGACAGTCGTGGCCCATCCCATGATATGATCACCCACGAAAAGCGTGTTTTCTTCTTTAAGCAGAAAACAAAGATGATTGGCAGTGTGACCGGGTGTATGGACCGCTGTAATTGTCCAACCCTCGCCAGACAAAGTATCTCCGTCTCGCAATTTCAAATCTGGCGAGAACTGTTTATCCGCACCGGCTTCCACTTCTTCACCCACTAGGCCGCCGCGCCGCCCGGCACCATGTGCACCGTATCCATAGACGGTAGCACCGGTTTTTTCTTTCAACCAACCGGCAAGTGGAGAATGATCCTGGTGCGTGTGCGTGACCAGAATGGAATGTAGTTTTTTATCACCAAGTGCCTTCAGCAAGGCTTCACCGTGGCTGAGCATGTCAGGGCCGGGGTCAATGATCGCGGCATCTGTGGCATTTCCTACTATGTAGGTGCCGGTTCCAGTATAAGTGTACGGGCTGGGGTTTTCACACAGTACGCGTGTTACTCTCGCAGACATTTTTTCGGCTACACCGTACTTTGCAGCGAAGTCTTGTCTGAAGTCTGGTTTTTCCATGGAAGACACCGGGCACCCTTTTGGCTGTTGCGCCTATAACATGGTGTCAAAATTTGGGATTGCAAAACAAAAACCGGCGACGCCTCGGTGGAATTGGGAAAGGGAGCGTCGCCGGATTTGTTAATCAATATGGTCCAATTGGCAGCAGGATCATATTATCTTGTTTGCCTCCGGGTAATGGTGGCAGCCAGAGTGCCGGACGCATTAGCTATAGCGCAATGATCATGCCATAATATTAAGTCTTTTAATTTCAATGGTTTAATCATTAAGGTTGCCCACTCCGCTCCAAAATGGGGCACAATTGCACGCCGGTGGTACACCTTGGGGTGTGTCATTTTGGGTCAGGAAGCATGAAGCCGTGTTTTCGCCAAATATCCTGAGCAGATTGGCTTTTGAGCCAATTGATAAATTGGGTGCCGTTGGTGCGCAAATCACCATCTTTGTAATGAGGAACCAGGGCAACATATTCAATGGGCGGGTAACTGGATGCCGGTAGTTGCATTGCTTGGCAGGCAAGGGTGCTTTTGTTGGCATCTGTAGTGTAAACAAACCCTGGCAAGCCGCCGCGCTCAGTAAGCAGCAGTGTCAACCGAACATTGCCAGCATATGCAGCACTATCAGATACGCCATCCCAAATTGCCAGTTGTTTCAGCGCAATTTTAGTATACTCGCCCGCTGGAGAAATATTCGGGTCAGCCATAGCAAAACGTCGTGTCATCAGGAAGTTTCTTAGGGCATATGGGGATGACAAGTCTTGCTTTCGAGCCATTTGACTGCACGGTAACACCATGACCAGGCTATTTTTTGCAACGATAGTATTATCAGCGCTCGAAAATCCATTCACTGCCAGATAGTCAGTCCATTTTCGATTGGCAGAAATGAACACATCTGCATCCGCTCCGGCTTCGATTTGCCGGGCGATTACACCGCTGGCGCCAAGGGAAAGTCTCGTTCGAGCGTTGCCAGGTTGTTTTTGCCATGCCTCTATCAAAGAATTCATAACGTCCGAAAGACTGGCAGCTGCAAAAATCGTCATCGAGTCTGCGTTGTCTGATTTTCCAGCGGCTGATGCGCCGCCAAAGGGAACCATAGCGGTCAAAGTCACTAAAATTCCAAAAAAAAGACTTTTACTGAATGGCTTAATAAGCACGATCAATGCAGAAATCGACAATGTCGAGCATTGCAGTTTTTGCGCTATTATCGTCAAAGATTGCCAATGCATCTTTTGCCATTTCTCCATAGTGCCGCGCCCGGTCAACGGTTGCCGACAGAGTGCCGTATTTTTGCAGTGTCGCCAATGCAGTAGGCAAGTCATCGTCGGTTTGACGAACGGCCTGCATTGTACGTTTCCAGAACTTTCGCTCGTCTTCGGTGCCGCGCCTATAGGCAAGAATCACGGGTAGGGTTATTTTGCCTTCGCGGAAATCATCCCCGGTGTTTTTGCCCATGGTTGCGCGCTTTGAAGAATAATCCATCGCATCATCAATAAGCTGGAAGGCAATACCAAGATTACGCCCATAAGCTTCAAGCGCGGATATAACTTCTTCGCTGCGATCTGCAACAACACCGGCAACTTCGCAGGCTGCGGCAAATAAAACTGCGGTTTTGGCGGTAATCACCTCCAGATATTTTTCTTCAGTGGTCGAGAGGTCGTTGGCAGTTGTTAGCTGCAATACTTCGCCCTCTGTAATAACCGAAGATGCTGAGGACAGGATTTTGAGAACGCGCAAACTGTCGCTTTTAACCATTAATTCGAATGCGCGACTAAATAGGAAATCGCCGACCAGAACGGTGGGTTGGTTGCCCCAAATCAGGTTGGCCGTCTTTTTGCCGCGCCGCAGTGTGCTTTCGTCAACAACATCGTCATGCAGCAGCGTGGCAGTGTGGATAAACTCAACAGCCGTCGCTAGGCCAATGTGACGAACACCGTCATAACCAATTAATTTGGCAGAGGCGAGTGTAAGCATCGGGCGGAGGCGTTTGCCACCAGAAGAAATAAGATGCCCGGCAAGTTCAGGGATAAGGGCAACAGGGCTCTGCATGCGTGACATTACGGTTTCGTTTACCAGCGTCATATCTGCGGCGGTTAGTTCCTGAAGCCTATCAATTGCCGTGCTGTCTTTGGCGTTTGAACTTCGTCCGTGGATAGAAACCACATTGTCGGTCCGGGTTTTGTCGGACATGAAATACCCCAATCAATTGCTCAAATACTGTTTGCAGCGCTCACGAATCGCATCGCGGCATGGTAAAATAGGTGGCAAACGTTAATAATGGTTTGCGCCGTACACAAGGGTTTAGGCATTGAGCGGGCTAAACCGCGTCATTTGACCGCATCCGGAAATATCGTACAATCACCGCAGAGAAGCGGGAAAGCAACTAAACTTATGGTGAAGACCGAAGACGAGGGTGGTGAAAGCCCATGCCCAGTCATGGGGTGTGGTTCAGACACAACCATAGATGATTTTCTTGGCGGGTCGGTTCGGCTGATCCAGCCACGGGATGGTTACCGTGTGTCTATGGATACCGTCATGCTTGCCGCGACCGTGCCGGCTAAACCGGGCGAAACGGTGCTTGAGGGCGGCGTTGGGTCTGCTGGGGCCGCATTGTGCCTGGCGCGCCGCCTGCCGGGTGTGCATGTTTATGGCATTGATATGCAGTCCTCCATGATTGAGCTTGCGCGCCAAAACATTGCTTTCAATGACTTGGGCGACTTTGTTTCCGTCGGACGCGGGTGCGTGACTGACCTGACCGGGCCGGAAGCGAAGTATGATCATGTGATGATAAATCCGCCATATCTTGCGAAGGGCAAAGCCATTAGACCGCCAGAAAAGAACAAAGGCCTCGCACATATGGATTCAGCTGCTGCATTGGTTGACTGGATCAAGTTCAGTATCTACAGCGTTAAAAACCGGGGAACAGTTTCAATTGTCTACCGTGCAGACCGAATCGATGAGGTCATCTCTCACTTGTACCGACGGGTTGGGGACCTGAAAATACTGCCGCTTTGGCCTCGGGTGGGGGTTCCTGCAAAACGGGTGATTATTCAGGGCCGCAAGGGTATTCACGGAGCTGCGCAACTGCTGCCGGGCCTTGCGCTTCACGGAGAATTTGACAGATACACGGCTGAAGCACGCAAAATACTGTGGGATGGTGCAGCGCTGCCACTGGTTTAAGGTGAATGTACCCCCAAATACGTTCGGTGGTTGAAAAGCTTTGCGAGAATAGGGCAAAACGGCTAATCACGGGCCAATGGCTCTTAAAAGGCTTTAAAGTCAAAGTTAGCCAAATAAAAAACTGAGGAATACGGATGGCGAATAAAGTTAGTAAATTTCTTTTCAAACTGCGGCGCTCGGTTTTTGGTGACCCACCACCTCGTGTGGCCGTGCTGCCGCTGTATGGGGTTATTGCGGCAGGCGGGCGGTTCAAACAAGCCATTAATTTGGCGGGCTTTGCTGACCGCATTGAAGAGGCTTTCGCAACACCGGGTTTGTCTGCGGTTGCGTTACTCATTAATTCGCCGGGCGGATCGCCCGTTCAGTCTGCGCTGATTACCAAGCGTATCCGCGACTTGGCCGCGGAGAAACACATTCCAGTGTTGGCTTTTGCCGAAGATGTGGCAGCGTCGGGTGGTTATATGCTCGCGCTCGCTGGCGACGAAATTTACGCTAACGAATCGTCACTGCTAGGCAGCATCGGCGTCGTGTCATCTGGTTTTGGTTTTACTGAAGCAATCGCTAAAATTGGTGTGGAGCGCAGGCTTTATACAGCGGGCGAAAGCAAGGCCATGCTGGATAGTTTTTCTGAAGAAAAAGAAGAAGATGTGGCGCGGTTGCGCGAAATGCAAAATGAAATTCATGAGCATTTCAAGAAAATGGTCCGCGATAGGCGCGGCAAGCGGTTGAAAGGTCTGCGCGGTAAGATATTCTCCGGCGAAGTCTTCACTGGCCATGAAGCCGTTAAGCTTGGTCTTGCTGATGATCTGGGTGATATGCGTGCGGTGCTGCGGGATAGGTTCGGGGAAAAGGTCAAGTTCGAGGTGTTGAGCGAGAAAAAGTCACGTTTCGGGTCTTTGTTGGGTCTGAAGCAAAGCGGCGACATGCGGGCAAGCCTTGGTGGTGGCATGGCTGATCTGCCGAGTGCGGCTATTTCCGCAATTGAAGAACGGCTAATTTGGAACAAATTTGGGCTTTAAGTGAGAAACCGAAGAGGAAATATCGTTGGATCAAAAACATAAAGCCCAATTAAAAGCTTACCGCGAAAGCATCGACAATATCGATGCTTCGTTAGTGTTTATGCTGGCAGAACGCTTTAAGATTACGAAAGCTGTGGGCTTTTATAAGAAAGAACATGATTTGCCGCCTGCTGATCCGGGCCGCGAGCAGGAACAGGTTGCGCGCCTTCGCGCTCTTGCCGATAGTGCCAACCTTGACCCTGAATTCAGTGAAAAATTCCTGAATTTTATCATCCGCGAAGTGATCCAGCACCATGAACGTATCAGAGAGCAAGGCGACCTGTCATGACCGTTGACGGCCCCGAACAGCTTGAGAAACTGCGTGAAATCGGCGGCATCTGCCGGGATGTTTTGCGCGCAATGGCTTTGAGAATTGCCCCCGGTGTAACGCCGCGCGCGTTGGATAATATGGCGGGTGAAATGTTGAAGGAACGCGGCGCGCAGTCCGCCCCTATCTTGGCCTATGATTTCCCCGGACACACCTGCATTTCGGTTGGGGATGCCATCGCGCACGGCATTCCGTCTGATATTCCCCTGAAAGAAGGCGAATTGGTGAATATCGATGTGTCGGCTGAGAAAGACGGCTTTTTCGGTGATACCGGCGCAAGTTTTCCGGTGGGTGAGGTGTCGCCTGAATTAAAAAATCTACTGAAAGCCACTGAAGCCGCTCAGCGCAAGGCCATGTTTGCGGCCCGCGCGGGTCAGCCGGTGAATGTTGTTGGCAAGGCCGTTGAACGCGAAGCTAAAAAACACGGGCTCAAGATCATCGAAGGCTTAAACGGCCACGGCGTCGGCGCTTGGATACATGAAGATCCGTCTGTGCCTAACATTTATTACCCAAGCGAACGCACGCGCCTGAAAGAAGGCCAAGTGATTACCATTGAGCCGTTTCTGGCGACAAAAAGCCACCAATATGCTGAAGATCCAGACGGTTGGACACTGAGGCTGGCACAGGGCGGTTTTGGTGCGCAGTTTGAACATACCTTCATGGTCACAAAAGGCGCGCCGGTCGTCTTCACCAACTAGTCTGATTTTGCTGTGTAAAAATGGCGCATTAGGCGGGCTTTTACCAGGCGCTGGCAAAGCTTGCTTGACCGCCCGCAACCATCCCGCTAGGTTGCCTCAAATTTAGCCAAATAGAGTCGCTTGAAACCATTGAAATGACCCAGACTTCTGCGCCTTCACGAACCAACGCACCTTCGGCGATGCCGTTCCAGAAAATGATCCTGACTTTGCAGAATTATTGGGCTGACCACGGCTGTGCGATTTTGCAGCCCTACGACCTTGAAATGGGTGCAGGCACCTTCCACCCAGCGACCACGCTCAGGGCACTTGGCCCCGAGGCTTGGAAAGCAGCCTACGTTCAGCCTTGCCGCCGGCCAACTGATGGCCGCTACGGTGAAAACCCAAACCGGCTTCAGCATTACTACCAGTTTCAGGTGATTTTGAAGCCCAGCCCAGCCAACATGCAGGAACTGTATCTCGGTAGCCTCGCGGCTATCGGCATTGATGCTGCTTTGCACGACATCCGATTTGTTGAGGATGACTGGGAAAGCCCGACACTGGGTGCCTGGGGCCTTGGTTGGGAAGTATGGTGCGACGGCATGGAAGTGAGCCAATATACCTATTTCCAACAGGTTGGTGGCTTTGAGTGCAAGCCGGTTTCCGGCGAACTGACCTATGGGCTGGAACGATTGGCCATGTTCGTGCAGGGCGTTGATAATGTTTATGATCTGGATTTCAATGGTGCCCCGGGCGAAGACAACATTAGCTACGGCGATGTGTATCTGGAAAACGAGCGCGAGCAATCTGCCTATAACTTTGAACATGCCGATACGGATAAATTGTTTGAAGATTTCGAAAAAGCGCAGGACGAATGTGCAAAGTTGCTTGAAGCCGAGTTGCCGCTGCCTGCTTACGAGCAGTGCATAAAATCAAGCCATACTTTCAATATGTTAGACGCGCGCGGGGTTATTTCGGTAACCGAGCGGCAGGCCTATATTGGCCGTGTGCGTGACTTGGCGAAGGGCTGCTGTGCGGCCTGGATTAAGAAGAACGGGTGGGACACATAATGGCCGACCTGCTTATTGAACTATTCTCCGAGGAAATCCCGGCGCGCATGCAGGCGAAAGCGTCTGATGATCTGAAGCGCATGATGACGACGGCCTTGAAAGAGGCAGGTCTTTCATTTGAAGGGGCTGATGCTTATGCGACACCGCGCCGGTTGGCGCTGCATGTCACTGGCCTACCAACAGCTACGTCGGATATCAGCGAAGAACGTCGCGGCCCGCGTGCCGACGCGCCCGAGCAAGCGATTGCGGGCTTCACGCGCGGTGCTGGCGTTGCGCGCGAAGACCTTGTTGAGCGCGAAGATAAAAAAGGCACTTTCCTTTACGCGGTGATTGAGCAAAAAGGCCGTGCCACGACTAAAGTAGTTGCAGAGGCATTGTCTTCAATAATTAAGGATTTTCCGTGGCCAAAGTCGCAAAGATGGGGCTGGTCGGTGAAGCGTTGGGTGCGTCCCTTGCATTCGATTATGTGCGTTTTTGACGGGCAAACGGTTGTAGGGGGAAGTATCGATGTTCATGTTGGGTATAAGCATCATCCTGCTCCTGAGCAAATGGTAAATATACATTTTGGCGACAGTACTTGTGGTCATCGTTTTATGGCACCTGATGAGTTTTCGGTTACTGGTTTTGCCGACTACAAGCAAAAGCTGCTTGATCATAAAGTGATCCTCGACCCGGCGCGCCGACAAACCCTTATCCGTGACACCGCACAGACGCTCGCAAGTGCTGCAGGGCTTGAGCTAGTTGAAGATCAAGGATTGCTCGTCGAAGTGGCCGGGCTGGTTGAATGGCCCGTGCCAATGATTGGTGCGTTTGATGCCGATTTCCTCGAAGTGCCGGAAGAAGTGCTGATCCTGACCATGAAGAAGGATCAGAAATATTTCGTCACCCGCGACCCAGCAACAGGCAAGCTAGCGAGCAAATTCATCTTCACCGCTAATATTGAGCCTTCTGATGATGGCAGCGCGGTAACTGGTGGCAATGAGCGCGTACTAGCCGCTCGCCTATCTGATGCGCAGTTCTTCTACAAGCAAGACCTCAAGGGCAAGCTGGAAGACAACCTGCCAGCGCTTGAAGACATTGTATTCCACAAAGAGCTGGGAACTGTCGCTGAGCGCGTTGAACGCATCAAGAAACTGTCGCGCTATCTGGCGGACTTCATTCCGGGTTGTGATGCTGATGAGGCTGAGCGTGCTGCTGAGCTGTGTAAGGCAGACCTTGTGTCGGGCATGGTTTACGAATTTCCTGAAGTGCAGGGCATTATGGGGCGCTACTATGCCAAAGCGCAGGGCGAAAGCGATGCGGTCGCCGATGCGATCCGTGACCATTATGCGCCGCTTGGCCCTAATGACGAATGCCCGTCTGCGCCAGTTTCAATTGCCGTGGCTTTGGCTGAAAAGCTTGACACCCTCGTCGGTTTCTTCGGGATCGACCAGAAGCCAACTGGCTCGAAAGACCCCTACGCACTTCGTAGAGCTGCCCTAGGCGTCATACGTTTGGTCACTGAAAATAAATTAATCTTAGCATTGTCTGCACTAATACAATTTTCAGTTGGTTGTTACGTTGCTCAACAAAGAGATAAATATTTTGGTCTATCCCTGGATGATCAGGTTGCTTATTGGGGTGATTTGTCTCTTGACGGTGGTGATCTTGCAGCTAAGGAAGCTATGATTAGCACAAAAGTGGACAATGATCGAAAAACTGATGTTTTTCTTATGAAAGTAGGCGCGATTGAACCTGACGAGGAATGGGAACAAACAATTCGTCAAATGGGAATGCCAATTAAAGAAACATATGAATCATTGCTTGAAAATGACCTCAAGGGTTCGAAAGTGATGTTTGTTCCTTCGCCCAATGAGTTCGCCTTAGATTGTATATCGTTCTTCGGTGACCGCCTGAAGGTTCAGCAACGCGATAAGGGCGTGAGGTATGATTTGATTGATGCGGTGTTTGCCAAAGGTGATGATGATCTGGTGCGTATCCTGAACCGGGTTTCTGCACTGTCTGCATTTCTTGAAAGTGATGACGGTGCGAACCTGCTGGCGGGCTATAAACGCGCAGCGAATATTCTGAAAATTGAAGAGAAAAAAGACGGTAAAGCCTACGATCAAGAGGTCGATGTGGACGGTCTTGGTGCGGCGGAAGCCAAAATATTGTCAGGCTCGCTGGCAAAAGCCAAAGAAGCGGCAGAAAATGCGTTGGTTTCTGAAGATTTCGAGGCGGCGATGGCGGCACTATCGACGCTACGCGCACCGATTGATGCTTTCTTCGATAAAGTTAAAGTAAACGATGACGATGCTGCGGTTCGGGCAAACCGTTTGGCGCTTCTCAGCGAAATTCGATCGGCGGTAAATACGGTCGCTGACTTCAGTTTGATTGAAGGATAGAAACTGCGCACTATTTTGGGGTCTGATCACTTTGGGTAAGGTGAAATATAAGCGCCGACACACTATCTGGCGCGGTAACGAGGACTGATTGAGACATGAGCAAATGGGTGTATAGCTTCGGCGACGGTGTTGCCGATGGCCGGTCGGATATGAAAAACCTTCTGGGCGGCAAGGGCGCGAACCTTGCTGAAATGGCCTCGCTGGGCCTGCCGGTGCCTCCGGGCCTGACCATCACCACCGAAGTCTGCACCTATTATTATGAAAATGGTCGCCAATACCCGGCGGAACTAGAGGCGCAAGTAGACGCTGCCATCGCCGCGATTGAGGCGAGCGCAGGCGCGGTGTTCGGCGATAAGGAAAACCCGTTGCTGGTGTCAGTTCGTTCCGGCGCCCGGGTTTCCATGCCTGGCATGATGGACACAGTGCTGAACCTTGGCCTGAACGACGAAACTGTTGAAGGATTGGCCGCGGGTAGTGGAAACGCTAGCTTCGCATGGGACAGCTACCGCCGGTTCATTCAAATGTATTCAGATGTGGTTTTGGGCGTTGATCATTATCATTTCGAGGAACTCATCGAATATCACAAGGAAGAAAAAGGCGTTGATCTGGACACTGATCTTGACGCTGATGACTGGAAATCCCTCGCGGCCGCCTTTAAGGCGAAAACCGAAGAAGAGTTGGGCGCGCCGTTTCCGCAGGATGTGCGCAAGCAGCTTTGGGGCGCCATCGGTGCGGTGTTTGGCAGCTGGCACATTGACCGCGCTAAAGTTTACCGCAAGTTGAATAATATTCCGGAAAGCTGGGGCACCGCCGTCAATGTGCAGGCCATGGTGTTTGGCAATATGGGCGACACGTCGGCGACCGGTGTGGCTTTCACCCGCGACCCGTCCACCGGTGAAAACGAGTTTTACGGTGAATATTTGATCAATGCGCAAGGCGAAGATGTGGTTGCGGGCATTCGCACACCGCAAAACCTGACCATTCGGGCGCGTGAAGCTGCAGGTTCTCGCGCTCCTTCAATGGAAGAGGCGATGCCTGAAGTGTTCAGCCAACTGGCCGACGTGTTCACCAAACTGGAACAGCATTACCGCGATATGCAGGACATTGAGTTCACTGTTCAGCGCGGCAAATTATGGATGCTGCAAACCCGCTCGGGCAAGCGCACCGCAAAGGCGGCGCTTAAAATTGCTGTTGATATGGTGGCAGACGGTTTGATTGACGAGAAAACCGCTGTTATGCGGGTGGAGCCGGGTGCGCTGGACCAATTGTTGCACCCAACGCTGGACCCTGATGCACCGCGGGACATTTACTCGCGCGGCTTGCCTGCTTCGCCGGGTGCGGCTGCGGGCGCCGCAGTTTTCGACTCTGACGAAGCTGAAGCATGGGCGCGCGACGGCAAAGATGTTGTTTTGTGCCGCACAGAAACATCGCCTGAAGATATTCACGGTATGCATGCAGCGCGCGGTGTTCTGACCGCACGCGGCGGCATGACCAGCCACGCGGCTGTTGTGGCGCGCGGTATGGGAACACCCTGTGTGTCTGGTGCCGGGCAAATTCGTATTGATGCCAAAGCGGGTGTGATGACCTGCATGGGCCGCGAGATCAAAAAAGGCGACCTGATCACCATTGATGGCTCTACCGGTGAAGTGATGGTGGGCGCAGTTAAAACACTGCAGCCTGAACTGGCGGGCGACTTTGCCGCCTTGATGAAGTGGGCAGACAGCTACCGCAGCATGCAGGTGCGCACCAATAGCGACACACCCGCAGACACGGAAACCGCACGCGAATTCGGCGCAGAAGGCATTGGCCTGTGCCGCACCGAACATATGTTCTTTGAAGGCGAGCGTATTATTGCAGTGCGCCAGATGATTCTGTCAGAAGATGTTGCTGGTCGCAAGGAAGCGCTTGAAAAGCTGCTGCCCATGCAACGCAGTGATTTTGCTGAAATATTCAAAATTATGCGAGGACTGCCGGTGACCATTCGGTTGCTTGATCCGCCTCTGCACGAGTTTTTGCCGCGCGAGCAAGATGAATTTGATGATGTGGCCGCTGCCATCGGATGCGATGTTGCCGTGTTACAGCGCAGGGCGTCAGACCTGCACGAGTTTAACCCAATGCTGGGCCACCGGGGCTGCCGTTTGGGTATAACTTACCCGGAAATATACGAGATGCAGGCGCGGGCCATTTTTGAAGCTGCGATTGCGGTTGAGAAGGAAACCGGCGATACGGTTGTGCCTGAAATTATGATCCCGTTGGTTGCGACAGAAAAAGAACTGGCAACTTTGCGCCGCCACGTTGAAGCGGTGGCGAAGGATGTATTCAAAGAAAGTGGCCATACGGTTGATTATATGGTCGGCACGATGATTGAGCTGCCTCGTGCGGCACTGTGCGCAGATAAAATTGCTAATGCTGCGGACTTTTTCTCTTTCGGGACCAATGACCTGACGCAAACAGCGATTGGTATCAGCCGCGACGACGCAGCGCGTTTCCTTGAGCAATATGTCAAAGATGATATTTTTGCGCAGGACCCGTTTGTTTCGATTGATCAGGAAGGTGTTGGTGAACTGGTGAAATTGGGCGCAGAGCGCGGTCGGTCAACCAAGCCTGACCTGAAACTGGGGATTTGCGGTGAGCACGGCGGCGACCCGGCCAGTGTTGAGTTTTGCCATAATGTCGGACTTGATTATGTAAGTTGTTCGCCGTTCAGGGTGCCGATTGCCCGTTTGGCTGCGGCTCAGGCAGCATTGAAGATGCCGCGTTAGTCAGCCATTACGAACATGGTGATTAATATAGCAGCGACTGCGATGGCCAGTACCACCAGGTGTTTGACATCGTTTTCCTTGCGGGCTTCTGCTTCACGTTGTTTTTTCGATTTGCTCATCACTCAACCCCTTAAACGTAGAACGCCTTTTCTATTCTTTAGCTAAAACAATATTATTAGCAAAAAATGAATGATGGGATTTTGACACAAAAGGACAGTGTGTCAATTGGTTGCCGCGGTAAATCAGTTTGCTTTACCTAAAAGCGATGCAGTGTGACCATTTACCGACAAATTCGCCTCAGCATGTTCCAACCTGAAGTATGCGAGCGCATAACCATTTGAAACACTTCGTATTTCTCCCGCAGATTTTCCTTCTGCGGTCGTGATTGGGTCACCGATTTTAGCGTCACCGTCAATTTGGATAGGCACAAGTTTTTTCTTGAGGGTTGTGCGGTGCTTCATGCGCGCGGTTAGTTCCTGGCCGACAAAGCAGCCTTTGGTAAAGGAAACGCCGTTGAGGTCTTCTGCGTCTGTTTCCAGCCAGAAATATTTTTCAACTGCCATGTCGCGGCTGCCGTCAGGTACACCGTGGCGGATTCGGCGTTCTTCGTAGTCGTTGAATGCAAGCGGATCGGCTGTTGGCGCGGGATTTTCGACAGAAATGATACGTTTGTGCAAACTTTTGTGGCGCGGGTCGTCATAGCTTATGCCGCTTTTAGCTTCTCCGTCGAACAAGGCCCATACAGATGCAGGTTCATCTATTATTTCAACATCAGCCCTGAGCTTATACATCATCAGGCGGCGAATCAGGTCAGTTTTACGCGCGGCTTCAACATCCAGAAGCAAGTCTTCGCCGTCTGCAACGATGATCATATCAAAGAGGAACTTGCCTTGCGGTGTCAAAAGGCCCGCGTAAACGGCAGCCGTGTTGGTGAGTTTGTCCATGTCATTGGTCACGAGGCCCTGAAGCAACGAACGGCTATCTGGCCCTGAAAGACGAATAACGCCCCGGTTTTCAAGTTGTAACAAACGTGCCAAGTGGTTGGTCCTTTATGACAGTGGTTTTGCTGAATGCAGACAAGGATCAAATAACAAGTTCTACACTGGTTGCAAGGGATGCAAGAAAATTAAAGCCGTTTATGGGTTAAGGCGCCTAATGGAGTTGTGCGGACGGCGCTACGGCGGTATGAAGATGTAACATTGTGGTTTAACTGAATCTTGGTACATGGTTTTTCAATGACAGCATCAGATAGCGCGCAAACAGACCGCCTTATTATACGCAGACCAGACGATTGGCACGTGCATTTGCGCGACGATGAAATGTTGCAGTCTGTTGCCAATTATACCGCGCGCCAATTTGCCCGGGCGATTGTAATGCCAAATCTGTCTCCGCCTGTGACCACAATAGCTGCGGCAGAAGCTTACCGAAACCGTATTCATGCTGTTGTGTCGCCGGAGCTTAATTTCACACCTTTGATGACGTGTTATTTAACAGATGACATTGATGCCTCAGAGGTTGAGCGCGGATTTCTATCGGGCGTTTTTACGGCATGCAAGCTCTACCCCGCCAATGCGACAACAAATTCAAGTCACGGCGTAACCAATGTCAAATTCATTTACCCGGTTCTGGGGGCCATGCAACGTATCGGCATGCCCTTGTTGGTGCACGGTGAGGTAACGGACGCGGATATTGACATTTTTGACCGTGAAGCCGTGTTTATTGAGCGGACCCTGTCAAAAGTAATTGCCGACTTTCCAGATTTGAAAATTGTTTTTGAACATATCACGACTGCTGATGCTGTCGCATTTGTTGAAGCTAACAGTTTGAATGTGGCGGCCACGATTACGCCTCATCATCTAGAATTCAATCGCACTGCCATGTTTCAGGGCGGGATCCGCCCGCATTATTATTGTTTGCCAGTAGCCAAACGTGAGAAGCACCGCCTTGCACTGAGGCGCGCGGCCACATCTGGTTCGACCAAATTTTTCCTCGGCACTGATTCGGCCCCTCATTCGCGGGACCGTAAAGAATCTGATTGCGGCTGTGCTGGAATATTTAATGCGCCCCATGCGTTGGAAAGCTATGCAAAAATATTTGAAGAAGAGGGCGCGCTTGATCATTTGGAAACTTTTGCGTCTGAGAACGGACCCAAATTCTATGGATTACCCCTGAATGAAGAACGAATAATTCTAACCAAGGAGCATTTCGATGTGCCATTGGAACTGGAAAACGCTATCGTTCCGTTTCATGCGGGAGCAACATTAAATTGGTTTTTTGCCGGTTTTGCCACCGAAAACGATTAAATCAGACTTGATACATCAAAAAAATATTCGTGATACGGCATGGTTTTGTCCCGAATTTGCACAGATTCATGCCGTATTTTGTGTTTTCTTGATAAAATTGACGTGAGAACAAACATTTGCCTCGTTTTGACTGCTTGATCATCAGGAAATCGCGTTCTATAGTCGCCCAAGTTTGTGATCTGCGGCGCGGATAGGCACGCGGTTAACTAATGAATGTTTAGCGGGGATAACCCAACTCATTGGAGGGAGCGATAATGACATCCGTGCACCTGGGTAAGAAATTAGTATTTGTATCAGCTGCAGCCTTAATACTTGCTGCGTGCTCAAAAGATCCTGAGCCAGTTGAAACAGTGGATCAGCCTGATGAGGTTGTGACAGAAGCTGAAGAAAATAATGGCCAGCCTGATGCGGTCGAAATGGCTCGGATTGAAGCTGAAAACTTGGCCCGTATGGAACGCGATAAATTTGGCGCATCCGCAAACCAGGCGGCTTTAGATGCTTTTGCCGGTGATCGTGTCTTCTTTGCTTATGACAGCTCCGAGCTTACTGATGAAGCGCGTGATACATTAGCACTACAAGCCGAGTGGCTTGAATATCATAGCCGTGCGCGTGTGAACATCGAAGGTCACTGCGATGAGCGCGGCACTCGCGAGTATAACCTTGCACTTGGTGAGCGCCGTGCTAATGCGGTCAGAAGTTACCTTATGGCTTTGGGTGTTTCTGCTAGCCGTATGGAACCAATAAGCTACGGCAAAGAGCGCTTGGCAGTTGCTGGTAGCAGTGATGCTGCGCGGAGCCAAAATCGTCGTGGGGTCCTGACCGTTAAATAAATCGGTCTAACGAATTGAATGAATGGCCTCGCGCTCGGTAACCGGCGCGGGGCCGTCTTTTTTGTGCCTGATTATTGCGGCATAAATAGATGGCAAACGATTAAGAATCACGTGATTAGTTAGTATAAAAAATGAGGAAAGCCCCATGCGCGTTTTCTTGGCAGTAATTGTTCTTCTAAATATTGGATATGTTGCAAGCCCTGCATTGGCGCAGTCCAGCCCAGCGGTTATGGCGGCGGAAATAGATGCGCTTCAACGACAGATGCGAATTCTACAGCGCCGTGTTAATGGCGGCGAAACCCCTGTAGGAGTTAATGGGCAGGAGCAAAGCGCCTCTTCACAGGAGCCACAAGCTAATCGGCGCGTTTTGGCGGATATCTTGGCAAAAATGGGGACGATGGACCGACAGATACGCCTGTTGAATGGTCGTTTGGAGGAATTTGAATATCGCCAGAATGAAATGGCTGAAACATTGGGACAGTTTCGGGAACAAATGGCGCTGCAGCGTGAGCAAATGTTGTCCGCACCGTCCGGTGGTGCGCCAGCAGCAACGCCGGGTGAACCCGGCCAAGAAAGCGCTCAACCAGCATTAGACGGTGCTCCCGCGGCAGAGAATTTACCAACGAATCCCGCGGAACAGCAGGTCGAAATTCAATTGCCGGACGGGGATGCCGCGGCTCAATATGCTTATGCTTTCGCATTCATTAGGAAAAATGATTTGGATAGTGGACGTACTGCGATGGAGAAATTCATGGCGACAAATCCAGATAATCCTCAAATAGCAAATGCCAAGTTCTGGCTTGGTAGAATTAACATGCAGCAGTCACGCAACGCAGAAGCAGCGCAGTTGTTTTTGAGCTTGATTGAAGACCATCCTAATCATGACAAACGGGTAGATGCTCTTGTTGACTTGTCAGATGTTTTGGTCGCGTTGGGGGCAGCCGACGATGCTTGCAATGCATTGGCAGAATTTCGCCGGATCGAAGACTTAGCATCTGACCGGCTGAAGGCGCGAGCGCGCCGGATTTCAGAAACCGCGAGATGCAATGTATTTTGATAATTAGGTGCGAAGCTAGTGCCTGAGGGCCCGCTAACATTTCAGGAACTAAACGTGTCGTTGGAGCGGATGCAAATTCCGGCGTCGGCCTGCGTTGCTGTTGCTGTGTCCGGCGGCGCAGACAGTTTGAGTTTGGCGGTTTTACTTCATGAAATTCGACCAATCGTCGCACTTATTGTTGATCATGGTCTTCGAGAAAATTCCGCGAATGAAGCTCAAGAAACTTCGGAAAAGTTGACATCACTCGGAATCGAAAATGATATTCTTGTATGGCACCACGAAGAACTTCCGAATGCGAACATCCAGGCTGCTGCGCGAGAGGCAAGGTATGCCTTGATGCGTGATTGGTGCAAGGAGCGCGGTATAAACTTTCTCTGTACTGCGCATCATATAGACGATCAGGCAGAAACGGTACTACTGCGGTTGGCCAGAGGCAGTGGTGTCTACGGCCTAGCAGGGATGGCTGAAAAACGCGACCTTGGCAAAGGCATAGAGCTTGCCAGGCCTGTTCTAAACGTTAGCAAACAAAGATTGGTTGCCGTGCTTTATGAACGCGGAATAGCTTGGGTGGAAGACCCCAGCAACAGCAATATAGCTTTTGACCGTGTTAAGGTTAGAAACTTACTGGAAAATCCACCGCTGGAAGGATTGCAAGCAGATCGTTTGGGCGCAACCGCTGAAAGGTTTGCTCGTTCGCGCAGGGCGCTTGAGTTTTATCAACGCCGTTGGCTTTTGGATGCGGTCGAGTTCTTTGATGCAGGCTATGCGATTTTAGATCGAAACAAGTTTGCAGATGTTCCGGAAGATATCTACCTTCGGGCGATGAATAGCTTGATTCAATTCGCAGGTGGCGGTGGTTATGCGCCCCGGTTTGAGAAATTGTTGCGGCTGACGGGTGTTTTACTTGATGAAAACTTCAAAGGTTACACATTAAGCGGCGTCCAATTCACGCCGTTTTCCGCAAATGAAATTTTGGTCTGTCGAGAGAAATCGGCGTTGACACCGGCTGAACCAATATGCGTTGAATATACGGCGTGGGACAACCGATTTGATGTGGATGCGACCAATTGCTTAACTGAACACCCTTTGTTGATTGGTCCGCTCGGGGATGGTGGGCGTATAATTATCAATGAAAATTTAACTGATTTGAAAGACGCGGCAGGTAGTGTTCCAAAGTTGGTTTTACCAACATTGCCGGCCTTCTTTCATGGTGAAAGATTGATTGCAGTTCCACATTTGGAGTATAAAGTGGATGGTATAAATATACCGATTTTGTCGCATCAATGGCTCACTTTGTCTGAAATCGGTAAAAAAACTTATGGCGGGATGCAATAAACCCTTGTACCACGCCGCATTGAGCTTATCTCAGACTATAAGACAATGGTAACCAGAGTTATTGCTAGCGTGCAGACGGCGCAGCATCGAAAGGCAATAGAGTGAACAGTTTTATGCGTAACGTGTTAGTATGGGGGTTTATTATCGTCATGCTATTCGCGCTTTTTAACACCTTTCAGGGTGGCTCCGGCCGTCAGCAGGAAGTCAGCTATTCAGAGTTTTTGAATAGCGTGGAGCAAAATCAGGTGGCGAGTGCTGAAATTTCGGGCCAGGACATCAGTATTACCTATACTAGCGGTGAAATACGCAAAGCTGTGATGCCCAACTTCCATCCAGACCTCTATAACATCCTAAAAGACAACAACGTGGACTATAAGCTGGTTAAAGAAGATAACGGTTTGTTCGTGTCTGCCTTGTTGTCTTGGCTTCCCTTCCTTCTAATCATAGGCATCTGGATATTCTTCATGCGCCAGATGCAGGGCAAGGGTGGCGGTGGCGGTGCCATGGGTTTCGGAAAGTCTAAAGCTAAATTGCTGACTGAAAAGCAGGGACGAGTTACTTTTGAAGATGTTGCCGGTATTGAAGAAGCCAAAGAAGAACTTGAAGAAATTGTCGATTTTTTGAAAGACCCTCAGAGGTTTCAAAAACTGGGAGGTAGAATTCCAAAAGGTGCTTTGCTTGTTGGCCCTCCCGGCACTGGTAAAACACTTCTGGCACGTGCAATTGCCGGTGAAGCTAATGTGCCCTTCTTTACCATTTCGGGCTCTGATTTTGTTGAAATGTTCGTTGGCGTAGGTGCAAGCCGTGTCCGCGATATGTTTGAACAGGCCAAGAAAAATGCACCCTGCATTATTTTCATTGATGAGATTGACGCGGTAGGACGTCACCGCGGCGCTGGCCTTGGCGGCGGTAACGATGAGCGTGAGCAAACACTTAATCAGCTGCTTGTTGAAATGGACGGTTTTGAGGCCAACGAAGGCATCATTATTATTGCAGCAACCAACCGTCCAGACGTGTTGGACCCTGCGTTACTGCGTCCAGGTCGTTTTGACCGTCAGGTTGTAGTAGGCAACCCGGATATCGAGGGACGAGAGAAGATCCTCGCTGTTCATATTCGCAAGGTTCCTTTGGCGCCGGACGTTGACATCAACACTGTGGCGCGCGGCACACCTGGTTTTTCAGGCGCTGATCTGATGAATTTGGTGAACGAAGCGGCGCTTTTGGCGGCGCGGCGCGGCAAAAAAATAGTGTCGATGCAGGAGTTTGAGGACGCCAAAGACAAAGTTATGATGGGTGCTGAGCGGCGCTCGATGGTTATGACTGATGATGAGAAAAAACTGACCGCCTACCACGAAGGTGGCCATGCGCTTGTCGCCCTTCATTGTCCGACATCAGACCCAATTCACAAAGCAACCATCATTCCGCGTGGTCGCGCCCTTGGCATGGTTATGCGCCTGCCTGAGCGTGATCAATATTCACAGAGCCGTCAGAAAATGCATGATAACCTTGCTGTAGCTATGGGGGGGCGTGTAGCGGAAGAGATAATTTTTGGGCATGATGCAGTTACCTCTGGGGCTGCCAGCGATATTCAGTATGCGACCAGCCTTGCTCGTAGCATGGTAACCCAGTGGGGCATGTCCGATAAACTTGGCCCCCTTCAATATGCGGCTAACGAAGAAGAAGTGTTCTTGGGCCATTCGGTTGCCAAGACACAGAATATGTCCGATGAAACCTCCAAAATGATTGATGACGAGATCAAGGCATTTGTCGGTGGCGCTAATGATCGGGCGACAAATATTTTGACAGAAAATCTTGATGATTTGCATACCTTGGCCAAGGCGCTACTGGAATATGAAACCTTGTCTGGTGATGAAATAGATTCGCTTTTGAAGGGCGAGCCTATCAAGGTTAAACCCAAAAAGCCTGACGGAACACCAAAGGCGCCGCCACGGCGGACAAGTGCGGTTCCGACAACGGGTGTTGGTCAAAGCGAGCCGCAACCAGAAGGTTGATGTCTGTGCGGGGTGAATTCTGTGCTGACTAACTTGAACGAAATGTCCGACGGGTCGAAGGTGTATCTTCGGCCCGTCGGTCGCGTTTCAGCGGCTCATGCCTCCGAAAACATGGCCTTTAAATTTGCTGAAACAGGTGTTTGCTACGCTGGCGCAGTGGTTTATATGCGCGCTACTGGCGGCACCACTTCGTCAAGCTATTTTTCTGCAAAGCAGATACTAACGCAACTGGATAGCTGCGCGCCCACAGTACAGGCGTCACTGAAGGCGCAAATTGATTGGTTTGCGCGCCGCCGCGAGCCAATCAAGTTACCGTCTGGTAATATGTTGGCCTTTACCAAGCCATTGGTCATGGGTGTGCTCAATGTAACACCTGATAGCTTCTCAGACGGCGGCAAATACTTGAGTAGCCAAGATGCTGTCAGGCGCGCTCGGTCCATGGCGGCTTCAGGAGCAGACATCGTCGATATTGGCGGCGAGTCGACCCGTCCCGGCGCAACCCCAGTTTGGGAAGGCGAAGAGGCAGAGCGCATTGTGCCAGTGATTGAAGCGATGGCAGAAGAGAGTGTCGCCCTTTCGGTGGATACCCGGAACAGTTTTGTGATGCAAAAGGCCTTTGACGCCGGCGCTCATATTATTAATGACGTGTCCGCCCTTACGCATGATCCTGATAGCATGTCATTTATCGCCAATTCAGATATGCCGGTCATTTTGATGCACGCACAGGGCGCCCCAGAGACAATGCAGGACAATCCTGAATACGACCATGTTTTGCTGGATGTTTATGACTATCTTGCAGATCGAATTGACGCATGTGTTTCGGCCGGCGTTTCGCGCGGTCGAATTATCGTTGACCCCGGTATTGGCTTTGGCAAACGTGTGGTTAAAGACAACATTGCCCTCATCAATGGGATCAGTATTTTTCATACCTTGGGTTGCCCGGTTCTTTTGGGGGCATCGCGCAAGCGTTTCATCGGGGCGATTACAGGCGTTGATAACGCAGAAGAGCGGGTTATAGGCTCGGTCGTTACCGCAGCAGCGGCTGTTGCTGAGGGTGTTAACATTGTCCGCGTGCACGATGTTGCCGAAACTGTCGAGGCCGTGAAAATGATACAAGCATTTACTGACGCATCGGTGATGGACGGCGCACTTTCATCAGGTTAGTATGTTGCGACTTTTATGAGTGAAGGGGAATAACTGCTCATGAGCCGCAAATTTTTTGGTACTGACGGCATTCGGGGCCGTGTTAATCAAAACCATATGACACCAGACGTTGCCATGCGCGTGGGCCTTGCGGCCGGGCGTGTGTTTAAGCGCGGAGACCATGTGCACCGCGTTGTTATCGGTAAGGATACGCGTCGTTCTGGGTATATGTATGAACCCGCCTTGGCGGCTGGGTTTGTAGCCTCGGGGATGGATGTTGTTATGGTTGGGCCTGTGCCGACACCTGCGGTTGCCATGTTGGTGCGGTCGTTGCGGGCGGATCTCGGTGTGATGATTTCTGCGAGTCACAACCCCCACTATGATAATGGTCTCAAGTTCTTTGGACCGGACAGTTACAAACTTACAGATGAAACCGAGTTGGAAATTGAGCGATTGCTTGAAAGTGATTGCAATGAAGTCCTTGTAGATTCGTCTGACCTGGGTAAGGCCAGTCGACTTGAAAGCGCGCGTGGCAGATACGTCGAGTTTGCCAAGGCAACCGTTCCCGGCGGCGTATCACTTGATGGTTTAAAGGTGGTTTTGGACTGTGCCAACGGTGCGGCATACAAAGTGGCACCTGATGTGCTATGGGAACTCGGTGCAGAAGTTATCGCGATGGGTGTAAGCCCTAACGGCTTCAATATTAACGATAATTGTGGATCTAC